>Ga0209443_1000530_pt1 | contig 25938 bp, 20 predicted proteins | sample LauGreBMM110DCMD_2_FD_187571 | JGI IMG/M metagenome (GOLD analysis project Ga0209443, IMG submission 187571) | Freshwater lake microbial communities from Lake Michigan, USA - Su13.BD.MM110.DCMD (SPAdes) (version 2) | ecosystem: Environmental > Aquatic > Freshwater > Lake | place: Lake Michigan... | reverse complement strand
TTATAATGTAACTGCACTTCCAGTCTTTATTCTTTTCAAAGATGGTAAGCAAGTGTGGCGTAAAGACGGTGTTGTAACTGAAAAAGAAATTGCAGATAATTTAAATTAGTAATGTTTTAAAATCAATTTGATTTAAAGATCTTCCCAAATTTGTTTACTATAATACTCTAAACTAGGATCTCTAGCACCCATTAATAATAGAACACAATTTTCATTTAAATGAGAACGGACTTTAGATAGAAATTGATTTCTATCTTCTATAAAAAAGGCATTATTACCTAATTTTTTTATATCATTTATTAAATCGTTGGACGATATATCCTTTACAGCAGTACCTCCTGCATAAAAAATTTCACTCATCCATATCTCATCTGCTGGCCTTAAAACTTGTGATATTTCCTTTACAAAATCGGTTCGTAAAAATCGAGTAGGTCCATAACCATGTGGTTGAAACCAAGCAATAACCTTAGGAGAAATATATTGACAGGCAGCAATAGAAGCTGCGCATTTTGCAGGATTGTGGGCATAATCATCTATAACCCAGACCCCATTTTTTTGTCCTAAAACCTGATGTCTTCGATAAATTCCTTCATAATTATTAAGTGCCTGTGAACAGATGGGTAAACTGACGCCAATGATATTAGCAATACAAGCAGCAGCCAATGCATTTTCCATATTGTGTTTGCCTACCGTATTGATTGAAAAAGAAACCTCTTTAATAGAAAATTGGATAGATAATCCCTCTTGATGAAAGTTTTCTGCTATATAACCAGCAGAAATATTTTTATCAATACTAAAATCTATTGATTGATTAGAAGATAATTTTGCAGATAATAAATTGGATTGATTGACAACAAATTTCCCCTTCGTATTATTTTTAAATTGGGTAAATAAATTTAATAGTTCATCAATTTCTTGGTGATCTTTATCGATATTGAGCAATAGGCCTATTTCGGGATGGTATTGAACAATAGAACCATCACTTTCGTCGGCTTCTATCACTAACCACTCTCCTGCTCCAACTTCGGCGTTACCAATTTTTCCCTCACGAATAATGCTTACTAATCCAGCCCCACTTATAATACTTGGTTGTAAATTAGCAAATTTCAATATATCAAATAGCATAGCACAGGTGGTACTTTTTCCAGAAGTTCCTCCGATGGCAATAGTTTTTTTACTATTAGCTATTAATGCCAAAAGTTCGGATCGCTTGATAACAGGAATACCCAATTGAATAGCCTTCTGAACTTCGAAAACAGTATTTTCTACAGCAGTTGAAACCACTACTAATTCTGTTTTATCTGTAATTCCCTCTCCATTTTGTAAAAAGCATTGGATCCCTTCTAATTCCAATTTTTCTTTGATCTCATTGTAGGTATCAGGAGTAAAAAAACGATCACTACCTGAAACTTGTTTACCAATTCCAGATAAATATTGGGCGATAGCACTCATACCCGTTCCAGCAACACCAATAAAAAAAACATTTTTGAAATCATTTATCCCAGTAATCATAGAATATAATATTGACTAACTTATGGTAGAATTAAGACGCAATGTTTTGTAAGCAAAATATAAACCCAATGCCATTAATATACTGCCTAAAAAAAAGGAAGCTCCTGCAAAATGAAAAGGAGCAGTGGGACTAGTAAAATACGAAAATAGACTAGTCATTACTACTGGTCCAATAATACTGGTTAAACTCATTATGCTAGTTAATCCACCTTGAAGTTCACCTTGTTGGTTGGAAGGTACCTGACCAGATATGATTGATTGAAGGGCAGGACCACAGATACCTCCAAGACAATACGGAATTAAAAATACAAACATCATCCAGCTTTGTGATGCAAATGAAAATAAAATTAAACCAAGGGTATAAAGTGCCATGCCAACATATACACTTCGTTTACTTCCAAGTAGTGGGTTAATAATTCTAATTAAACCACCCTGAACAATGCCTACTAATAAGCCAACTAATCCCAACGAAATTCCAATCATTTTAGGATTCCAATTAAATTGTTGAATAGTAAAGAAAGACCAAGTACTTTGAACCGAATTCGTAGCTAAATAAATCAAAAAATAGGAAATAACTAGACCACTTACTGCAGGATATTTTTTTAGTTGTTTTATTGAACTAAGTGGGTTAGATCTTTTCCAATCAAATTTTCTTCTATTTTCTAATGACAAGGATTCAGGTAAAACGAAATATCCATAGATAAAATTTAAAAAACTCAACAAAGCAGCGACCACAAAAGGAACACGAAGACCAAACTGGCCGAGCAGTCCGCCTATCACTGGTCCTAGAATAAATCCAACACCAAAAGCTGCACCCACCATTCCAAAATTTTGTGCCCTATTTTGAGGAGTGCTAATATCTGCTATATATGCAGTGGCAGTTGTAAAACTAGCACCTCCTAATCCTGCAATTATTCTACCTAAAAATAACCATCCTATTGAGGGAGCAATTGCTAAAAATATATAATCAATACCTAGTCCAAATAAAGATATCAATAAAATGGGTCTACGTCCATACCGATCACTTAAATTACCCAATAAGGGAGCAAAAATAAATTGCATTACCGCATAAGAAAAAGCAAGCCATCCGCTGTATAAGGAGGAATCACTAACCGAACCCTGAATTAATTCCTTAATTAAACCAGGAACAACCGGAATAATCAAGCCAATACCAGTGACATCAATTAATAAAGTAATAAATATAAAGCTGATAGCAGCCGTTTTGTTTGAAGCCATTTTACAAAGATAATAGGACCTGTCACTATTGAAACAAAATGTTGGAAAGATTTATTAATGCTAAAAAAATGTTGGGCAAAAAAAAAGAGCTCAATTAGAGCTCTCTTTTAAAGTATATCAGTTTGGAATTACCATCTGTTACCACCTCCGCCACCGCGGTTGTTAGAATAACCACCACGACTTCCGCCGCCTGATCTTTCTTCTCTTTCCTTTGCAATTGAAACAGACATTGCTCTTCCTTCAACTTCTTTGTTGTTTAAAGATGCCATTGCTTCTTTGCCTTCTTCTTCTGAAGGCATTTCAACAAAACCAAAGCCACGTGAGCGACCTGATTCTCTGTCCATAATAACTTTAGCTGAAGAAACTTCGCCAAATTTTGAAAAAAGTTCGTTAAGTTCAGCATCATTTGTGTTGAAACTTAAATTTGAAACGTAAATGTTCATAATCTTAAAAATTAATTAATAAAAAATAAAATACCTGTGATGGTAACTAAAAACAAACTTTTAAGAAGAGAAAACTAATACGTTGGAGAAGTAAAAAATTGAATCTATCTATAAACGGAGTGCTCATTGAGCTATAATCACAATGCAAATATATGGATATTATTTTATAACCAAAAAATTATTTTAAAATATTAGTTTTAAGGTAAAAATCCTTTTCGATAAGCTTACAACTAAAATTTAAAAATCTGCTAATAAGAATAAAAATGATTTATAGAATTAAGATTGTAAACCTTTCACGAGATCAATATAAGCTTGCTTAGCATCATCCGAAGACTTTCCCTTTAATTCGTCCCATGCAGTATGTTTTGCTTTTGCAACAAAATCAAAAGGATTTGAGGGTGCCTCTATATTTATATCGCCTTCAGTTGCTTGCTTGAAAAATGCATAAAGCTGCAGCAAAATTTCATTACTTGGTTTTTCTGAAAGCTTTTTACTGTCTAATACCGCTTGATTAAATAATTCATTAATATCCATTTTGAAGGTTTTTTCAAAAGTACCAAATTTATAATTCTCAAACAATTTTTCTGAGGATATTCAATTTGCTAATTTAAGTTGATTGTACTGTTTTAAATAGTCATATTGAAGATCTTCATGTAAAGTAGAAATTAGTTGGGCTATTTTTTTCAATTGAAGCTGATAAATATTATTTAAAACTGAACTTTTTGTAATAGGGATATCTTTTACAATTAATGTATTACAGAAATACAAAAGTAATTCCACCTCAACTTGCTTTGATCCAGTAAGCCGTATGAATTTTGAGGTTGTTCTTAATATTTTACGAAGTGATTTTTTAATAAAGTAAATATTTGAAAAATTGATGGTTTCAAATTGAGACTCAATTTCTAATTTCACTTGTTCAATAAATGCGACCTCATCATGGGCTTCGAAGAGTAAATAAGTTAATAATTCTTTATTGTCTTTTTTGAATTTAGCCAGTTTTAAACAAAGGTCAATTAATATAGATGGATTAGTTTGCGTTAATTCATGTTTTATTTCACTTATTGTGGCTGCCTTCATAGTGATAAAATTAATAATTTAGAACGGAAAAATAGGGTTCCTTTGATAAAAAGGTATTTAAATACTTATCCCCCATTAGTAATTTTTAAAGCTAAACTCATCCAACTGATATATTTTTTAGTGTATTTTTTTTCATAACTTCATCATTATAGTTTAGAAGTAAGAATAAAGTTTAACTAACAACGAAAATCTGAATCAATGAAAAAAATATTTTTGATAGCAACATTTATTTTGGCTTTTTTGGCTAGAACCAATGCTCAATTTTACAAATCACTTTTACCAAAAAGTGATTTTTCAGATTCGTTAACAAAAATTATTGTTGACTTTAAAACAAATTTCAACCTAATTCAGGGTCAGGAAATGACCCCACAATTAGAAATGAATGTTTATCAATCTAAAACAACTTTGCCTAGTTCACTTCATTGTACTATTATTCGATCTCATTCTAGATTAGATACTTCAGCCAGCTGGCAGGCAATTTTATATGACGGTGAAAATTACAACGATGCTTTTAAAATTTATAAAGAAATTTATAACCAATTGAAGAGAAGTAAAATAATAACTTCAGACAATAAACCTGGTAGTTTCAAAGGTGAATTTGAAAAACCCAAAGAGTCGGTTAGATTTGCATCTAGTACATTGTTATTAGAAACAACTGATTTGATATATCGTAATTTTTTTGCACAAATCCAGTTAAACTCAACCTATGATGGCTGGGAGGTTCAATTAAATTTAATGAACAAATACTTGTATTAAGTCTATTTTTTACAACGATCAATTGATTGTTGCATTATAAATCATAAAAATACCTTGTACGATTTACTTTAATATCCCTAAGTAAACCAGATTTTGGACTGATTGTAATATTGAAAAATCTGTACCTTCCTATAGGGGAAACATTTAAAGCCATTTGCCAACAATGCATTTCACGTGCAACGGATACTGACATAGTACCAATTTCCTTTTGAGTTATATTATAAAACCCATTAATTCCTAATTGCCATTTAGGGGTTAACGATAAGGTACTATTCCAATTCATATCCTGATAAATGTTAGTATAAAAGCCACTATAGTCAGCTTTGCGATCACGTTGAAAACGGAGTGAATAGGAGAAATTGAATGACCAAGGAATTGAAAAATCTGTAAATTCTGCTGGATTGTTACTGATATAGGCTGCTTCGGTTTGGTACTCATCTAAAGGCATCCCTGTATTTGGATTATAGGGTTGACCAATGCCCTGTGTATTTGTTTTTTTCGTTTTATTTTTGTCCCCTCCTTGAAATTGACTAGATATAGAAACATTACCTCCAACAAATCTTCCTAGAGTAGCAATTTTGTTTTTCCAGACCAATTGATTTACTCTATCACCCCTATTATTGATTTCATAAGGATCTAAAGTTCCACTTGCGGTAATACTTATTTTATCAAATAAATTACTTCTTGCTCCAATGTTAAAAACACTGAGTTGAAATGAATCTGCTAAAAAATTATAACTGCCTCCTAAATTGAGTCCATCGATTAAACTTACTTTCTTTACTGCATCCAAGGTAGTATCATTTTTATCACGCACCTTCATTTGGATATTGTTATCTACACTAAAACTTAGTCCTCCAAATTTACCTTCCCCAAAGCCACCGAAAAGGCTATTGTCGAATACATTAAATCTACCTACATTTCCAGCTGTATCCAATTGAGTACTGTAAAAATATTTTCCATTCATATTTGGTTTATAGCTGGCACTAATTGAAGGTCGAATTTCGTGCCTGATAGCCTTTACTGCTGAATTTTTTCGGAATATATAGGAACCAAAAATTCTTGAGGACATACTAATTCCAAAGGACATATCCCTTGAAGAATAAAAATTTTTATTGATTGAAGTATCAACTTTTTTTAGATCATTATTCCAACTTCTTATAAATTTTTGCTGATACCATTTTTCTGCGTAAGAAATACTGGGTGAAATTTGAAAAGCTCCAAATTGAGGAAGAGAAAGTGAAATAGGAACACTATGTATTCCACCCCATTGAAGGTTGTTAAAAATTTGTTTGCCCAAGTTAATTTTACTAACTGATGTATCATCCGAAAAATAGGTAAGACTTTTAACATTAGAATTAAGAGCTATCCCTAAGTTTTCGTACCAATTATAATTTCCGATTGCTTCTTTTCTTCTAAGGGGATATAAAGTATTCAAATTAAAACTTACGTCCGGTAGGGTAACATTGATTATTTTTAGATTGGTATTTTGAGAGTGATTCGCATTTATTGAAATATTAAAAGGTTTGTCCTTCCATACCTTGGCATAGGCGATACTAGAATTTAATTGGTTGCTAAAATTACGCGTCGGATCATTGGGTACCTGCGAATTAAATTTACTGCTACCTGCATTTACATTCGCATTAAAAGAAACTCCAGGCCTCGATTTGGTATCAAGAGTATGAGACCATCTTACATTAAATGAATTATTAATAGAGAAATCTGGATCACCTTTAAAGTTTGTTTTGAAGTGCTGAAAATCAAAAGAAAAATTGCCTTGTTGATGATATCTTTTATAATACCGGGGACTAACATTGAAAGAGTAACCTCCATAAGAAAATATAGTTCCTCTAGTGGTTACATCCCAATTGTCATTGATTACATTATAATAACCAAGTCCAGACAGTGATAATCCAAATTGTTCATTAGAGTTAAAAGCGGGGGCCAGCATTCCAGAATGCCTTCCTTGTGAAATTGGGTAAAGACCAAAGGGAAGTATAATCGGTACAGGAACACCTTCAAATTCTGGATGGACTGGACCTGTCACGGCATATTTGTTTCTTATAAATTTTATTTTCTTACTGACAAATGCAAAGTGAGGGGTGTCTAGATTACAGGTAGTAAATCTTGCCTTAAATGCAAAAAATGAGGATGAATCTATTTTTTTTATTTTTTCTGCATAAACAAACATTTCATCTTGCTTGGTGTAAGTTCCTTTAGTTAGACCCCTTCCAGTTTGCATATTAAATGCAATCGTATCACTCACCGTTTTTAATTCGCCCTGATTAAAGGTTGGGAATGAAATCACCTTTCCAGCTGTATCTCTTTTCATGAAAGCGGTGATTAAATTAGTTCTTTGATCAAATTCAATACCTGGAGCTCTTAATTCGTTGTCAGCAAATTTTACATTCGATTGTTTTCCATACAATAAGATTTTATTGTTCGGAATATCAAATATCATAGAATCTTCGGCTTTGTAGGTAACCGGAGCATCTAATGAATCTTTAGAGGAATTAAAATGGAAAGTATCTACAGCCAAAATAGATAGGGAGTCTCCCCTTTTAATACTATCCAACTTATTGGAAGGAATTGTATCAAAACTAGAGTAGTTGTGATAAATCTTTTTCTTAAAATTCTTTTGATGGCTAGATTTATATGTATTGGAAGTTAAAATTTTGTAAAATTCGCCTATAATGGGAAAATTTATTGTATTTCCGATCGTTTGACTAATGAACAGAGCCAGCATGACGGATGCTAAAATATATTTTGCCTTACCTTTGATATAGTTGTCCATTGAAGTTATAGCAAAAATAACCATATTACATACAACTATGTGTGAAGAATCCCTTATAATTGCTAATCATCTATAAAAAACAAATTGAATATGTTACTTAATAAATTCATATTTATAAATTTTATATCCATATTGGTTTTTTCAATTTCCCTGCATTCCCAAACTCCAAAGCTCCTTAAAACAATTATTGTCGATGCTGGACATGGTGGATCAGATAATGGAGCTGTTGGTCAATACGAAGGTTCTCTGAGATCTAAAGAAAAGGACATTACACTTGCCATTTCAAAAAAATTGGTAGCCGCACTACAACGAGAATTACCTGAGGTTAATACTATCCCTACTCGAACAACCGATATTTTTCAAAATGTAAATGAAAAAGCAAGAATTGCCAACCAATTTCATGGTGACCTATTTATTTGTATTCATGCTGATTCTGGACCGCTAAAAACTGGCAGAAGGCTGATCGGAACACATATGGTAACCCGTTATAAAGTAACTTATAGTGGAAAGGGAAAGAAAAAAAAGAAAATAAAGAAAGCCTATGAAGTAGAAGAACCCCTCTATCAATATTATAAATTACCTATTCAAAGAAGTGGAACCAGTGTATGGATATTTGCTTCCCATAAAACAAGTGACAAGCTTAAAGCAATTATTGAAAATGAAGATGAATTTAATATTGAAGCGGATGATTCACTAAGTAACAATATTGATTTTAATAGTCCTGAAATGAAACCTATTGTTGCTATTTATGCGAAAAGATTTCAATTAAAAAGTATCAATATAGGTATGTTAGTGGAAGATGAAGTAGCTAAAACAGGAAGAAAATCACTTGGTTTAAACCAACGACAAGTGGGAATTAGAGTATTACAATCCACCAATATGCCTGCTATATTGATTGAAACAGGTTTTATTAATAATGATGAAGATGAACGCTATCTTAATAGCGAAGAAGGGCAAGAAGAACTTGCTGTAAGCATAACTCAAGCGGTTAAACGATATAAAAATATTGTTGAAAATGGAAATAAAGTAAATGATCAAACTGTAAAATAAACTTGTTTATTTATAATTTCAACGCATATTTTAATGAAATTAGAACCCTAGTTTAATTAAAAACTCAAATTTTTGCAATTTGACTGCTATTTTAAATGGACTAACTGCCATCAAATAAATGTGTACTTTTGAAACTCAAATAATCCTTTTTTCATTATGAACATTTCGAATGAAACTAAAGTGGGTTCGCTTACTGCAATTTCTATAGTATTACTTATTTTGGGATTTAATTTTTTAAAGGGACGAAACCTTACTGTCAAGTCTATGCGCTTTTATGCAGTCTTTGAAAATATCGAAGGACTCACTTCAAGTAATGCAGTGGTTATTAATGGAAAACAAGTAGGAACAGTTTATAGCACTGACGGCGGTGAGGATATGCGTAAAATTACAGTTGCTCTTACAATTAATCAATTAATTAATATACCAGATAATTCAATAGCAGTAATTACTCCTTCGGTACTTGGCGTTACCTCTATGGAAATTAGATTAGGAAATAGCAAGATTTATAAAAAAGAAGGAGATACCTTAGCGTCAATTGCTTCTAAAGGTATGTTAGCTGATGCATTTCAAAAAGTAGATCCTGTATTACTTGAGGTATCTAATATGATAAGATCGCTCGACTCGGTATTGGTGACAGTCAATAGCGTTTTTGATACCAATACCAAAAATAATATCAAATCAGTGATGGCAAATTTGAATAATACGACCGCTTCGCTGGCTATATCTTCTGCTTCACTTCAAGCAATTTTAAATACTCAATCAGGTGCTTTGGCCAAAACATTAAATAATGTTAGTGATATTACAGGCACATTAAAAAATAGTGATAAAAAAATTGATCAAACACTTACCAATTTGGAAACTACCACATCAAAACTTTCAAAATTGGATCTGGAAAAAACACTAACCACTATTAATGCTACAATCAGTGACTTAAAAAATACAATTGAAAAAGTTAATAGTGACAAGGGATCAATAGGCTTATTAATCAATGATCCTAAACTTTACAATAACTTAAGTGCAACATCTAATAAATTAAATCTTCTGCTAGATGATGTTAGGGTCCATCCTAAAAGATATATCAATGTTTCAGTTTTTGGAAAAAAGGAAAAGAATAAACCTCTTACTGCTCCTCTACCTGACACAATAAATGCTCCTTACACAAAGTAGGTCCGATATTATTTTAATAAGTAAATTTTCATTTTACCTTAAAAAATATTGTTAAAGTGGTTGTAATAAAGTTCTATTTTTCTTAAATCAATTGAATTGAAATTTATCAAATTTTTAAAAATTCTACTTATTTCATTGGTCATTCTTCATGTCCAATTAAATTCAATTGCTCAAGATAGTATCTTAACGTCTAATGCTGATTCCATTAGAGAAATACAGATTATTCAGGGAAATAGCCTCAGAGAAAAATCAATTGACTCCGCCACAAGGTTGCAAACTATTTCTGGAAATGTAATTTTAAAGGAAGGATTGACACTTTTTTACTGCGACAGTGCTATTATTAATAAAGAAACGAATGTTTTGGAAGCCTTTGGGAACATACATATCAATCAAAATGATAGTATCAATACCTATTCACAATATTTAAAATACATTGGAAAGGATCGTATTGCATTTTTAAAAAAAGAGGTCCGATTAACTGATAAAAAAGGGACGTTGTATACTCAGGAATTAGAATACAACCTTGCAACAAGTATTGGTAAGTATAAAAATGGCGGAAAGGTTGTTAATGGAAAAACAATTCTTACTAGTACAGAAGGGATTTATTACGCTGACACAAAAGATATTTTCTTTAAGAAGAAAGTTCACCTCATTGATCCAAAGTATGATATAATTACTGATACATTATTATACAATACTCAAACACAAATATGTTCTTGGAATACTCCTACGAAAATTAAAAGTGAAAATGGTGGTGATATATATTCATCTAATGGAACTTATGATCTTAAAAATGGAAAAGCTTATTTTGGAAATCGAACTATAATCAAAGATAGTACCCGAACCTATGTCGCAGATAAAAGTGCCTATGATGAAGTTACTGGAATTGCTCAGTTAGAAGGAAATGCAATTATTAAAGACAGTGTGAATGGATATTCTATTCTAGGAAATCAAATTTACCTAGATAAAAATAACAATTCTTTTTTAGCAACCCGAAAGCCTGTATTGATATTCAAGGGTGAGGGAGATGATAGTACTTATGTATCAGCAGATACCTTATTTTCTGGTGTTGAAAAAAGAGATAGTTTAGGTAGAAAAATCGAAATTTCAAGAGATACACTAAAAGCGGATAGTGTAATTGATAATTCTAAAAGTTTACCTATTAAAAATAATAATACAGATAATATTATAAAGAAAAATTCACTAGACAGTAGTAATAGAAATATAGATAGTACTATTATAAAAAATACAATTCCTACAACGAATAATATTTTACAGGATAGCTTTGTGATAAAAAAAGTTGATACATTAATAAATAAAATAACTCCATTAGATAGTAGCAATTTTTTTATTGATAAAATTGATACTTCACAATCAACCATTGTAATTCCTGTAACTGAAAAAATTAAAAAAGATACAGCAGTTAGATATTTTATTGCTTTCCATAATGTTAGAATTTTTAATGATTCGCTCCAATCAGTCGCTGATAGCTTATATTATTCATCTGAAGACTCTATTTTTCGACTTCTCAAAAATCCAATAGTTTTTAGTAATAATTCTCAGATCTCTGGCGACACAATATTTATATATACTAAAAATAAAAAAGCTGAACGCTTGTATGTATTTGATAACGGGATTATCATTAATAAATTAAATATTAGAATGTATAATCAAATAGCAGGAAGAACATTAAATGGTTATTTTAAAAATGGGGAATTGGATTATATGAGAGCAAAGGGGCTGCCAGCAGAAAGCATATTTTATCCTCAAGATGAAGACAGTGCTTTTATTGGAATGAATAGAAGTAAGGGGGATTTAATAGATTTATATTTTAAAAATAAAGAAATTAATAAAGTAAAGTTTGTTAAGGATGTAGAAGGTACTTTCTACCCCATTCGACAAATTCCAGAGAAACAACGACTACTCAATAATTTTTTATGGCAAGAAAAAAGAAGACCAAAGAATAAATTCGAATTATTTGAATAATGAAAATATTTTCAGTAGAACAAATTCAACATTGGGATGATTATACAAGTAATCATGAGCCTATAGATTCTATTGATTTAATGGAAAGAGCTTCTTATGCATGCTTTAAATGGTTAGCTGCTAAATTTTCTACTACCCAATCTTATACTATATTTTGTGGTACTGGAAATAATGGAGGAGATGGACTAGCAATTGCAAGAATGCTTTTAATAGCTAAATATTCAGTCAAGGTTTTTATATTAGAAGGAAACAATAGGACTATTAATTTCAAAGTCAATTTAGAAAAACTTCAAAAAATCACCAACAATGTTCATTTTATTGATGAGATTAGTATAAAAACAATCAATATTGATGGAATTGTAATTGACGCTTTGGTTGGTTCAGGTTTGACCCGATCATTAAGTGGTAAGATGGCTAATTTAGTTGATTTCATTAACCAAACTAAAATTACCGTCATAAGTATTGATTTACCAACTGGTTTATTTTCAGATAGTACTTCACTAGGAAATGTAATTATACTTGCATCTTATACAGTAAGCTTTCAGACAATGAAACTTGCCTTTTTAATGACTGAAAATAATCAGTTTGTTGGAAATGTTCAAATACTCGATATTGGTCTTCATCAAAAATTTTATGATGCAACCGAAACCATTTACAATTTAATTGACTCAAAAATTGTACGTTCAATTTTTAAACCTAGAAATCAATTTACTCACAAATACAATTTTGGACATTCCTTGATTTTTGCTGGAAGCAAAAATATGATGGGTGCAGCTTTACTTTGCGCAAAGGCTTGCTTAAGAGCTGGTTCGGGATTGGTTACGCTACATACGGAAGAAAGTTCTCAATCAATTGTTCCAATAGCTTTGCCAGAAGCCATTACAACCACTGAAAATAATTTAGAAATTATCTTTATTAAAAAAACAGCAATAGCTGTTGGTCCTGGTCTTGATAATTCAGTAAAAAATAAAGAGTTGCTAATTGATTTATTGAATATTTCTACTATTCCGCTAGTGATTGATGCAACAGCTCTAAATATACTTTCTAAAGATAAAATAGTGTTAAACGACAGTTTTAAAATACCTATTGTTCTTACTCCCCATACTGGAGAATTTGAAAAATTATTTGGTAAAACATCCAATGATTTTGAAAGAATGAAGCTAGCACAACGAAAAGCTATCGATCTAAAATGTAGTATAATTTTAAAAGGACATCACACATTAGTTGCTTTCTCCGATGGAGAATGTTACTTTAATTCAACAGGTAATGCAGGGATGGCAACAGCAGGTAGTGGAGACGTATTGACTGGCATACTTACTGCATTATTAGCTCAAGGATATTCGTCTAAGAATGCCTGCATCCTAGGAGTTTACCTTCACGGTTTAGCTGGAGATTTGGCTGCTAAAAAGATTTCTCAAGAATCACTGATAGCAAGTGATGTTATCGACTCTATCGGTGAAGCTTTTAAATCAATTCAAAATAGTGATTAAATCTAAAAAAAAAATATTTTACTTTTTATCACCGCCAAATACCTTTTTCAAAATTCCCGTTACTTGAGCTGAGGGGTCCTTACGTATTTTTTGCTCTTGTAAGCCTATATTTAAAAACAATCCAGCCAATGCCTTTTCTGTAACATAGGCAGTAAGATCTGGATTAACTTTATCTTTTGAGAAACGATTATAATTTGAAAATACATCGTTCCAGTATTTGGTAGCATCCGTTTTGATCAGGGATGCATCTATAACTGGTTTAAATTTTTGAGTTAATTCTGTTGTGGTTGTTTTCTGTAAATAGGAAGTTGCAGCGATATCGTTTCCATTTAAAATTTGAACTCCATCCTGAATACTCATTTGTTTAATTGAAGTCCAAAATATATCCCCTACTCCACTGGCAGCATCCTCTGCAGCTCTATTCATCGAGAGTATAGCCTTGTCAACTAAATTACCTAGTCCAACAGATCGAAGTTGTTTTTCAACATTTTGGGCCTCTTTAGGCATTAAAATCTTAATTGCATTATCACCAAAAAAACCATTTGAACTACTTAATTTTTTACAACTACTATCAGTCCCAACCCGAAGAGCTTCTTTTAAACCTGATATTATATCATCATTACTTAAACTATTAGCCGATGGTTTAGAAAATAATTTACTAATACCTGTTTTTCCAGTAGAATCTTTACTAGTTGCTTTTTTTAATAACCCTCCAATTCCTTGAGCAGATATATTTACATAAAATAATATGGAAATAATTTGAAATAAAAATATTTTTTTCATTGAATTTTATTTTAAGTAATAATTAAATTGAAAGGGTTGAATTAAAACCTAAAAATCAACCTTATTAAAATGACTACAAATTTAACCCCTAGCTTTAGTAATATTTTTTTTAAAGTGTACATTTTGTAGAATTTAACAATTCATGTACTTTTTTTAGTTTTACGATTTGAGAAAGTAATTAAACATAGATTTTTAATTAATTAAGTAACCTTCGCTAAATATGATTGAAAAAAGGTGACATTTGATCATTTCGTAATAATTTTAATAAAAACATATTTTGTTTAGTAATTTTGATTGTAAATTAATATTTTAATGAGTCGTTATATTTATATAATCTGCATTTTATTTACAGCAAGTTGTAATAATTCAAACAACACTAATGAGTCTGAAAATATTAGTTCTGCACCTATTGGAATTCTTGCTCCTGTAAGTATACCATTTAATATCACTGCAATATACCCACACGATACTAGTGCCTATACCCAAGGTCTAGAAATTTATAACGGAAAACTCTATGAAGGTACTGGTGATTATATCAATTCATCCATTAGAATTGCTGAAATTAAAACTGGAAAAGTAGTTCAAAAACATATGATGGGAACTGCAGAAATATTTGGTGAAGGAATTACCATATTTAAAGATAAAATTTATCAACTAACATGGAAGAATCATCTAATTAACGTGTACGATATTAAAAATATTAATCAGCCCATTAAAACTTTCAATTGGCCTTATGAAGGCTGGGGAATTACACACAATGATACAGAATTGATTATTAGTGATGGTTCAGCAAATTTGTACTTTGTAAAACCAGAGGACTGCAGTATTAAAACTACCAAACAAATAACTGACAATATTGGACCAATTAAGTTGATTAACGAACTTGAATTAATTGATGGATATATTTTTGCTAATGTCTATGGCAGTGAATATATAATTAAAATTGATCCTTCCAATGGTCATGTAGTTGGAAATATCAGCCTCCCAGGTTTAATAAAACAATATGCAAAAGAATATCAGTTAGATGAGGAAGAAGTGCTAAATGGAATAGCCTGGGATAGTGCTACTAAAAAGATTTACATAACAGGAAAACGTTGGCCTAAAGTTTTTGAAATGACAGTTAATTAGGCTTATCAGTAAATCATTAAATTAATAAGCACCAATGTTTCCAAATAAATTAAGACCTTTTTGACTAATATAAATGATTATTAACAAAACGCTAATTGAAAATAGAACGATTGCTGAAATTTTCCAACGTTCAAATGTTGTTTCACTCGTAATTAAATTTTCTTCTATTTCAATATTGTTGGTTTGCTGGTCTTCTACTAAAATTTCATGAACAGTTTCTTGTTTGACTACTTTTTCAGATTTAATATCAGGATTGAACACAGAATCTATTGTGATCGGATAAAAATCTAATTTACCATTTGAAGACTTAGTAAAGGTCCCGATTCCATCAAGTAAAACAGAATCCTCTTTGTCCAATTTATTTTTAATATAATTACTTATCTCAGTAAATTCAGTTTGTAAATTAATTTCATTTGAATTTGGAATAAATTCAATTCTATGAGTTGGAGCAAAAATTCGGTTAGTCAAAAAATCAGTTACAGCAGAATGAGATTTAATCGACAATGTACCAATGCCGGATAACGTACATTTTTTATTTAAAAAAAGAGATGAAGCAATTGTTTTATACATATTATTTTAACTCTTGTAAAGATAGTATTATTTTTAAAAGTGATTTTTTAAATAATATATTAAAATTTAATAATAAGACCCCCTAATATATTTATTCCATAAACTTGGTAATTATTCCAACGTTCATATTTATTATTAAATATATTATTTATATCTATCCAAGCACTAAATTTCTTATTAAAAGAATATTCCGAACTGATACTTAAATCTGCTCCATTAGAAATGGATTTATCAACATTATATTTTAATACAAATGGTGCTCCAGTAAAATATTTAAAATTAGATTTTAAATGAAATTTATTATTGGCTTGCCAGCTAATAGAGTTGATAAATTCAAATGGAATGGCACCCCATGGTTTTTGATTGTCTTTTAAATCATTGTATCCATTATAGGTCATCGCACTGCTAAGAGTAAACTGATCACTAATGATATAGCTAATATCTGCATGAAATTGAACGTTTTTAATTTCACTTTCAGAACTAATTAAAAATGACTTATTATCTTTAGAAGTGTCATTAATATAAAGTGGAAGATGATTGTAATTAAGATAGCTAAATTTAGCACTGTAACTAAAATGACTTCCAGAAGATGATTTTAATCCGAAAAACAAATCAGTTTCTTTAGTATTTTGCTGTCTAGATAAAGGAATTAAATAAGGGTTGATTAAAGACAAATTTCGGTAGCTATTACTTATCAATTGTCCAGTATAACCAAATTGTAGCATCAAAGGAAGATTATTTATTTTTACTTGACCATAGAAATTAGGAAGAAGTACAAATTTGCCATCATTCCAAGAAGGACTTAATCCACCGTGTACCTTAAATAATTTAGAATTATAAATAAATTCTGGAGATAACTGAAATATTGAGTTATTAAAACGAATATCTTCTATTGACTGAATGGAAGAATAAGAATTGATATCAGCCTTAACAGAAAGTTTAACATAATAAATATCACTCAATGACTTTTCAATAGGAAGTTCGAATTTGAAAGAATTTTCTTTTAGTTTTAAATGATTATTAAACAAAGTCAATTGAATAAAAGGTGAATAGTTGATGCCTAAATCATTGACGACTTTGTTTTTCACTCCTACTACCCCCTGGATTTCATTAAAACGTTGTAAAACATCCTGCTTACTGAAATTCAAAATAGAATGGTCGTAACCATAAAGGTAATTATCCTGAAGATTTAGTCCAAGTTTAACAAATACTTCGTTGGTTGCTGAAAAATAACTTCCATTTAAATTAGCTTTTAATTGAGAATAATCTTGATTTTGAATTGGACCCTTTGATGAGAGGTAATTAGCTGATAAATTAAGCAAACTATTTAATCCATTACCAAAATTAAAATTCGCACTAGCAAATGGAGACGATAGGCTACCATAACCAATCTTTAAGAAATTCCTTACACCCAATTGCAAAACAGTATCTACATTTAAAGCCAAAGGCTTAAGTGAAATAGGTTTATAAGCGAAATATAAATTTAAAGATGGTACAATATAAGGGGCTAAAAATTTAGAGGAATCAGAAGATAAGTAAGAAGCAGAAAAATTTACTTTTGAAGAATTGCGTATTACAGGTTTAAAAGTGGAAATGATATCAATAATCTGTTTTTTTGATGTATCTTTTTGTGAAAAGGTAGGTATACAAACCAAAAAAAACAAAATGCCAAATAGTAAATACTTAATGTTCATAAATTAAATAAATTATAATAATCATTTTCGATATAAGAGAAAATAGCAAAAGGAAAATTATTTGACTTTTGAATTTGATTTCTCTTCTTGAGATGCTTTTTCAAATTTTAATTTCGCTTCAGCTTGTAATTCAATTAATACCGAATTCTTAAAAACACTTTGATAGGTTGCTTTTGCATTAAAATAATCTTTTTGCTGCAAGTAAATATCACCTATTAAAATATAGGATTTGGTTAACCAAAAGTCATAATTACCGGTTTCTTTAATGGTTGCCAATGCAGCTTTTTCTGCATCAGAATAATTTCCAGATAAAAAATAGCAGTTCGCTATTTCATATCTTGCTTCAGCACCCCATGATGACTTATTAATTAACCTACAAGATTTAAATGATGAGATGGCAGATAAATAATCAGCATTCCCTTGCTGTGACTTACCTAAAACTAAAAATGCAATTGACTTATCATCAGTACTTACTCCTTTTTGAAGAAGTAATTTGTTAGCAACTTCATTTGCAGTAGCATAATCTTTAAGCTGGTAATTACATCGCACTAAACCCCTCAAAGCTTCCAATTGATTATCTTGATTGTTAGTTGATTCTAACAAAGAGGTGAAATTATTTTTTGCATTTAAATAATTTTTTAATTCAAAGTAATTAATTCTTGCAGAAAATAAAGAAGCATTTTCATAAAATTTACTATACCCTTTCTTGATAACATTCGCATAGGCAATTAAAGCTTTGTCCCATTCCTTGTTCTTTGTTAAACAATCTCCTAATAAAAAATTGACAGGTAAATAATAACTGCCATTTGGGTATTTAGAAAGGTAATTAATGAAACTTGTAATAGCAGAAGGGAAATTATTTGCATTGTATTTTAATTCAGCTGATGAAAAAGCCAATGAATCAGCCTCAGATACAGAAATATTAATGCCATTCTTTAGCATAAAATCAACATATTCATCCGTTTTATTTTCTTCTATGTAAATGTTCCGAACAGTTTCTAAAGCTTCGTCTGCTTCGGACGACTGCGGAAAAAGTTTTATTAATTGCTGATAATATTCTAAAGATTTGTCATTATTGTTCATGTTGTAGTAACAAAGTCCGAGTTTAAGAAATGCAGCTGGTTTTAAACCTTCAACAGGGGAAGAATTAACTACATTGGATAAAAATGAGACGGCTTCTGAAAATTTCTCATCAGACATAAACGTTGAAGCAATCTCTAAATTTGTATTAGAAATCAAATTGCTATTTGGATATTTTCTTATTAAATCTTTTAAAATTAAAATTTTAGCTTCCGCTCCTTTTATTCCAGCTATTAATCCTTTTTGAAACATCGCATAATCACTTTGAGGCAAAGTATTAATAATAATGTTTTCATAAACATTATTTGCTTTATCAAATTCTTTTAACATAAAATAACAATCTCCCGAGCGCACATATGCATCTTGTTGTAAAGAGTTAGATTGATTAGCGGATTTAGCAATTGACTCAAAATAGAACAACGCCTGTTTATAATTTTCCTTTTTAAGTTGACAAAATCCAATATTATATTTTGCAGTAGTTGGATTTGCTTCACCTTGAACACCAGCTCCACTTTGTAAATAAATAGTCAACAATCGAATTGCCTCATCATATTTTTGATTCTGACAAGCAATTTCTCCTTTCCAAAAATTTGCAAAAGGAGTTACTTTCGACACAGGAAGAGACAATATTTTATTTAATAATCCTTCTGCATTAGATAATTGCTGGTCATTTACATATTCAACTGCCCTTCCATAGAGAATTCGGGGATAAACCTTTTGCATTAAAGTAGTTGGCTTTTTAAAAGATTCGTACAATGATAATGCATCGGTAAAATTATTAGTTTGATCTAATAACTTAACTATTATTTCAATAGCCTCTGTGAAATTAGAAGATGTAGGATAAGTAGCAATATAAAATTTCATTTCTTTTAGCGCTATATCCTGAAAACCTAATTCATAACAAAGCTTGGCGTAATTAAAAAGTGAAATTTCTTGTTGCAATTTATTACTGCTATTGTTAGCACAAAATTGGAAAGCGTTTTTAGCATTCGTTTTTTGATTGGTACGCAAGTAACAATCTCCCAATAAATACATACTGTTTTGTCCTAAAGAATCATTTACGCTACTTAACTGTCTAAAACCCTCTATGGCTTTATCAAGTTGATTGTTTTTATAATAACAGAAGCTTAACTCGTAGATTATTTCTTTACTAACTTTTGTAGATTTTTTTATATAATTCTCTAATAATGGAAGTGCTTTAACATAAGATCCTTTTTCATAATGGATTTGCCCCATTAACTGGTTTAGTTCATTTGCGTAGTATAATTCATTCTTGTTAATAATACTTTCTGAGTAACGAAGGGACGCATCTTTTTTCTGTTGAAAATAATATATTTCAGCAATGTAATAAGGAACAATATTTTTATACTCTTCAGCTTTTTCAACAATTTTAAATGATTTTAAAGCCTGATCATATAAATGATCATAATAACTAATGAACCCATAATAATAATTTGCAGATAGGTAATATTTACTTTCATTTAATTGTTGTATTTCACTAAACAGTGGCTTAGCTTCTTTCAGCATTTTTAAGTTGAAGTAACAATAGGCCATTTCAAATTTAGCATTGGCTATTTGTTCATTGTTTAAATTATCTAAACCTACCGCCTTGTAATTTTCAAGTGATTTTTGGAAATCATTCTTTATAAAATAATATTGTCCTAAATGATAATACATTTGTTCTTTTCGGGGACTATTTGAAATCCAATTCAAATATTGAATAGATTGATCTTCAGCTGATGTTAAGCCTAATTTTAGCCCAGCTATAATATAAAAAAAATCTAGATCATCTACCCAGTATCCAGGATAATCACTTGGATTTTGACTGTATTGCGATTTCAATTCTTGCAATAAAGGATAGGCTACTGCAAATTGTTGATTTTTGAAAAGTTCACTAACTTCTTTAAACGTCTTCTCTCTATCGGTAAAGGAATGGGTTAACTGTGAGAAAGAAGTTATGGAGAATAATAATAAAAAAAATAGCAAGGTGAATGATTGCTTCATTGTTTTGATTGTGACGATCATTTTAAGGATGTTGTAAAATTAACTATATTGCTACTTGATTTTACATCATTATTCTCGGTTTGTTAATAAGTGGATAACTGATTTTTACCAAACGTATTTGCTTTTGAAAAACTGTTAATAAAATGACAAATAATTTATTATTTAACTTTAATTTTAACTATCTAAATAATTAACAATGAAAAGACTATTATCAATTAAGTACAGTGCAGGGGCTTTTTCTGCTGCGATGTTATTTTTAAGACTTGGTTTGGGCTTTTTAATGATGGCTCATGGTTATGATAAATTACTCCGCTTTAGCACAATCCATAATACTTTTCTAAATTTCTTTGGTATTGGCTCTACTTTTTCTCTCACCTTGGTAATTTTCGCTGAATTCTTCTGTTCACTTTTTTTAATTCTAGGGCTTTTTACCAGGTTATCTGTAATTCCTTTAATCGTTACCATGTGTGTTGCTTTGTTTCAAGCTAATCATGGTGCAGTATTTGGTAAAGGAGAAACAGATACTTTGTTTTTAGCTGGTTATGCTGTATTGTTATTGTTAGGCCCTGGTAGAGTAAGTGTAGATAGCATGATTAGCAAATAATATATTTTTCGATAATGTACAATTCATAATCATTATCACTTACACTAAAATGTCACCTCTTGTTTACAACTGAAACAAAAATTAGGATTCACTATGCGCTTACTGATCAAATGGGGGTCGTTTACCATGGTCATTATGCTCAGTTTTATGAAATAGGAAGAGGCGAGGCAATTAGAGAGATAGGATTTACTTATAAAGATATTGAAGCGATGGGAATTATAATGCCTGTTGTAGACATCCATAGTAGGTTCTTACGACCTGCTAAATATGACGACTTGATTACTGTTAAGACTACATTGAAAGAATTACCCCTTCATCACAAAATCGTTTTTCATTCAGAAATTTACAATGAAAATGGCGAACTTATAAATATAGGTGATGTTACCCTCTATTTTATGGAAGCGAAAGAAATGAAAAAATGTGAAATACCTTCTGCCCTTAAATTAAAACTAGAAAAATATTTCATGTAACTCGTAAATTCTATTATAATCTGGTTTCCAATTCTGAATAGACTGGTTTATTGAAGTAGGTTTTAAATTTTCTTTTATTGCTCTTTCCACTAGCCCAAGAAATTCCTCATCTAGCGAAAATCTTAGAGCAATTATTTGATGTAATGTCAATTTATTAAAATTGAATATCGTTTTTAATAATTAAAGTATAAGGTTGTAACACTAAAATTTGAAAATTTATCAATGAAATTTTTGTATTAAATTTGATAAAATAAATCTTTTTTTATTCATGATACAAACTAGCATTATCACTATTGGAGACGAGTTACTGATTGGTCAAGTTATTGATACCAATAGTGCTTGGATGGCTCAACAATTGAATAAATCAGGGATAAGGGTTGTTAGACGCATTGCTGTTGGTGATGTTTGGGATGAAATTTGGAATGCCTTAGATCAAGAAAGTAAACAGGCGGATATAATATTAATAACTGGAGGTTTAGGTCCTACAGCAGATGACATTACCAAGCCACTTCTCTGTAAATATTTTTCAGGGAAAATGGTAGTGCATGATGGCGCTCTTCAAAATGTTATCAATATTTTCACCAACATACTTAAGCGGCCAATTATAGAAAGAAATTTAAAACAAGCTGAGGTGCCAGATAATTGTAAAGTTTTATTGAATAAAAGTGGTACTGCTCCGGGAATGTGGTTCGAAAAAGGAGGTAAGATATTTGTAAGTATGCCAGGAGTACCTAATGAAATGAAAGGAATGATGCAAGATGATGTGATTCCTCTTTTAAATAATTACTTTCAATTTCCTCATATAGCACACCGTACTTTATTGACTGCAGGTGTGGGTGAAAGTTTTATAGCCGAAATGATTGAAGATTTTGAAAAAGCACTTCCAAAACATATTAAGCTTGCTTACCTTCCAAATTATGGTATGGTTCGTTTGCGATTATCCTCGTCTGGTTCAGAAATACTTTCTACAGAAGATGAAATTCAACACTACTTTATTTCACTACAAGAATTAGTTAAAGAATTTTTAGTTACTAATAAAGATGAGCCAATGCAACAAGTGGTGGCCAATCTTTTGGTTGCGAAAAACCAAACTATATCCACGGCTGAAAGTTGTACTGGTGGATATATTGCCCACCTATTGACTCAAAAAGCGGGAGCTTCTGCATACTATAGCGGAAGTATTGTAAGTTATTCATACAAAGCAAAGGAATCTCTTTTAGAAGTTAGTCAATCTGTTTTAGAAATAAATGGTGCAGTTAGTGAGGAGGTGGTTATTCAAATGGCAAAAGGAGCTCTTAAAGCTCTAAATACTGATTATACAATTGCTGTATCAGGCATAATGGGGCCAGATGGGGGAATGAAAGACAAACCGGTGGGTACTGTTTGGATAGCTGTTGGTAATTTGGAACAAATTGTTACCCAAAAGTTTACTTTTAATTTTGATAGAACACGCAATGTTGAACTTACTGCAACTTTTGCACTAAATATGCTTCGAAAATTTATCCTTTCTCTTGATTAAACTTTTACTTAAAATTATTTTCGTTAATATATTTACTATAAAAATAATATGTTCAAGTAACTTTTGAATAGTATAAGAGGAAATAATTATCTTTAATTATTAATAAAATCAATTAAAGCATCACCTTTGAATTAATTGAGATCTATTATAATAAAAATACAAATTTAAATATGGCTTTAGTTGATTTGATAATGCCAAAATTAGGGGAAAGTATTATTGAAGCTACTATTTTAAAGTGGCATAAAAAACCAGGTGATACTGTACAAGAAGATGAGACTATTTTAGATATTGCAACTGATAAAGTTGATAGTGAAATACCCTCACCTGTCCATGGTGTTATCGAAGAAATTATATATCAAGAAAACGATATAGTACCCATTGGCAAAGTTATTGCAACTATTAGAGTGGGTGAAGGTATAGACCTTACTCAAAAGGATATTTTACGCTCTAATGATAGCAAATTAAATGAAGAGGACCCCTTTGAAATGGAAGTGCCCTATTATCCTCCATTAGAAAGTGATACCTTCAAAAAAAATGTTGACAATGACACTGCTCGTTTTTATTCTCCTCTGGTTATTAATATTGCCCAGCAAGAAGGAATCAGTATGGCAGAATTGGAAAATATCATTGGAACTGGTCAGGATGGAAGAGTAAGTAAGAAAGATATTTTAGCCCATGTTGCTAGTAAAGGCAACCAATTAAATTTGGATAATTCTAATTCTTTACAAAACAGCAACTCCAAACAGGAGGTTAATTATTTACCAAAAAAAGAAAATATTCCTTCAGCTTTAATTAAACATGATCCCAATTCAAATGTTGAAATCATAGAAATGGATAGAATGCGAAAGCTTATTTCCCATCATATGATTGAAAGCCAAAATACCAGTGCTCATGTAACTAGTTTTGCTGAATGTGATGTAACCAATATGGTAAAATGGAGAGAGAAAATTAAAAAAGATTTCGAAATCAGAATAGGAGAAAAAATTACGTTTACACCCCTGTTTATTGAAGCAATAGTAAAATCAATAAAAAAATATCCACTACTAAGTAGTTCAATTGTTGGAGACAAAATTGTCATAAAGAAGAATCTAAATATTGGAATGGCTACTTCATTACCTGATGGTAATTTAATTGTTCCAGTTATTAAAAATGCGGATCTTTTTAATTTAGTTGGCTTAACTAAACAAGTAAATGGATTGGCCAATTCTGCTAGAGCTGGAAAATTAAAGCCAGATGACACTACTGATGGAACTTTTACATTAACCAATATCGGAACTTTTGGAAGTATAATGGGAACTCCGATTATTAATCAACCTCAGGTTGCTATTATGGCAATTGGAGTCATTAAAAAGAGACCCATGGTGATTGAAACAACTGATGGTGATAGTATTGCCATAAGACATATGGTTTATATATCGCTGAGTTATGACCACCGAATTATTGACGGTTCACTGGGTAGTATTTTTTTGAATGAAGTAGTTAAAGAATTAGAAAATTTCGATGTAAATCGAAATTATTAATCAGTAATTAATCTGTTTATTTTTTTCTAAAAAATACTCTTACGGGTACTCCTGTAAGTTTGAATTTTAATCTCAGCTGATTTTCAAGATAATTTTTGTAGGGTGTCTTTACATCATCAGGATAATTACAAAAAAATGCAAATGATGGAACTACTACTGGTAATTGAGTTACATATTTAATTTTAACTTGATTCCCTCTTACCACTGGTGGATGATAAGCTTCAACTGCTTTAAGCATAATGTCATTTAACTTTGAAGTTGCAATCTTCTGCCTTCGATTATCATAAACCTCCAAAGCTATTTCCATCGCTTTAAAAATTCTAGTTTTTTCTAAAGCTGATATAAAAATGATTGGTAAATCAGTAAAGGGGGCAAACCTTTTTTTCAATTCTAACTCATAATCCCTAGCAGTATTGGTTTCTTTTGGCATTACATCCCACTTGTTTACAAGTACCACAATTCCCTTTCCTTTTTTTACCGCCATGGCAAAAATTGAAAGATCCTGCGCAGCAATACCCTTTTCGGCATCTAATAATAACATGCAAACATCTGCTTCATCTACCGCTTTAATTGCTCTAATAACTGAATAAAATTCTAGGTCCTCATTCACTTTTGCCTTGCGCCTTATTCCAGCTGTATCAATTAAAATAAATTCTTTGTTAAAGAGATTATAGTGCGTGTGAATAGTATCTCGGGTAGTTCCTGCAATATCACTAACGATGGTTCTCTCCTGCCCTGTTAACGCATTTAACAAGGAAGATTTTCCAACATTGGGTTGACCAATAATAGCAAATTTAGGAAGTTGGTCTTCATCAATTTGTTCTGTTTTATCAATAATTAGTTCTGTAATTTCATCTAGTAGATCACCAGTACCTGTTCCACTGATAGAAGAAAGAAAGTGTATTTTGTCAATACCAAGACTATAAAATTCCGAAGCCTCAAGTAATCTATCATGATTATCAACTTTATTTACCACAAGAAATACTGGTTTCGAAGTTTTACGTAATAGTTGAGTCATGGATTCATCCAGATCAGTTATACCAGTCGCCACATCTACC
>Ga0209443_1000529_pt1 | contig 25980 bp, 35 predicted proteins | sample LauGreBMM110DCMD_2_FD_187571 | JGI IMG/M metagenome (GOLD analysis project Ga0209443, IMG submission 187571) | Freshwater lake microbial communities from Lake Michigan, USA - Su13.BD.MM110.DCMD (SPAdes) (version 2) | ecosystem: Environmental > Aquatic > Freshwater > Lake | place: Lake Michigan... | reverse complement strand
ATACCAAACATAACTAATTAGCTCCCTGCAATTTGCAGGTAAAGATTTAGTTGGTTCAGGCTCATATTACTACGCTATTCAGGTTCAAAAAAATTCTGTTGTTTAATATTTAATCTTGCAGTGTAATAATAATTATGAAAGTAGTAGACATCGCCCAAGAACTATTCGTGGAATTAGGTCAGCCATCAGACCTTAGCGTGGCATCTTTATCTTATTGGGCTAGAGCCACTGTGGGCCAATTGAATAACATGCTATTCACAAAGTACTCTATAGATGAGATTACTTTAGAAATTGTTGACGCCACAGACCCGGCTAACCCTATAGAAATAAACATCATAGCAGCAGCAGTCTTGAAGAAAATATATGTTGTCTATCGCTACGCTTTCTTGATAAGATCTAAGATTACTGCTATAGACTCAGATAATATCATAGAAATAAAAGACCAAGATAGCAGCGTCAAGAGAATAGACAAGACTCAATTGATAAAACTAATCAGCGCCGAGAAGAAGAACGAAGAAGAAGAATTAAAGTTAATGATAAACGCTTATAGGACTTATGTCTCTTCTCCCGTCCATGTAGTTGGTGATGATACTTATGGTGGCAGTTATCCTAATTTTTTCCCATTCTTAAGGTCTGGGAGAATTTATGGGTATATGGCTTTCTAAGGGGCTTTCTTTTCTAAAGCCCAAATCACGTCGGCCCATAATTGCCAAGGAACGACTGCCCGCTCTGCCGCCCCATCTTTGCCTTGCGTACCTGTCCGAGCGCCCCTTGGGGCTGCATCATGGTCAGGATGGCCATTGTGGCACATGGGTCGAGGCTCCCAACCGGCAACATGGCCCCACAGGTCGGTTGGCTTCATTGATGTATCTCCGTACCTACAGTACGTTACGGTAGTCATCGGTAAGCCAGCGACGCATGGAAGCTTCCTAAGCACCCCCCTTGGGTTCTCCAGAAGCCAGCCTGTTGGCTTCATGTGGTTGATAAACTCGATAGTCTTGACAACCAATGCCTGCATGTCGGTCGCAGCCTTCGTTTTTGGGATATATGCGCCCTTGCCACCAGTCCAGTGGTGGCCAATTGAGGCCACACTAAAGGCCTCGCAGGGGCAAGAAGCCCAAATAAAATCAAAATGACCATACTCTTTGAGGAACTCCTCTGGATCAACAGTCATCATATCCATAGTTAAATTGCACTTGAACTTTGGGTCCAAATCAAGAGTAACATAAGAATGCCCCCGAGCCTCAATCCTAGCGCGCCGACGTTCTCCGCCAGCGCCAGCATATAGGTCTAATATTCTCATATCTCTTTCCAATCGTCGCCGTTATCGTTATCGGAGCCGCCAGCCTCTTCTATCGTTTTGTTGACTTCTTCGATTTCAAAAATAATCTTTGACTTCAGAGAGACTAATTTTTCATGGATTGCTTTCTTTTCTTTCGCGGTCTTGCACTCCTCGTCCTCCGCTAAGAGTCTCACTGATTCGGCTATGTAAAAGTCGGTTGATTTAGTCAACATTTCCAATTTAGTCATATAAAAATGGGGGAGACTTTCGTCTCCCCCTTTGGGTAACTCCTCGATTAGCGACGAGGACTGGTCTTGCGGGCAGCCTTCTTTAGCGTGGCTCGGTCTCCAATGTTCGAGAACCCGAAGGTGCTCTTTGGGAGGCCCTTCAAGCGAGAGGAGTATTGATTGACTTGTACGATGCTCTCGACTCGCTCGACACTTAGCTTGCCATTTGATTCGCTGATTGCGACGATATAGTTCTTGCTCATAGCTAGATATTGTTGCTCTTTTTTCAATGCTTGTCAAGTCAATCTAGCGATTCCAGAATTTTTTTACCAATAAACTCCGCACAAGAAATACAATGCTCATTATCTTGAGGCTTTTGGGGGTAGCAATCTTGCCACTCTATCACAAAATCAGCCATCTTCTCTACCTTGGGTGTGTTTTTCCTCTCCTCTTCGTTGATTGGAGTAGTGTAAACCTTGCCAAAGGGCAAAAAAGAATCAAAAGATAAGGGATTGCGCTTAAATTTCTTGACATGAATCAAGGTTCCATAGTTCTTTTTAATCCAATCCACTTCATCACCAAAGTAATTAGAATGCCGGACATCTGGGATGCAAAATATGGTGTCTTTACAATTGGAGTCATTTATCTCTTTCTCCACTAGGGACGTCCAATATTTGCCCCTAGTTTCGATTCTCTTCATTTTGCCATGGAATACCATCATGTCCCGTACTCTTTCCTTCTCTTCTCTAGAGCAGTCTAGGATATCTATATCATAAAGATCAAGCAAAGCTGGCCTGCATTCTTCTTTTAGCTTATCTGCAAAAGCTATCCTCCTCACATTGTACTTAGAGTTCCACTCGAAAAAAGACTTCAAGAGAAAATAAAGTGAATCCTTGCCATCCCCCGCTAGTCCTGATATGCCTATAATTTTGTTCATTTTTTGATAAAAAGTTGCCAGTCGATATGGTTGCAGTAATTAATGAGTTCTTTCATGGGTTTCGGATGGAGCTTTGTGGGCTTTTTAATTAGTTTTAGCCCGGCCTCCTCTGGGGTTTTGTTCTGTTTTTTTGAGTTAATCTCCGAGTCAGACCAGACCATATTCTCCCAAGTGCTGGAGCCTCCGCGCCCCAGCGGAATTACGTGGTCTACGTTGCCTTGGCCCTCTTTAAGAACCCGGCCAGAATACTGACAAATGTTGCCATCTCTCATTCTGATGTTCTTTTTTGTGAGCCTGAACCTCTTGATAGGAATCACGCTGCAAGATGGGGAGACGAGCAGGGTCGGAGCCCTTATTTTTCTAGTAGGGGTTCGGATTTCGTAGTCGCAAGGGCGAAAAGGCAAGTCAAGCCAATCTCTCCATTCTACCTTCTCTACAGATTTAATAACAGAAGTGTTGAGTGTTCCGTCTTCATTCTCATCGTACAGAAGATTTAATGCGTAAGATTCAGGACTCATCAATTCGCCAAAAGCATCCCTAATAGACTTGACGTCAATAACTTCCCAAAGCTTATTCAAGCATAGGCAGATTCGCTTATCTTCCGTATTCATTAAAAATATGAGATTTTTGATTGAGCTTTTACTATAATTGTATGATATGAAAAATCAAAACAAGAGTCAAAAGAAGGCCGTCAAGAGTTCGGGATCGTCTGGCAATACTGGAAATGCCGGTAACGTAACGAAGCCGCCCGCCGTAGTCAAGAAGCCCGTCTCCGGGTCGGCTGGGTCGGCAGGCAATGCTGGAAAGTCCGGCAAGAAGTAATCAATAAAGAATAAAAGAATCCTCACTAGTGTCCTCCCAGTCTAGGGAGGACGCTTTTGCTTTTTGCCTCTTCATCTGATTGTAGCAGACAGCAGCCCTCTGCTTCTGGTCCGGGAATTCTTCCTGCATCGACCCGTCGCTCAGGCATTTTTGCATGAATTCGTTTTCTTTTTCACCATTGCTTGGTTTTGGCATCGGCATAACATATGTTACACTTAATTGATTGATCTGACGTCAAAAATATTGACGGCGACTAGTCCGGAACCATTCGCGACCAGAAGGGTCTCAGAGTCCTTGACGTCAACAACTTCTCCGGCCCATTCGAAGGAGTCCGCCACCACCCGGACTTGCTTGCCAATCATTTTCTTGTTTATTTCTATCTTATCGTTCATTTTATTTGTAATTTAGTTTCTGACTCTGGAGAGGATAGGTAAATGTGTGAGTAGACGCCATTTTTGTCAAAGAGTTGAGCTAGTTTTTTTATTTGATCTTCACTCAGAGCTTTTAATTTTTGGGAAAATTCAATCTCAATAGACTTATCGTGAGTAGTCCCATCGCATTTACAGTTAAATATAGAAGAGAAGCAAAAGTCCAAAAGCTCCTGTAGATATTTATCTTGACTGATTTCCTTAGGATTGAGGGCTAAGAACTTGCAGAACTCAATAAAGCCAGAGATTTCAATTTCCATGTTTATTTCTGCCATATCATCAACTTGTAGGAAAGTATGAATAACCAATATACGACAAGGGTATCAAAGAAATGAAACGAAGAAACCAATAGGCATAGCCAAAAGCCGAAGCAAAATGGACAAGCAAGCAGCGCCAATAGGAAATGATATTTTTTTCGAAGGATGAAATCAAAGTAGTTAATCTTTTTATTGTCTGACAAGATTTTGTGGCAGAAATATTCATCTATTTTTAGAAGCTTGTCGAGTCGCAAGAGTTTTGCATAATGGGCCAGTGCTTCGGTCTGGTATATTATAAAGCATAAGCTAGAACAAAACAAAGCTTTTTTAATTAACTCCAGTGCTTCCATATGATCCGTCGTTTCTCTTGGATTCCTCTAGTTTAGTAACTTTGACCCAATTTATATCGTGGCACTTCTCGATAATCAACTGAGCAATACGGTCTCCAGCTGAGTAGGTAAAAATCTTAGAAGAGTCGGTGTTCAGGAGGATCACGCCGATATCTCCCCGATAGTCTGAGTCGATAACCCCAGCTAGAGAGTCTATACCATTCTTGTACGCCAGCCCAGACCGAGGAGCAATCCTTCCGTAGTAACCGGTTGGGATAGCCACGCTTACGTTGGTCTTTACCAGAACTCTTTGGCCGGGCTGGACGGACCCTTCCTCGCTTGAATATAGGTCGTATCCAGCCGAGAAAGCTGAACCGGCCGTTGGAATTTTTGCTTTGTCTGATAGCAGTTTGATCCTTATGTCCATGGCCCATTGTGCCTTGGGCGGCGTCTTTTGTCAATCTAAAATTTGATTATTTTATAGATAGCTATAATATTGAACAATGACAATCTTAAAAGCTTTTGGGCTATTAAACGAACACTTCAATGAAAATGACTCCTTCAGATTTTCAAAGAATAAGAAAAATCTACTTTTGGTGACTGAAGATGTTAACGCTGATGACGCGGCCTTGACGTGCGCCCTCAAGGAGATGGAAAACGCAGGACTGGTAAAGTCAACTGTCATTGGCGGAGAGGAAATCTGGACATTATTTAAACCCTTTGAGTCCATTCCTCAAACGATAGAGATAAATTACTTGATTGCAGCCGGTATAGCCAGTGTCATAAATAAAGCGTGCGAAGAATTGGGCAAAGACGAAGAAAAGTGCGACCCCAAGAACCTCACCGATAAGGACTTCAAGAATCTGTTATTTATTGCATCTAAAGTTTCTTCAGAATCTTTGAAAGAATAGGTTGACTTTCTCGAAAAAAGGTGTAATGCTAATTAACTTGTTATGCGGAAGGTAGCCGGACAATACCGTGTCCCCTTGGACTGAGACTCCATTGTAAACGTAAGAAACAACAAGCCCGTAAAAAGACAATAGGAAATTGAGAGAAATCTCAGCGTGCATTCGGGAGAGGCCGCGTCGTTACTGAGTCCTATTTAAAACTGCTAGAAACTTTGGTCCTTTCAAAGGAAAAGGGGATGGCATGGTCCTAAAAAGAAGTCTCCGCTGAAAGACAAGTGTCGGTACATAGCCATAGGTAGTCGCCAGCTAAACGGAATCACTAGAGCCGGATATGCGATGACTGAAACGGGTACTTATGGGTTAAATAAACTTAGGCAAAAGAGCCCTAAGTTGACCTGCCATTGCTTTGGAGCCAATTCAAGGAAAGCTGAGAAAGGGGACAGCAACAAACGCCCGGACTCGAAGTACGCTTCGAAACCTATCAGGCGGCTTCTCCAGAATCTTAGCAAAAGGTTGTCTCGGCTGTTGTTGCTCTCAGAGAGCAAGATTGAAGATCATCAGAAGCGAAGACTAGACTAGAGATTAGAGTTACTTTTTGGTTATCTTGCTGGATCAAGATAAGGTTGATTGTTAAATTCGGTAAAAGTTTCAAAATTATATGGATACACTAAAGACTACAGACCAAGACTTAGTTTTGGTCAAAAGGGTAAAGAAAAATAACTGCAACGATAGCTTTGTTCAATTATCAGAAAGCTATAGTAATTTTTACTATTCTATCGCTCAAAAATACATGTCGGTGCTGGCAAAAATGGGAATGAGCCGTGACGATGTGAAGCATGAAAAGAACTATGTGTTATTTAAGGCTATATCTTCATTTGATGACTCTAAGAACGCCAAGTTCTCAACTTGGTTTTGCAATTGCTCCAAGTACCATTTCTTGAACTTTATTAACGCTAACAAGAAATATGTTTTGTCGGAAGATAAGACCATTGACTTTTTTAACCAAAAACAAAACTTGGTCTTCCACGACCCTAATCATGAGATGTATGACTACATAAATAAAATACTATCTGGATTCTCTGACGATAGGATAAAGCAAGTCTACTCTTTAAGATATTTTTCTGGCAACCAAAAGCTCACCACTTGGAATAAAATAGCTAAAAAGCTTAACATAAGTACTCAAACCGCCATAAATATCCACGAAAAAGCCAAAGACTTCCTAAAAAACAAAATCACTAGCAAAGAAGCTTGTGATTTGATTTGACTTTTCAGAAAGACATTCGTATATTAACCACCTATGAGCAACGTAAGCACTGAAAAAACCGGCAAGTGGGGAGCTTTGGAACTCGGAGCCTTGTGGACTAAGGTCAGCAAGGACAAGACCCAAAAGTTCTTCACTGGCCACATCACTACTCCACTAGATGGCAAGGTAGAGCTTGTCATCTTCTCCAACAAGGATAAGAAGAACGAAAAGTCTCCGGACTTCCGGATCTACCTATCGGAGCCAAAGAAGGACGCCGAGGCGGTCGCCGTCCCCAGCGCAAAGCCTAGGACGGCCCCCGCCCAAACCAGAGAAGAGGAAGACCAAGGAGTTCTCTGATAAAAAAGTAGAAATCCTTTTCCCCCGGCTATAGAACATAGCTGGGGTTTTTCATGTCTTTCTCTGTACAATTACCACTGAACAATGTTAGCTTTGGCCAAGTCGGGTCCAATCTTCTTTATCAATTCTATAAAAAGGGTCACAACCCCTGCATCTTTAAGGCTTCTGAGCATCCAATTGACTTATCAGCTTATGATTATGAGAAAGATTTTACTGATTGGATAGTTAAGAACCACAACGAGTCCTTCTCTAGGCACAGCAGGAAGACCCCAATCATCAGGCTTTGGCACATCAATGAATCTTGGAGAAACTACTCTGATAAACAAATTCTTCTCACGTTCCACGAAACCGACTCCATCACAGATCAAGAAACAAATATTCTTAAAAATAGCGTAGTTTGCACCTCTTCTAGATATACCCAAGGAGTTTTTGCCCAAAAAGGAATCTCTTCAGCAGTAGTGAATTTAGGGTTTGATCAAAAGCACTTCTTCCGCACCAATAAAACATACTTTAATGATGGCAGAATCACCTTTAACCTTTGCGGCAAGTTTGAGAAAAGAAAGCACCATGAGAAAATCATCAAAGCTTGGGTCAAGAAATTTGGTAATAATCCCAAGTACTCCCTAGCCTGCTCAATCCACAACGTATTTTACCAAGATCAAAACGAATTAAATTCTATATACTTGAACGTCTTAGACGGCAAGCGGCCATTTAACGTTTCTTTCTTGAGTTTCATGCCTAAGAATTCTATTTATAATGACTATTTGAATTCTGGAGACATCATCATAGGAATGTCTGGCGGAGAGGGCTGGGGCTTGCCAGAGTTCCAGTCTGTTGCCCTAGGAAAGCACGCTGTGATAATGAACGCCCATGCGTACAAAGACTGGGCCAACGACAAAAACAGCGTACTCGTAGAGCCTCGGGGCAAGATAGAAGTCTATGACAATAAATTCTTCCCCAAGGGTACTGCATTCAATCAAGGTAATATCTTTGATTTTGATGAGAATGAATTCTTGGCAGCTTGCGACAAGGCTATATCAAGAGTAGAGTCCTATAGGGTCAATGTAGAGGGGCTAAAGCTACAAGACAATTTTTCTTATTCTACCATGGCGGACAAGCTTTTGTCTTTTATTTGATATGCCTATCTATATTTTTAAAAATCCAAATACTGGTAAATCTGTTCTTATCCCCCAAGCCATGAACGATCTTCATAAGTATAGTGAAGGCGGAGTAGAATTTGAAAGAGTATTTACTAGCCCAAATACTAGATTTGATTCAGAGGTGGACCCTTTCTCTGAAAAACAATTTGTTGAAAAGACCGGCAAGATGAAAGGCTCCCTTGGGGATATTTGGGACTACTCCAAAGAAATGAGCGAAAAGAGAGAAAAAATAGCAGGCCAAGATAAGGTCAAGGGTAAAGCCGAAGATAAATACTCCAAAAAGAGAAGAGGAATGAAGTACAAATCAAAGGTAAACCCGTCTGAAATGCCCAAGATTCAAGTGGACTAATCCTAAAAAACAGAGACATTATACAGAACTAGACCCCTTATGACCAAGTTAAGCGTCCCGCAGAATATGTTGCCAAAAACTTTCGTAGAGCAGTATAAAAACAAGCAGCCCGATTGGGGCTTTAATGGACTTGGCTATATTGTTTACAAGAGAACTTACTCTAGGATTAAGCCTGATGGCTCAAACGAAGAGTGGTTTGAAACTGTAGAGAGATGCGTAAATGGAGCCCAAAAGATTGGGGCTGGATACACAGACGCTGAGCTAGAAAAGATTTATGATTATGTTTTCAATTTAAAGTGTAACTTCGCTGGCAGAATGCTATGGCAGTTAGGGACTAGTACTGTCGATAGATTTGGGGCGAATTCTTTGTTGAATTGTTGGGCCACGGCAATGCGAGAGCCGAAAGCGTTCCTGTTCTTGTTCGAGAACCTAATGCTTGGAGGAGGAGTCGGGTACAGTATTCGCAGAGAAGACGTCCACGAATTGCCTAAGATTAAGAAGGGGGTCGAGATTTCCCACCAAGCCACTAAAGACGCGGACTTCATTCTGCCAGACACCAGAGAGGGTTGGGTCAAGCTTCTTTCTAATTTGCTAGACGCCTTTTATGTGACTGGCAAGTCCTTTACCTATTCGACCATTCTTGTCCGAGGCTACGGAGAGCCAATTAATGGCTTTGGCGGAAAGGCTAGCGGCCCACAGATCTTGATGGATGGCATAGAAAAAATAACTAAAATTTTCCAAAGCAGAGAAGGTAAGAAGCTACGCTCTCTCGATGTTTTAGATATTTGCAATATCATTGGTAGCGTTGTTGTAGCTGGCAACGTGCGAAGAAGCGCAGAGATAGCTTTAGGAGATCCTGATGATATCCTCTACCTCCGCGCTAAAAATTGGGGCACAGGCAATGTCCCTAATTGGAGAGCTATGAGTAATAATACTATTTATGCTGATAGCTATAGCCACATCATGGATGAGGTTTGGCAAAATGGGTATGAAATAAACAAAGAGTCTGGGTACTCTAACGGTGAGCCTTATGGGTTTTTCAACCTGCCGCTATCTCAGAAGTTCGGACGAATCAAGGATGGACCGTTGGCCTCCTCCGACCTCTACCCGACTGATGCTGACAACTGCGAGATGACCAATCCGTGCGCAGAAATCAGCCTAGCAAATTATGAATCTTGCAACCTTTCGGAGTTGTATCTAAACAACATAACCTCCAAAGAGGAGCTAATTGATTGCGCCAAGCTGCTCTACAAAACTCAGAAAGCTATATCTGCTCTTCCCTTCCTCCACGAAGAGACCAATAAGATAGTCCACAAGAACATGCGGCTAGGTCTTGGAGTCACTGGAGTTTGCCAGTCCCTAGACAAAGTTGAATGGCTAGATGAATGCTATGTCGAACTTCGCAAATTCGATAGGGAATGGAGTCACCTACGAGGGTGGCCTAGAAGCATCAAGTTGACTACGGTCAAGCCTAGTGGAACTCTAAGCCTACTAGCCGGCTCTACCCCCGGAGTCCACCCAGCGTTCAGTGAATACTACATGAGGACAGTTAGAATGTCAAGCTCTGACGCTTTAGTCCAGATTTGCAAAGACATTGGCTACAAGACCGAGTTCTTGATCAACTTCGACGGCACGGAAAACTACGAGACTGTCGTGGTGTATTTTCCTTGCCAGACTCCTGAGGGCTCCATTCTAGCTAAAGACATGGATGTTATCAAGCAGTTAGAGATGGTCAAAAAGATGCAGACAGTCTGGTCTGATAACGCTGTCTCAGTCACCGCCTACTACACTCCAGAGGAGCTAGATTCAGTGAAGGCTTGGCTCAAAGAAAACTACCAGAACAACATCAAGAGCGTCAGCTTCCTGCTCTTCAAAGACCACGGCTTCAAACAGGCCCCCTATCAAGAAATAACAAAAGAAGAATATCTACTCGCCAAATCTAAAGTTAAGCAACTGACTCCAAAAAACATCAATAGTTCAGAAATGCTAGATATGGCAGAGTGCTCTAGCGGAGCTTGCCCAATCCGCTAATTACATGAAAATTTACAAAAAGACAATCTAATCACATGGAAATCAACATAAGAGGCGGAAAAGACAATCTAATCACATGAAAATCTACATAAGGGGCGGAATAGGCGATTTCTTGCAATGCCTGCCTTTCGTTTTGATGCAACCAAAGAATGAGTATTTCATTCACACCCACTTCAAAAAAGCCGAGCAGTTCTTCAAGGACTTCGGAGTCGATGATCCTAAGGTCCATATTTTCAAAGATTCTGAAGAGCATGACGTGCAAATCGACGAGTTGATGAAGATTCACGATGGTAAAAACTCTCAAGAATACAATGAGTGCCCGAGGTATTTTTATTGTTCTTTGAATTTTGCCGAAGACATCAAGGCCGCTGTCGATATTCTCGCTCTTTCCTTTAAGGAAACCAAAGACATAATTGGCCTACATCCATTCGGCAGTGAATTCGCCAAGAATATTTACTCCAAGTTTAACCTGCCCCAAAAGTTCATCCCATCTAGCCTTCTCAATAAGGTCATCTCTACCAACAACAATTACCTTCTTTTCGGGACCAAAGAGGAACTCTCCGATTACGGAATCCCAGAATCGGACAATCTCAAGCACGTTTGTTTTGATGACATAGCTCACAGCTTGGCTGCTGTTTTAAAATGCAAGAAATTCTTTGGAGTAGACAGTTGCTTCAAGACCATGGCGTGCATACATGAGATTCCCACTTTTTGCCTAGTTGGAGACTTCACGGACCCAACTAGAGACGTGATGTTTATTAATCAGTATGTCGAAGACGGGGTAATGAAAATCTTCAAGTTCAAAGACATGACCTATCAAGGCCCCGAAATAGTGGACTTTTATAACGATAATATTCCCTGAATATGAATTTTTCTTTGATTCTCAATTCTAGGCGTCGGTCTCTTTACCTCAGGAACTTTCTTGAATCCGTAAGAAAAACCACCTTGCTCAAAGATTCAATAGAGGTCATCATCAGGTATGACGATGATGACGAGCAGACCGACTCAATCAAAGATGAAGATTTCGGATTTCAAACCCAATTTATCAGAGGCCCAAGACCAGACAACCTGCTTCAAGCTTGCAACGAGATAGCTAAAGTTGCCAATGGAAAGAACCTTTTCGCCTGTAACGATGACATAGCCATCTTAACTCCTTGGTGGGACGCTGTAGCTACAAACAAGATAAATCAATATCTCTCTGATAACAAAATCTCAGATGACATATACTATTGCAGAACTCTATGTAACAGCGCGGATAGAAATAGAAATCTAGGTTATTGCTCTTTTCCCATCATCTCCAAGAAGGCCACAGACGTCTTAGGATTCTTCATGTACGACGCTTTCAAGACCCTAGGCGGGGACTCTTCTATCTACAGGGTTTATGATCAAATCAACAGAGTAATAGACTTGCAAGAGGTGTCTATAGACCATATTTTGCACCGAACGGTACAGGCTGTCATTTCTCCAGACCTAGTCGCCTCAGAGTATCGCCAGAAGTTCTTTTCCAATTCTCTTGATCCAATGACTTTTGACATCTCTAAAGAAGTAGCCATACTGAATCAGTATATAGATGAAAATAAACAAGCTTAATTTGCCGATACATGGAGATATAGAAGACCTTTTTATTCTTCAACCAGAGAGTTTCGAAGATTTTAGGGGAGAGAATTTCGAAGGCTATAGCGAGGAGCGTTATAGCGAAATCTTTTCCACTAGTAAAAACTGGACAGAAGGCAAAAACAAGTTCATCACCGATAGCTTTTCGAAGTCGAGAAAAGACGTCCTTCGCGGATTTCATGGGGATTCAGTTTGCTGGAAGCTAATAGAGTGCCTTAAGGGGTCTATTTATTTTAGCGTTATAGACACTAGACTTCATTCTCGCACGTTTGGTAACCACATCTGCCTAACTTTAACAGAACATAATAGATATCAAGTATTAGTGCCGAACGGTTGCGTCAACGCTCATCTTTGCCTCTCTGACGAGTGCTTGTTCCACTATAAACTGACTGGCGGATACGTGCCCCAGCAGGCCCAGATTCACGTAAAATGGAACGACCCAGAATATGGAGTCTATTGGCCAATCAAAAATCCAATCTTATCTCAGAGAGACCAATGAAAAATTTCATAATAGTCGCGGCTATAAAATCAGAGTTTCCATTCGACGAAGAATTGCCGGTTCTATATACCGGCATTGGCAAAACTAATGCTACATTTGCTCTGTGCGATTACCTAAATAAAAATACAAAAACACAACTTGTTATAAATGTTGGCTCCGCAGGAGGAGTAGGATGCAGGAAAGGAGCGGTCGTCGAATGCGGAGTATTCGCAGACGGGCAGTTAAATTACCCCGGCTACACAAAAGAATTAATAACATTTCAAGCTAGTAAAAATAAATGCATTACGTTTGATAGTTTCGTTACTGAATCTATAGATAAGACAAATCATTGCTTGGATATGGAAGCATTCTCCCTTGCGAAAACTTGCCAAAAAATTGGAGTAGAATTTTTGTGCTTTAAATACATTTCGGATATAATAGGAGACAAAAATCAAGAAAACGAATGGCTCGAAAACCACAAAGAAGGAAAAGACCTCCTTAGGAAAGCTATTCAACACATAATATGAAAATTCTAATAACAGGAGGGGCTGGTTATCTAGGCTCGGTGTTGACAGAAACCCTTCTCAAAGAAGGCCATTCCGTTACCGTTCTAGATAGTTTGTGCTATAATCAGTTGTCTTTGAGCGGATTTTTCCATAATCCTAATTTTAAGTTCGAATTGGGAGACGTTAGAGACCAGCCCGCCCTGAGATATCTCGTAGAGACTCACGACGCAGTCATCCCCTTAGCCGCTATAGTAGGAATGCCAGCCTGCAAATCCAACCCGCAAGCGGCAATAGACATCAATCTCAATCAAATTAAAAACATAATTAAGTACTCTAGTTCTCATCAGATGATTGTCTTACCCAATACTAATAGCCAGTATGGGTCCTCTACAGAAATTATTACTGAAAATAGCCCATTTAAGCCCCTCTCCCTCTACGCCGAGACCAAGTGCGACGCTGAGAAGGCTTTACTTGACTCTGGAAATGGCATAGCATTGAGGCTCGCCACTGTTTTCGGCATGTCCTATCGGATGAGAATGGACTTGCTAGTCAATGATTTAGTATATAAGGCTTTAACTGATGGATACTTGGTGCTTTTTGAGTCTCACTTTATAAGAAATTATATACACGTCAGAGATGTAGCCAAGGCATTCTCTTTCATGCTTGGTAATTATTTCAAAGGCTGCAATAATAACGCTTTCAACGTTGGGCTATCAGAAGCTAATTTAAACAAGCTGCAATTGGCAGAAGCCATCAAAATCATTGTGCCCGAACTAGTTATAGTGCAAAACGAATTCAAGAAGGACCTAGACCAGAGAAACTATAGGGTATCGAACGATAAACTAGAAGCCCTTGGGTGGAAGCCCAGCTTCTCTCTTGACCAAGGAATCAGAGAGCTTGCCAATGGATACCAGCAAATAATAAAGTACAAAAATAAAGACTTCACCAATCTGTGATATGGATATCTTGTTCATATCCCCCGGCAACTCTTCGGGAGTCTACCAAGGTCTTTCCGAAACCTATTCAGCCATAGAGCCCCCTACGTGGGCCTTGCTGCTGGCTCAGTCTTGCCGCTCGGTTGGGTTGTCCGTCTCTATCCTAGACGTCAACGCCGAAAAGCTGAGTAATAATCAAGTCTTAGAAAGGGTCAAATCTGCTAGCCCAAATCTTATTTGCTTTGTCGTCTATGGACAAAATGTTAATTCTGGCACTGTCAATATGTCCGGGGCAGTTTCCCTTTCTAAATTCCTCAAGGAGAACGGATTAAAGATTCCTATTTCGTATGTGGGTTCTTACGTCCAAGCTGTGCCATTCAAGGCCATGAAAGAGGAGCCTTCTATTGATTTCGCTTTCACCAACGAGGGGGTTTACGCCCTATGGAACGTCGCGAAGCTAAAAGACTTCTCCAATCTAGAAAATATAAAGGGAATTATCTGGAGAAAAGCTGGAGAAATAACAATCAATCCACCGGAGCGGACAGTCCCGAACAACAGGATGGACATAGATTTGCCCGGTTACGCTTGGGACTTGCTGCCGTACAAAGATAAGCCTTTGGATTTGTATCGCTCTCCATTATGGCACTCTGAGTACGATGAAGAAGGCAGAACTCCATATGCTGCAATCCAAACCTCTTTAGGGTGCCAGTTCGCTTGTAATTTCTGCATGATCAACGTCATCAACAGAAATGATAATGAAGAGATAGGGGTAGCTGGAAATTATAGCGGAATGAGATATTGGTCCCCGTCCTTCATCATCGGGGAATTCGAGAAGCTATATGGCCTCGGAGTCAGGACCATCAAGATAACAGATGAGATGTTCTTGCTGAACAAGAAGTTCTACGCTCCGCTATGTGAGATGCTTAGAGACAAAGGCTATGGAAAAGACTTGAAAATGTGGGCTTACTCAAGAATAGATACGGTAAGAAACCCCGAATTGCTCAAGCTGGTAAGGTCGGCAGGCATCCGATGGCTAGCGTTAGGGATTGAAAGCTCAGACAAGACCGTGCGGCTAGAAGTCTCCAAGGGCAAGTTCGAAGAGGTAGACATTCGAAGGGTGGTATCCCAAATCCACGAAGCTGGCATAGAAGTGATGGCTAATTACATCTTCGGATTGCCCGGAGACACCAAAGACAGCGTCAGAAAGACTTTAGATTTCTCTAAGGAGCTATGCACATCTGGGTGGAATGCCTACGCTGCCATGGCTCTGCCCGGAAGCCAGTTATACAAGGATGCCGTGACCAACGGTTTGGACCTGCCCGAGGCTTACGAAGAGTATTCATTCTTGTCTTATGATACCAAACCACTCGGTTCAGCGGGCCTGACCCCCTCCGAAGCTCTAAAGTTCAGAGATATGGCTTACTTGGAGTATTTTTCGGACCAGAAAGTCTTAGATAGGATAGAGTTTAAGTTTGGAGAAAAGGCCACAAAAAACATAAAAGAAATGCTAGGAGTAAAGCTCAAAAGAAAAATCTATCAATCATGATATCCAAGCTCACAAAAGAAGACTTATTGGCTTTCGAAGAATCTATCGCTAGTGACTTCAACGCTGGAAAGATAAAAGCCCCAGTTCATCTCTACAGCGGGAACGAGGAGGAAATGATCTCTATATTCGAAAACATAAAACCCGAAGATTGGGTCCTGTGCTCTTGGAGAAGCCACTACCAATGCCTATTGAAGGGGGTCCCACCAGAAGAAGTCAGGCAGAGCATCCTAGATGGCAAGTCCATATCCCTATGTTTTCCTGATCAGCGAGTCTTCTCTTCCGCCATAGTCACTGGAATATTGCCAATAGCTGTCGGCCTCGGAATGTCCGCCAAGATGAGCGGAAGCGGCGAATGGGTCTACTGCTTTGTCGGGGACATGACAGCAGAGACTGGTTCGTTCTCAGAGTGCTATAAGTACGTCGTCAATCACAATCTTCCTGTTAAGTTTATCATTGAAGATAATGGTAAGTCCGTTTGCACAGACACTAAAAAGACGTGGAATCAAGTGACGCCTACTTATTACAACGCCGACTCAAAACATCTGCACTACTACAAATACACCACGAAATGGCCTCACGCAGGAGCTGGGATCCGCATAGCGTTCTAATTTTCCAATATCTAAAAAATGAAATATAGAGAAGAATTGACAAGGGCTATGACGATGCTCGGCCTCCACAATGACACAATATTCATTGGGCAAAGCGTAGAATCGCAAGGAACCGGAATGCACGGCACCCTTTCTGGCGTCCCCGACCACAAAAAACTCGAACTTCCAGTATGCGAAGACCTACAAGCTGGTATTACCAATGGACTAGCATTAGCTGGCAAGATTCCAGTGAGCATTTACCCTAGATGGAATTTCTTTTTGTTGGCCACCAATCAAGTGGTCAGTCATCTTGATAAGATTCCTATGATTTCTAGCTTTAAAACTAAGGCTATCATCAGAACAGGCATTGGATCAGAAAGACCTCTACACCCGCAACACCAGCACGTAGGCGACTTCACGGACGCTTTTCGCTTAATGCTCAAGAATATAGAGGTAATCAGGCTAGACGAGCCAGAGATGATTTTCCCCGCTTACGAAAAAGCCCTGAATAGAACCGACGGAAAGTCCACTATCCTTGTCGAATGGGGAGATTTCTACAGCGAAAAGTAATTTATGACTCCAGAGCTTTCTATAATAATGCCGGCAATCAGAGTAGAGAACTGGGTCAAGGTCTACGACTCAATAACTTGCTCCACCAAGAGGCCGTTTGAGCTGATCATAGCTTCCCCCTACGACCTACCGAACAACCTAAAGAAACACAAGAACATAAAGATAGTCAAGGACTGGGGCAGCCCAACAAGAGCAAGCCAGATAGCCTCTATGTTGATTGAGGGGAAGTTCGTTTTTCCAACTCATTCTGACGATTCTCTTTTCATTGAGGGGGCCATTGACCATAATCTAGACCTCTTGGAGTCGAAAGGGGAGAGCCGCAAAAATGCGGTAATAGCCAAATATTCAGAAAGCTCGAACTATAGTAATCCCAAGAGATACCAAGACGACCTCTATTACACCCTAGGGAACGCGTATAAAACGAATCCCGCATTCGTGTCCGAGAACTGGTGGATTTATAATACTGTGTTTCTTCACTCCTCGTATTTTATTGATATTGGAGGATTCGACTGCCAATTTCAGGCGTGCCCATACAGTCATGCTGACTTAGCTATCAGATGCCAAAGTGACGGGGTCTACACGTACTTGAGCGATTACCCCATCATCATGTGCGATCACGGCCAAAGCGATCATCGCCCCATAGAAATAAGCCAAGTCTACGAAGACGCGCCCAAATTTCATCTCAAGTACTCAAAACCCATTGATAAGTCCAACGTGAAGCTCGACATCATGAATTGGAAGAATGCCCCTGCGGTATGGAGACATAGATTCGATGAATAATAAAAACAAAGTATTGCTATGCTTTGAGAAGTATTGCGATTTGAATCCCGATATGAAGCTTACTAATTCATATCACAATTTCTTGAATACCTTTTCGGAGTCTTGTCCGGAATATGTTTTCCATACCATGCACTATGATGAGTGCTCTCTGGTCTACGGCAAGCATATAGATGAGATCCTCTTCGACTACTGCAAAAAATGGGACATCAAGATAGTAATCTTTATTCTGCTAGGTGGGTCTTCCACCAACCCATCTCACGCTACCTTCAAGAAATTGAGAGACCACGGTGTTTATCTGTGTTTCCACTGGCCGGATACCGGCCCCGGCTGGGGAACGGAGACTATAAAAGGCTTGGAGGGCTTCTCCGACCTCCACATTTCTTGGGATAACCCAAGCTCCTCATTCCACGACTCTTTCCAGTTTCCCAAGAACCACATGCATATGTGGGTTCCTCAAGATCTCTCTTTCTACTACCCCGCTGATAGTCAAGATATAGACGCAAGCTTTGCTGGCTCCACTAGGTACCCTGATCGGCAATATATATTGAGCAGAGCACAAAGAAGCTATCCAAATTTGTCTATCTGTGGCGGTCAAAGAGAGCAGAACTTGTCTCCCGAAAAGTATGCCGAGATAATAAGGAGAAGCAAGATCAGCCTCAACTTCTCTCTGAGCCCAGCCGGGTTTTTCCAAACTAAGGGCAGAATATTTGAGATACTAGCTAGCCGGTCCATGCTGCTAGAGTTCAAGAACCCCTCCACAGCCAAGTTTTTCGAGCCGGGCAAGGACTATGTCGAGTTCGAAAATGACCAAGACCTAGTAGAAAGAATCAAATATTACCTATCTCACCCTCAAGAAAGGGAGCAGATAGCCGTAAGTGGGTACGAAAAATATCTTAACAACTACACAGCCAAGCACTTTTGGCGCAAGATCATGAGTAGAATCGAAGAGGATTTAAAATGAAGCTATCTATATTTTTGCCTAGCATCAGAACCTTTTATCTGAATCAGCTTTATGAGAGCGCCTTGAAATCTTGTAAGAGATATTCTTTTGAATTTGTCATAGCTGGCCCATTCGATTTGCCAGAGGAGCTGAAGGGTAAGGCCAACGTCAAGTTCATCAAAACCTATACTCACCCCACTAAAGCGGCCCAGCTTGCAGCCCTAGAATGTAGCGGAGAACTCATATACCATACTACGGATGACGTTTTGTTTATCGAAGACGCCATAGATGACGCGATAGACCTATTAGAAGGGGAACAATGCGCCACATGTGACGTGGTATCGATGAGATATATCGAGAGCTTGAATCATGAAGTCAAAGGCGAATTCCCTCTTCGATATTGGACAGTGGCGAATTCTTGTCCGGTGCCCACCTTAAACCAAGATTGGAATATCAACGTTCATTTTTTGATGACCAAGCAGGCCTTCGTTGATTATGGCGGATTTGATTGCTGTTTTGAGTATCTAACTCAGGCCGGCGCAGATTTGCTCATCAGGATGCAAAAATATGGATCAGTAGTTCACCACTCTGCCGGAAACGTAAGTACGGCAGACTGGTCTGGCGGCTCCAAAGGAGCAGAGCATCACCCAATCCAAGTGGCTCAAGAGCAATTTGATGTACCCTTATTCTGGAATATCTGGACCTACCAATTCGGAAGCAGAAAATTTATAGACTTATATAACTGCAACTTCTACCCTGAGAAATGGCAAAGAAGATTTGGGAATTCAAATCCTAGTTCCTATAATGAGCTATAATGGAATACAGGATTTCGATAGTCGTTTCTGGGATAAGGACCGAAAACTGGGTAAACATCTACAACAGCTTATACCAGCAACTAGGTAAGACGTTTCAGTTGATTTGTTGTGGCCCTAATTTCCCGCCTCAAGAACTAGATAAGGCTATCAATTTTATCTACATCAGAGACTTCGGTTCGCCAGCTAGATGCTTTCAACTAGCTTCTACCGTAGCTACTGGTCATTATCTCTTTTCCCTATCGGACGATTGCGTTTTGGAGGAGGGGGCTTTGGCCGAATGCGTCGCTGTGATGGACACTGAGAGCAGTAAGGATGGAATGATCATGGTGTATTCAGAAGGCCCCGGCTTCTCTGGTAACCAGCATACCATACCAGAATATTGGACGTGCCAGTACCACTCCGGTCTCCACAAAAAGCTAGTAGACAAGAGTTGGAAAATCGCTCCTCAATTCATGTATAATCTAGAGAATTACAGAAGACTGGGAGGCTTGGATTGTAGGTGGGAGCATATAAACATGAATACTCATGACCTAGCGTTCAGAGTCCAGAGAGATGGTGGGACGATGCACTACTCTCCGCGTCGAGTAGCGAAGTTCGATTGGAAACCTTGGCATCCAGTGAATAAGGTTCCAGTTCAATTGGCTTACGAGTTGAATGACGAGCCCTTATTCAATAAGGTCTATGACGGAGACTCAGAACCAGAACTTTGCATAGATTACAATAATTGGGCAAAAGCCAGCCCATATTGGGAGAGAACGCATAAATTTGAATGATATGATCAAAGTAAATCTAGGTTGCAGGACCAAGCCTTTGCCTACGTATATAAATGTAGACATAGACCCAAATAATCAATACGCCGATAGATGCGACAACGCATTCGTACTCAGCACATTCGAAGATGACTCTATAGACCTCATAGAGTCCGTTCACATGTTCGAGCACTTGTCTTACGAGGAGACCAGCAGGGCTTTGGAGGTATGGAGTAGGAAGCTCAAGCCCGGAGGCAAGCTAAGGCTTTCCGTTCCTGACGCCTCTAAGACTTCTGCCCTGCTACTGCTCTCTGGAGACAAGAACCTAGTTAAAACGATGTTCATGGGCTCGCAAAGAGACCCTTGGGATTTCCATAAGAATATCCATACTAAAGACTCTCTCACCAAAGACTTGATGGATGCGAAGTTCGTCAACGTGAAAGAGTGGGATTGGCGCACTACATGGCCGCATAACTACATAGACACCTATGCGAGCGCCTATTTCCCGCCCATGAGAAAGAACTTCATCTTAGATAATGGCAAGAGCGTCGATTTTGGGGGTATTTTAATGAGCCTGAATCTGGAGTGCGACAAGATATGAAATATAAAAACGTCCTGATTACTGGTAAAAGTGGTTCCGTAGGGTCTAATTTGAATTTTGGCTATGGATACCGCTCTTCCAGCTATGACCTAAGAAACCCATTAGAAGCTCAGAGGCTTATAGAAGCAGCCAAGCCAGAGGCCATTGTTCATTGCGCCGCAAAAGTCGGCGGGTTGAAATACCACCTCGAAGAGAAGTATTCTTTATTCTATGACAATGTAGTAATCAATACCAATGTCATCCACGCCGCCAAAGAGGCTGGAGTAGAAAGAGTATTGTCTTTTCTTTCTTCTTGCATCTTCTCTGACTCTGCCCCGTTGCCGTACTGCGAGAAAGACATCCACCACTCCGAGCCAGCCGAGGTCCATTACCCATACGGGTACGCTAAAAGAATGCTGGACGTCCAAAGCCGGATTTGCTACGAGAAGTTCGGACTTAAATATAATTGCATCATTCCCACTAATATCTATGGAATAAATGACAATTACAATCAAGAGACTGGGCACGTAGTAGCTGTTTTGATTTATAGAGCATTCCAAGCTTCTACAAATGGAGACGATTTCGTAGTATGGGGAGACGGCAAGCAGCAAAGAGACTTCCTATTTACTCAGGATATCGCTAGCCTTACTCAATGGGCGCTGGAGAACTACTTTGATAAGGAGCCTTTGATATTCTCCAATAACATGCCTACGGAGATAGGGTATGTGGCAGAATTGATAGCTAAGAAATTCGGCATAGAAAAGAAACTGGTTTTCGACACTTCCAAGCCAAGCGGCCAAAAGATTAGAAAACTGAGCGGCAATAAACTAGCATCTATCAATAATTTCAAGTTCACCTCAATTGAAGATGGCATATCTAAATCTGTTGATTGGTTCGTGAAGCACCACCCACAAGTAAGACTATGAATATCAAGTGGCCACTAATGAACAACAATATCTCTCGTTCAGATGCGAACGCGATGATAGACTTCTTGTCCCAAGAGCCTCTCCCCATCCTTACCAACTCATCAAAAGTCAGAGAGTTTGAAAACAAATGGGGCGAATGGTTGGGCACCAAATACAACGTGATGGTAAACTCTGGCAGCGCAGCCAATGAGTTATCTTTGCTATATCTTAAGTATAAGTTTCCTCAGGGCGGGGAAGTTATTGTTCCTCCGATGGCTTGGGTTTCGGATGTCGCCGCTATTCTTCATAATAGTTTTACTCCAGTATTTTGCGACATCAAACTCAACAACCTAGCCCTAGACGTAGAGGAGGTCAAGAAAAAGATAACGCCAAATACAAAGGCCATCTTACTTATCCATATTCTTGGCTATAACGGCTTGTCCGAAGAGCTGCTTCAGATATGCAAGGAAAAGAATATTCTTTTGATTGAAGACGTATGCGAATCTCACGGAGCGACATTCAAAGGCCAAAAAGTAGGAACCTTTGGGGATATTTCTAACTTTTCATTTTACTACGCCCATCACATGACCTCTATAGAAGGAGGAATGATTTGCACTGACGACTACGAAATATATCAGCTGATGAGAGCTTTCCGATCGCATGGGATGCTCAGAGAGATGACTGATGAGCCAGTAAAACAAGACATTCTCTCGTCGTATCCAGATTTAAATAAAGACTTCGTCTTCCTAGCCGCAGCCCACAACTTCCGGTCCACGGAAATCAATGCTGTTCTGGCTCTGAATCAGTTGGTAAGTCTTGATAAGAATAACAAAGTGCGAGCGGAAAACCTAGGTATTTTTTTAGATAACTTGGACTCAGATAAGTTTTTTGTTGACTTTGACAGAGAGGGAAATTCTAATTACGCCTTCACCCTTATTCTTAATAAGCCCGACTGGGAGCTGAGAGATGAGGTAGAGACTGCGTTGCGAGAGGCCGGTATAGAGTTTAGACGGGGTTTGTCTGGCGGAGGTAATCAATTGCGCCAACCATATCTTAAGAAGCTCTTTGGTGAAGACTATCTTAAGTTCCCAATTACTGACCATTGTCATCATTTTGGCTGGTATATAGGTAACTACCCAGAGCTACCGAAAGAACACATCACTAGACTGACATCCATCGTTAATAGCTTATAATCATGATTTTGGTTAGATCTCCATTCCGGGTGTCTTTCTTTGGCGGGTCTACCGACTACGAAGATTTCTATAAAAAGCACGGCTCTTTCATTATCGGGTGCAGTATAGATAAATACACCTACCTATCCCTAAGAGAAAAGCCTAAGATATTATCTGAAGAGACCACTATAAGCTATTCAAAAATTGAAAGAGTAAAAAAAATATCCGACATAGAAAATCCCCTCATCAGAGAAACATTTAAGTATTTCAACATTAATCGCCCAATAGAGTTCATTTCTTTTTCAGACATACCGTCTAGAACAGGTCTGGGCGGCTCTTCTTCTTATTGTGTTGGAATGAGCTATCTATTCAGGAAATTCCTGAATCTAGAGACTTCTAAAAAAACCCTCGCAAAAGACGCCATAGAGATTGAGAGAAATATCCTAAAAGATAGCGGAGGAATACAGGACCAGATTTGGGCTTCTTACGGGGGGTTAAACACAATAGATATCAATCAAAACGGAGATTTCTCCGTCAAACCGTTGCCAGTCACAGAAGAATTCCGGAAAGAGCTTCAGGAATCAATGGTCTTAATCTACTCCAACGAGCAGCGAGACTCTGATAACGTCGCCAAGTCTCATGAAAACAAAGATAAATTAGAAATCCTAGACCTAGCTAAAGCCGCATACAAATCTTTCGTAGGAGAGAACGTAGCAGAAATAGGATACTTACTTTACCAATCTTGGATAAGCAAATCAAGAATATCAAGCCACATATCTACTTCTTCTGTAAACGACATAATTGTCAAGTGCATTGGTCTTGGGGCTTACGGAGCCAAGCTCTTGGGGGCCGGGGGCTGTGGATTTGTTCTAGTGGTATGCAACCCCAAGGTTAAGAAAAAGATACAAGAAACATTCGGGAACTCTGTTTTGGATTTTAATTTTGATTTTTCTGGGGCTTCCACCATATTCAACAACACAGATGAGATACGTAATTGACATAGACGGCACCATTTGCGACACGCCAGCCGATAGAGATTACAATAAATCAAGACCCTTCCCAGAGGCGGTGGCGGAGATAAATAGGCTTTACGATAAGGGCAACTACATCATCCTTTTCACCGCTCGGGGGGCTTCTTCTGGATTGGATTGGCACGAATTGACGGTTAGACAACTAATAGACTGGGGCATTAAGTATAATGAGTTGATAGATAAAGGCAAGCCAAATGGTGACATATTCATAGACGATAAGGGCTTAAATGCCGAGGCTTGGAGGGCCGCTTTAAAAAGAAAGTCTATTGGAATAGTTTCTGGATATTTTAACCCTATACACTCTGGGCACCTAGAGTATATCAATGAGGCTGCGAGAAATTGCTCCTACTTGATTGCCATAGTTAATAGCGACCATCAAGTCTTCCTGAAAGGCAGCAAGCCATTCATGAGCGAAAGCCACCGGGCAGATATCGTAAAGAATATCCGGGCTGTAGATGATTCAATGATTTCAATTGACCAAGATAAGTCTCAGTGCGAAACATTGAAATTCCTCAGGAAAAAGTATCCAGATTCTGGAATGTCATTTTTTAATAGCGGAGACCGTAAATCCAACAACCTCGACTCATCAGAGTCCCTGACTTGCAAGAGATACAATATTTTGGAAATAGTGCTAGATCTCCCTAAAATATACTCATCTAGCGACCTGCTAAAAACATAAATATGACATTCAAAGAATATTACCAGATGTATTTGACACTCCACCAAAACAAGTGGAACCGCAGGCTGCACGTCCTTGGGCAACTAGTGACTATTGCTTATTTTGCGCTTTGCCTCTACCTTGTGGTTTGCAAGTCACTGCTATTCGCTCCGATGTTTTTGGCCCTGCCTTTCGTGGTCTACCCCTTCGCTTGGAGCGGGCACTTCTTTATCGAAAAGAACAAGCCCGCCGCTTTTAAGAATCCAATTTGGGCAAAGGCTGCCGACTGGGTCATGCTTAAGGATATAATCATTGGAAAAGTTAAGTTTTGATATGAAAGTTTTAGTAACAGGAGTCTTAGGTCAAGACGGGGCTAACATGGTCGAGTATCTATTGAAGAATACTGATCATGAAATATATGGAGTAATAAGAAGAAGCTCTAATCCCAATTTTGTCAACTGTCAAGAATTCATGGATAATGGCAGATTCAAGTTTGTTTATGGAGACTTGTCTGATAACGTGTCTATAGATTCTCTAGTAAAGGATATTCAACCAGATTATTTCATTAATTTTGGAGCGCAGAGTTTCGTAGGATGTAGCTGGGAAATCCCGCTCCAGACTTTCGACATAAACGCTACCGGGGTAGCACGGTGCCTTGAAGCTATTAGAAAGAATAACCCAAATTGCAGGTTCTACTCTGCCGGATCTAGCGAAGAGTTCGGAGACATCTCCTACTCCCCCCAAGACATGAAGCATCCGCTAAAAGCTCGCAGCCCATACGGAGCATCTAAGATAGCAGCAAGACAGCTCGTTAAAGTCTATCGAGAGTCCTATGATCTTTACGCTATTCATGGAGTATTATTTAATCATGAGGGGATCCGCAGAAGCGTGGAATTTTCCACAAGAAAAATAAGCAAAGGAGTAGCTCGAATTAGCCATTCCATCAATAATAAACAACCATTTACCCCAATAGAACTAGGCAATCTCAATGCTAAGCGCGACTGGTCGGACTCTGAAGATTTTGTGGACGGCGTTTGGAGGATGATAAATCAAGAAAAATATAGACCAGATTTGCAGCCGGAACTTTACAAAGAAGGGAAGTATAGCAAAGCCCTGCTCTCTCACTTAAAGGACTACATCTTATCATCAGGCGAAACTCATTCAATCAGAGAATTCGTTGAAAAAGCCTTCCAAGCGTCTGGATTGGAGGGAGTCTGGCATGGCCATGGAGAAAATGAAGAATTTAGTTTGCCTAATTATCTAGTAGAAGAACACGATGTTAAGTCTTCTGTTTTAGTCAAAATCAACCCCAAATTCTATCGCCCGGCAGAGGTGGAGCTTCTACTTGGGGACTCCTCGGAGGCTAGGGAAGAACTCGGATGGTCTCCTAAAAGCTCTTTTTCAGATCTCGTAAATAAAATGGTTAAGCATGACATTTCTCTCTTGACGAATCCTCGCTAGCCGGGCATACTCAATGAGTGGAAACTAAGGAAAAGAAACCAAGGAAACTTAACAATCATCAGATTTTGGCAGAAGCCTTCCTCAAGGACTCCAAGACCTGCAACTGGCCAAGTGAAATGAGAGTAGCAAATATTCTCATTAAAACTTATGGTTTTGATTTTTTAGAGCCCCTTAAGGGGAGGGTCAGGGTAATTTCCCTCTCTTGGTTCCTAGGAGAAAACGGTAAGAGATTCTTAAGGGCTATCAAGAACTACCAGTCTCTAGACTTCAAGCCTGAAGACATCAAGCTGGAAGATAACCCCGTCGCTGACGAGACTCTAGTA
>Ga0209443_1000528_pt1 | contig 25982 bp, 24 predicted proteins | sample LauGreBMM110DCMD_2_FD_187571 | JGI IMG/M metagenome (GOLD analysis project Ga0209443, IMG submission 187571) | Freshwater lake microbial communities from Lake Michigan, USA - Su13.BD.MM110.DCMD (SPAdes) (version 2) | ecosystem: Environmental > Aquatic > Freshwater > Lake | place: Lake Michigan... | reverse complement strand
TAGACCAGTTAAGATCACCACCTGCAGTACCATACATAAATTGCATTTCAGGAATTCCTGTTACTTGCTCAAATACAGTACTTGAATTGAAATCAACGACAGTTTTACCTGCTTTACCTTTTTTAGTTGTAATTAAGATAACACCATTCGCACCTTGGCTACCATAAAGGATAGATGCGTTTGCGCCTCTTAATACACTGATATTTTCGATATCAGCAGGGTTGATTGCAGATAAACCATCACCACGATCGTTTCCACCATAAGAACCTGGTTGACCACCTTTGTTATTCACCATTGGAACCCCGTCAATAACATAAAGTGCTTCACTTGTTCCAAGAAGAGATTTAGCACCTCTTAAAACAGCTTTAGTAGATCCACCAGCACCTGATCCACTGATTTTAATATCGATACCAGCAGCTTTACCACTTAATCCTTCCATAAAGTTTGGACCAGCAGCTCTTCTGATCTCATCACCACCCACTTGTTGTGATGCATAAGTCAAAGATTTCTTTTCACGCTTAATACCTAATGCAGTTACAACGACTTCAGATAAGTCACTTGATGCACTTGTTAAAGAAACATTAGCTGTTGCTTGAGAAGCGCCTACAGTAACTTCTTTGGCTTCAAATCCCAATGAAGAGACTTGTAATACAAAGCTACCAGCTGGTGCTTTCAAACTAAATGTTCCATCAGCATTGGTTGTAGTAGCAGCGTTGCTACCCTTGACCTTGATTGTAGCAGATGCTACAGCCTGATTGTCAGAACCTGTTACCTTACCGGTAACCTGTCTTGTCTGTGCAAATGTTGCGGAGAACATACACAGTACACTACAAAAAACTAAAAGCATACTTTTCATAAGAATGATGTTTGGTCTGTTTAAAAATGAAGTTTAAGTGATATTGAAATAATGGTAATCTCAAAAATCAATTCAACTTCCTTTTTAAGGTTAATAAATTTTGTTTAAAATGTCTCAATCGTATTATAATATTACGGCATTATGATTATGTTAACAAAAAAAGGGGAGGTTTTTTTACCCCTTTTTTAATAAATATTTGTGGGAAAAATACATATATAATTGATTCCCAATTATATATGTTTTATTTTGAATACAATGTATAGAAAAGGTTCTATGTTAAATTGGTTCATTTTTATGCCCAAAAGTTAAAATCTAGCTTAATATAAGCCAAGGCACCCGTTAAAAAAGCTACTTTTAATAACTCACTATTTCAAAATCATGACTAAGATTTTTTCAAATTTTAACTGGAATGTACAAACCTTAGGTGATCATGCTATTCAGTTTTATCTGCCCCCTATCATGGATCCAAGGGTCATAGGCGAAATAAAAAATTTCAATGACTTTATTGTTGCAGCAGCGGCAAAAGGAATAAAAGATATTATTCCCTCCTATCATTCCCTTACTTTGATTTACGATATTGAACTCATGAATACGCCCTTAGATCTTGCAAATGACTTAATTGAAAAATATAAAAATCAGCGTGAAATCAACTTGCCTAATAAGGAGTTAAATAAAATTATCGACGTCCCTGTTTGTTATGATGAAATTTTTGGCATTGATTTAATAAGTATGTCATCAAAATTAAATTTATCAATTACTGAAATAATAAAAATACACACCCAAAATATTTATCAAGTGTATTGTTTAGGATTCATGCCAGGCTTTGCTTATATGGGTGATGTGAATACTAAAATACAAATGGCAAGACATCCACAACCGCGACAAAATGTATCCGCTGGAAGTGTGGGTATAGCAGGTGCACAGACAGGAATTTATCCAATGCATTCGCCAGGTGGATGGCAAATTATTGGCCGTACCCCACTTAAAATTTTTGACAAGGACCCAAAAGTATTATCCAAATTCAAGATGGGAGATCAAATAAAATTTTATTCCATCACGCGTGCTGAATTTGAAACATTAAATCAAAACGAACTTAAATAATTATACAAAAATGTCCGTCCAAATTGTAAAACAAGGTATCATGGATACCCTTCAAGATAAGGGCAGATATGGCTTTCAGCATATCGGCATCCCTCCTTGTGGCTATTTGGATTATTTATCGGCGCAACTTTCAAACGTAATTGTAGGCAACCCAATTGATGCCCCCATTTTTGAATTACATTTTCCTGCGAGCAGTTTTATTTTTAAGGAGGATCAAACCATTTGTATTTCAGGAGCAAACTTTGTTCCAGTATTAAAAGATAAAAGCGTTGCGATGAATACGGCAATACATGTTTGCAAAAACGATACGCTACATTTCATGCAACCCCTTTTGGGTAAAACATGTTACTTAGCCATCAAAGGAAATATAGATAGTAGTTTATGGCTGAATAGCAAAAGTGATTTTATTGCCCAAATAAAAACCAATGACCAATTTAATATAATCGCATGGGATGCGGACATTAATAAAAATAACACCTTAGTTGATCAAAAATTGGAATCATCAATAATTGATAAAGTTCAAAAACATATTTTTAATTCAAATGAAATAAGATTTATTCCGGGGCCACAGTGGAATGATTTAAGTACTGAATCTATTTCAAATATTTTAAAGCAGCCCTTTTACACCAGTTTGAATTCCAATCGCATGGGATACCAATTAAAAGGTCCTTCCCTACAATTAATGGAAGAAAAAACTTACCTATCGAGCGCTGTCACCAGAGGTACGATGCAATTGCTACCCAATGGAGAACTGATTGTACTGATGGCAAATCATCAGACCATTGGCGGCTATGCGAATATTGGTCAAATAATTTTGGTAGATTTACCTAAATTAGTACAGCACAAAAGTGACACCCTTTTTCATTTGAACTTAACCAATGTTGCAACAGCACATTCAGAATACAAACAAATGCAACAATGGTTTAGCTAACATTCAATGATACAATGCCTGATTCCATGCAAGAAATAAAAAAGCATATTGATATTAACTGCGACATGGGCGAAGGGTTTCACAATGAAGCAGAGCTCATGCCTTTTATTAGCAGTGCAAATATTGCATGTGGTTTTCACGCAGGGGATGAGGATAGCATTAAGCGTACTATCGATTTGGCGTTGGAACATAATGTTGCCATTGGCGTGCATCCGAGTTACGATGACAGAATTAATTTTGGTAGACAATCCCATTTTGTTTCCTTACTCGAATTAGCAGAATTGATTTCCGATCAATTATACTTGTTTGAAAAAGTTTCCGTCCCCATGGGCCTTTCCTTACACCATATTAAATTACATGGCGCTTTATATAATGATTGTGCAAAGGATGCTGGATTAAGTAAGATTTTTATTCAAACCATTCAAGCCATCAACCCGGATTTAATCGTGTATGGATTAAGTGGTAGCCATACCATACAACAAGCAAAAAACTTTGGACAGCCTTTTGCCAACGAAGTATTTGCGGATCGCACTTATCAAAATAATGGACAACTCACACCAAGGTATTTGGACAACGCACTTATATACGATCCGGAAATTGCAAGTGCGCAAGCATTAAAAATAATTTTTGAAAAAAAAGTGTCCACGATTCACGAGGAGGATATTTCAATAATAGCAGATACCATTTGTATACATGGAGATGGATTAAATGCAATTCCTATTGCCACAAAACTGCACGAAGTATTAAAACAAAATAATATTGAAATCAAATACACCTAATCCCAATCCTGTTTTAAAATCAATGACAGGCTTGAGTTTGGGCGCTGCATTTTTGATGGCCAATTCATCTATTGGTCCAGGATTTTTAACACAAACCTCCTTTTATACAGAACAATTAATTACCAGTTTTGGATTTGTAATTATCATTTCAATTATTTTAGATTTTGGTGCGCAAATAAATATTTGGCGTGCCATTACTTTAAGTGGCATGCGCGCGCAGGAAATCGCCAATGAATTAGTGCCTGGCTTAGGACATATTCTTTCACTACTTGTGGTACTAGGTGGATTTGCATTTAATATTGGCAATATAGCCGGCTGCGGCTTGGCATTAAATATATTAACTGGCATTTCATTTGCAAATGGTGCAATTATTAGTGGCATTGTTGCCATCCTCATTTTTTGGATCAATGAAATTGGAAAAACATTAGACCAATTAACCAAATTTTTAGGCATCCTAAAAATTGGACTTACTTTATTTATTGTATACGCTGCACACCCTCCTATTTTAGAAGCAGTGCATCATACTTTTATTCCTGAAAAAATATCACTCATCGCCATCGTCACTATTGTGGGTGGAACGGTTGGCGGATATATTACTTTTTCGGGCGCACACCGTTTAATAGATGCAGGCATTTCAGGAAGTGAATATATAAAATTTGTAACCAAGAGTGCAACCACTGGGATTATCATTTCATCCTTCATGCGCTACATTTTATTTTTAGCAGCAGTGGGCGTTGTCTCTCAAGGAATACATTTAGATAAAAATAATCCTGCAGCTACCATTTTTGAAACAGCAGGTGGCAGATGGGGCTTGTTTATTTTTGGTATTGTTTTATGGAGTGCTGCCATATCCTCTGTGATTGGCGCCTCCTTCACCTCTTATTCTTTTATTAAAAATTTAAAGGCGCGTTATTTACAAAATGAAAGATTAATGATTAGTTGTTTTATCATTATTTCCACTTCCATTTTTGTGATTACCGGAAAACCAAAGGAATTGTTATTATTAGCAGGATTAGTGAACGGATTTATTTTACCATTTGCCCTATCTATCATGTTAATCGCAGGAAGAAAATTACCGATACTCAAACAATTCAAATACCCTTTGTGGATTGAAATTGCAGGCTGGTTAGTGGTTGGCGTAATGGGCACCATGAGTGTGTTTGCACTCATTGAACAATTAGGAAAATAAAAAGTGGAGAATACCGGGTTCGAACCGGTGACCCCTTGCATGCCATGCAAATACTCTACCAACTGAGCTAATTCCCCTTTTATTTATAGTTCGCCCTTACCTTCAATCCAAAGTTTTACTGAATCAGTGGTGATTGATTTTGGACGCTCTAATGGGAAACCTAATGCTCTGTCCCAAGTTAAGCTTGCTAATACACCTAATGCCCTACTTACTGCAAACAATACGGTGTAAAATTCATATTCAACAATACCATAATGAACTAATAAAGCACCGCTATGTGCATCTACATTTGGCCAAGGATTTTTCACCTTCCCTAATGATTCTAAAATTGGAGGTACCGTTTCGTATATTTTCCAAACGGTATTCACTAATTTATCATCTGGTAAATGTTTTTTACCAAATGCCATTTGTGCTGTAAAACGAGGATCTGTTTTTCTTAACACTGCATGACCATATCCAGGAACTACTTTTCCCGCAGTTAAAGTTTGTTGCACGTATGTTGAAATTTGATCTGTGGTTGGTTCATCGGTACCGATGCTTTCTTGCATTTCAAAAATCCATTTAACGACTTCTTGATTTGCTAATCCATGTAAAGGACCCGCTAATCCGTTCATCCCAGCTGCATAACTTAAATAAGGATCACTTAATGCAGACCCGACTAAGTGTGTGGTATGTGCTGAAACGTTTCCCCCTTCATGATCCGCATGAATGGTCATGTACAAACGCATTAATTCTTTTGTGGTCTCATCTTCAAATCCCATCATGTATGCCAAGTTACCAGCCCAATCTAATAATCCATTGGGGTGAATATGTTCGTTGTTCTTATATTTTCTTCGGTAGATATATGCCGCTACTCTTGGTAAACGTGCAATTAAATCCATGGAGTCATCGTAAGTATACTGCCAATAATCTTTTTTGTTAATGCCCTTTGCATATGCCTGTGAAAATTTACTTTCAGTTTGTAACGCCATCACACCTGCCACAAACATGGTCATTGGATGTGTTGACAATGGCAAAGCATCTATTACATCAAACACATGCGTAGGCACATGACTGCGACGTTGCCAATTGCTGGTGATTTCTTTTACATCTATATCATTTGGAATTTCTCCAATCATCATTAAATAAAATAACCCTTCTGGTAAAGGCTCATCCCCTTTGGGTGCTTTTGGTAATTTTGCTTGTAATTCAGGAATTGAAAACCCCCTGAAACGTATTCCTTCCTGCGCATCTAATAAACTCGTTTCTGTAACCAAACCAGTCATGCCACGCATACCTTGGTAAACCTGTGCTAAAGTTATTTCGCCGATTTTTTTATCGCCGTGCTGTTTTAATAATTCTTTGATTTCTATGCCTGCAGCAGTTGCCTTTTTCTCAAACCTGTCTTTAATGTCTTCCATATACCAAATATTATAATTGTACCTTTTAAATTTGGACACAAAGTTAACTAAAAAACCGGCTTATTTTGGTGCTTTTTTGTACAAATAATAGACCACCCAAATAAAAAGCATATTGGGTATCCAGGCGGCTAACATGGGAGGCAAATTCCCCTTGGTAGAAAATATAGTTGAGAAACGATCGGTTATAATGAATAATGCGGCGATAGTGAATCCCATAGCCAAATGCGAGCCGCTGCCACCCCTAATTTTACGTCCTGCAATAATCGCCCCAATTAATGTCAGTAACAAAACGGTAACGGGGGTTGCATCGCGACGATACCTTTCAATTTTTAATTCGTTCAACCCTTCAGAACCACGCATCTCCTCTAACTTAATTTGTTGGATAAGTTGCGGTGTGGTTAGCTTATCTTTAGTGTATCTGTCTTTTTCCAAATCAACAGGTTTAAATGCAAGTTTTTTATGCATATTCTGCGTGTAAGTCAATGCCTCCCTATTATCAAAAACTTTGCGCTCAATGACTTCATACAAAAGCCAGTCTTTGGTAGCGGTATCGTATAAGATCATTTCCGCTCTAATATTAGAAATAACTTTGCCGTTTTTTACTTGGTAGGAGAAATAATTACTACCTCTATTGGTTGCAGTATCATACCCATAAATACCTGCATAGGTTAATGAGTCAATCTTAAAATAAATATCTGACGAACTTTGTAATAACGCGTTATAACTTGAACGCGCATCAATATAAGTAGCTTCAAATCCGCCCCTTATTTTTTCAGCTTTAGGAATAATCCATTGATTGGACACCCATAAAAATAAACCCAACAAAGCGCCGCCCAAAACATAAGGTCTCAACCAACGATTATAAGAAACGCCACTTGCAATAATGGCAACAATTTCAGTTTGTCCCGCCATTTTTGATGTAAAAAAAATAACAGCGATAAATACAAACAACGGAAATAACAATGCAATGATGTGTGGAATAAAACCATAGTAATAATGCGTAATAACTTCTCCAGCTGATAATCCAGATTTTACAAAGTCATCTGTTTTTTCACTTGCATCAATCACCACGGCAATCACTGCAAATAAAAATATGGCGAAGAAAAAAACCGCCAAAAACTTTTTTAATATGTACCAATCTAATTTTTTCAATTATTTTTTGGTTATAAGCGTTGACTAATTTGTGCTACCATATTCTTCTTCCAACTGGAATAATCTCCTAATTGAATTTGCTTTCGGGCCTCTCCTACTAACCAAAGATAAAAAGATAGATTTTGAATACTTGCCAATTGCAAACCTAATATTTCATCCGCCATAAATAAATGTCTGCAGTAGGCCTTGGTATAATATTGACTCATTTCATTGGGAAGTCCTGGATCTAAGGGGGAGAAATCTTTCGCCCATTTCAGATTCTTAATATTAATTACCCCCTGAGATGTAAATATCATTCCATTACGACCATTGCGTGTTGGCATAACGCAATCAAACATATCCACTCCCAAATCAATGGCTTCTAATATATTCCAAGGTGTTCCCACCCCCATCAAATACCTTGGTTTTTGTACTGGTAAATTTTCACAACACAATGCTGTAAAATCATACAATTGTTGTTCAGGCTCACCCACACTTAATCCACCGATGGCATTACCCACTGCATTTTTTGAACTGATATATTCACAGGATGCTTTTCTTAAATCTTCATAAATTCCTCCTTGCACAATCGGAAATAAATTTTGGGTATAGCCATATTTGTCAGGCGTGTTATCAAATTGATGCACACATTTATCCAACCAAACATGCGTTAAATCCATACTCTTTTTAACATAGTCATATTCACTAGGGAATGGCGGGCATTCATCAAATGCCATAATAATATCACCCCCAATAGTTCTTTGAATGTCCATCACTTTTTCAGGGCTAAACAAATGTTTGCTGCCATCAATATGCGATTGAAATATAACACCCTCCGGCTTAATTTTACGATTGTTCGCTAAAGAGAAAACCTGATACCCACCGCTATCGGTTAAAATTGGTCGATCCCAACCCATAAACTGATGTAATCCACCAGCAGCTTCAAGTACCTCCAACCCCGGACGTAGGTATAAATGATAAGTATTTCCAAGTATGATTTGGGCATTGATGTCCTTTTTCAGTTGCTGTTGTGTCACTGCTTTAACGGAACCAATAGTCCCCACTGGCATAAATATGGGGGTTTCAATGACCCCATGATCAGTGGTAATTTTACCTGCCCTAGCTGAGCCTGTTTTACTTTGGGTTTGTAATTCAAATGTTAATGCCGCCATTGAGCAAAGGTAAGGTCAAAAAGGATGTTTTCCACATTCAATATTCAAGTGTATTAGCTGTGCCGGCATGCTTTACTTTTGTAACATGCTAACTAACCAATTACTATCTAATATATTGATAGGCACTTTTGTATTTATTATAGCCACTCAGTTATTTTATTATTTGTTTTTTTTCATCAGACTCGCTTTTTATAAGAAAAAAACGAAGCAGGTAAATGTGGAGCATCCTATTTCTGTAGTCATATGCGCACGCGACGAAGCACATAATTTAGCCAATAATTTGCCAGGGGTATTGGTGCAACAATATAGCACAACACATGAGGTCGTTTTAGTGAATGATAATTCTGAAGATGAAACAAAATATTTAATTGAGGAATTTAAAAAATCATTTAAAAATTTAAATCCCGTTTTGCTTTCTCAGGAAGCAAAAATGATTAATGGGAAAAAATTTCCTTTGTCCATAGGTATTAAATCTGCCAAAAATGAAACCTTATTATTAACTGATGCGGATTGCGTTCCTGCCAGCGAACATTGGATGCAATTAATGCAGGATGGATATGATGATGATATTGAGATTGTTTTAGGGTATGGCGCTTACAGAAAAAAACCAGGCATTTTAAATAAGTTAATTCGCTTTGAAACATTTCAAACGGCATTGCAATATTTTTCTTATGCCCTTGCTGGCCTACCTTATATGGGTGTAGGACGCAATTTATCATATAAGAAAGAAGTGTTTATACGAAACAAGGGATTCTCCTCTATTAATCAAATGCCGAGTGGGGATGATGATTTATTCATCAATCAGGTTGCCAATAAAAAAAATACTGCCATTGTGATTGATCATGACGCACATACCATCAGTGAACCAAAAAAAACTTTTCAGGATTGGATGAATCAAAAGTATCGTCATTATACGACCAGCAAGTATTATAAAAAATCACATGCAGCCCTACTTGGCTTATTTGCATTTAGCCAATTTTTAGTGTACCCCATTTTTATTGCAGCATTAATACTTACACAACAATATATCATTTTAATTAGCTTATGGGCACTTCGCTTAATTGTACAAGGAAGTATTTTAAGAGGTACCATGAAAAAATTAAACGAGCTTGACCTTTGGCCTTGGTTTATTTTATTTGATTTTTGGTCCATGTTCTATTATTTATTTACCTTGCCTAGCGTATGGAAAGCCCCACAGAAAAATTGGAACTAATCACCAAATATTTTGCCGACTTCACGCCGCATCAACTACAACAGTTTGCGACATTGGAAGAAGCCTACAAGGACTGGAATGCAAAAATCAATGTTGTTTCCCGTAAAGATATTGACCAACTTTATTTACACCATGTATTACATAGCCTTTCCATTGCAGCCATCGCGGAATGGGAAAAAGGTACACAGGTGATTGATATTGGCTGTGGTGGTGGATTTCCATGTGTACCCTTAGCCATCTTTTTTCCTGATGTACAGTTTTTAGCAGTGGACAGTATTGCTAAAAAATTAAAAGTAGTAGATGCCGTATGCGAGATGGCAGGCATAAAAAATATTACAACGAAACATACCAGAGCGGAGGAAATTAAAAATAAAAAGTTCGATTACGCAATCAGTCGCGCAGTAGCTCCATTGAAAGATTTATGGAGATGGGCTGGGCCATTACTAATAAAAAAAGCAAACCAACCCAATGGATTGATTTGCCTTAAAGGTGGTGATTTACACCAAGAAATATTTGAAAGCGGTGTTCGCCCCAAAATGATGTCTATCTATGATATTTTCTCTGAGGAATATTTTCAAGAGAAATTTATCATTCAAGTTAAGAAGCCTTAATTCTTTAACTAATTAGGAATCTCTAATTTATTATTACTTCTGTTCAAGTCCGGCATACGATAGCTTGGATCAATTTCAATTGATTTTAAAGCAGATAAGGGTTTGCTGGTTTCAAAAGTATAGGTTGGTGCAACCCATTGCCATGCTGGATGCGCGATTTGATTAATAGCCCCTTCTGACGCCTTCCCTCCTAACATTAAATCAAGTGGCATATAATGAAGTTCACTCGTGCCATCTTTGTATGTAATTAATACTTCAATAGGCATCGGAAGTTTACCTAGTCTTTGGATACTAATGATTGCTGTATTATTTCCTGCTTGAATATCATTCAAACCATAATCAATTGTTTTGGTTGAATTCACCCAATATTCTTTTAACCATTGTAATTGCAATCCACTTGTTTTTTCAGCTACGCGGAAAAAATCATTCGCATTGGGATGTTTGAACTTCCATATATTATAGTAATTCAATAAAATTGCATCTCTTACAGAATCTGTTACTACATAACCTAATAAGCCTAAGAAAGTGGCGCCTTTAGTATAAGCAGCGCTACTATATGAATAATTGTAATTATAATGATCGGAATGTGTGCTCATGGGTTCTTCAATACCACTTTTTGCTAAAGTTAAATAACCTGTATAATTTCCAAATTGAATGGCGGGTAGTTGTGTTTTTGCAGTTTCTATCTCCGCTTTTAATCTTGCTTTTTCTTTTTCATTGATATAAGGCGATAATCTTGCATAATTATTATTATACCAATAAGTAATATCATCTTCAGCATAAGAAGTAAAGCCTTCATCCATCCAAGGGAATAAACTTTCATTGGTGCCTAATACATGCTGGTACCAAGTATGCATCCACTCATGAATAGCAGTTCCAAGACCAGGGCCTTGTAATAATGTGCCCATTCCGTATTCCATGCCCCCATCTCCTCCTTGAATAAAGGAATATTGTGGATAAGGATAAGCACCATATTTTTTCTCCATATACGGCAATGCTTTTTCAGCAGCCCATAAAATATTGGCCCATGCACTATCAGAAGAAGCATTCTTTTCTTTAAAATAAACATGTAAGGTTAAGCCTTTGCGCACTTCTTTAGATAAATGCTTGTATTTATTATCTGCAGCCCACATAAAATCATGAATATTTTTTCCTGTAAAATTCCAAGAAAGATTACCGAATTTATCGGCCACTGCATTAGGATTTTGTAATACACCCGTAGCTGCCACCATATAAGATTTATCTAAGCTTAAAGTCACATCATAGTTTCCCCAAACACCATGAAATTCACGCGCTATATAAGCATTGGCATTCCATCCTTGATAATCGTATTCTACCATTTTAGGATACCACTGACTCATTGAATAACGAACACCCTGTGCATTATCACGGCCAGAGCGTCTTATTTGAACAGGCACTTGCGCTTCAAATTGCAAGTTCATTTTAATAGATGTTTTTGGTGCAATGGCTTGTGTTAATTGCACTTCTAAAATAGTTTCATGCTCTATTAATTTTTGCACCTTTCCATTTATTAAAATTTGGCTAATTCTTTGATAACCTATTTCAGTGGGTGTTAATTTTTGTATACGGTCTCTTACCCTTCTATCCCAATCTTGTGTAGCTTCTTGCCCTAACATCGTTGCATTAGAGGCAGTAATAGCACCACGTCTAAAATTTAATAAATTTTTTCCAAGCTCTCTACTTCTAATATCCATTGCAGAATTAGGTTGAAAGGCATTCCAGTATAAATGAAAATAAACTTTACGTAATGTGTCTGTTGAATTGTTGGTATAAACAATATCCTCGGTTCCTTTTATAATATTGGTATTTACATCCAATGCTGCTTTTATGTTATAATTAATATGCTGCTGCCAACGATCAGCTTGCGCGGATACCCCGCTTACAAAAGCAATAATGGCAATAAAAATGAAAGCTAAGTTCTTATTCATAGGATTAAATTAAGAAGCTAATTTAATCATTTTTCCCTTCCACTACGATCACTATCTCCCCTTTTACCTGCTTTTCGGAAAAGTATTTAACTAAGTTGCTTAAAGTATCGGTAATGTTTTCCTCGTATATCTTTGTCAATTCCCTACTTACAGAAGCTTTTCGATCAATTCCAAAATGGGTAGCGAATAATTCCAAGGTTTTTACAAGTCGCATAGGGCTTTCATAAAATATCATGGTGCGCTCCTCGTTTGCCAAGGATTCCATTAATGTTTTACGTCCTTTTTTCAGTGGAATAAAGCCTTCAAATATAAATCGGGTAGCTGGTAAACCACTATTTACTAATGCTGGTACAAATGCGGTAGCACCAGGTAAACTTGTGATGGCGACACCTGCTGCCTTGCATGCGCGTACTAATAAAAAAGCAGGATCCGAAATACCAGGTGTTCCTGCATCGGTGATTAATGCAATATTTTTTCCAGCCTGTAATTGTTGTACCAAATGATCCAACACTTTGTGTTCATTGTGTTGATGATAAGGCGTTAAAGGCTTATGTATTTTATAATGCTGTAATAACTTAGAAGAAGTGCGTGTATCCTCGCACAAAATAAAATCAACTGATTGTAAAACCTCAATTGCCCTAAAAGTAAAGTCCTTTAAATTTCCAATAGGTGTAGGAACTAAATATAACATGGGAACAATTAAGTTATTAAAAAAGTAAAACCAAGACCTGAACTATTGAATAACTTCAATCTCAAAATATTCCATGACTGCGTTTGCCAATAATTTTTTACTCGCTTCCTCAGCAACCGCTTTCGCCTCACCTTCAGATGCTGCTTCAATTTGTAAAGTGATATGTTTACCAACCCTTACATCACTTACCCCATTCAGACCTAAATTATGTAAACCACCTAAAACTGCTTTTCCTTGAGGATCTAATAAATCCTTTAATGGCATCACTTTAATTTGAACTTGATATATCATATAGAATTATTGAATAATTGTTTTTTTGTACAACAAAGATACTAAGCAATACCCCATAAAGCCAAATGGAATCGCTAGCCATTTATAAAAAAATGCGGTCAAAGCAATCTCAATCCCAACCAAGAGTAAAGGAATGACCAATTTTCGTTTATTACTCAGCCCTTTTAATGCCAACATCGGTGTTTTCATGACCATAAAATAGCTCACCATAATGATATATCCATACCAAAATGCAGGTAGTAACATTATTTGCGCTACCGCACCTGATTGCCAATAAATTAAAGGTAAAGATGCAGTTAATATACCAATCATTGGAATGGGCACTCCCTTAAAATAAGTGGTTTGTGTTTGATCCAAATTAAACCTTGCTAAACGATAAGCGCCAGCCATAGGTATTAAAAAAGCAGGTGCTAATACTATTGAATTGTGGCTAAACGCATTTACATCATTCGCCATGGACATTCTTAAAAACTGAAATACAATACATGCTGGCGCAACACCAAAACTCACCACATCCGCAAGAGAATCCAATTGCTTTCCCATCTCAGAGGACACTTTTAATAATCTTGCTACAAATCCATCAAAAAAATCAATCACAGCAGCTATGCCGATCATTAAACTGGCCATATATAATTGCTCTGGCATTTCAATAATCATTCCACCTGTTTCATCAATGGACGCCATTGCACCTGCTTGAAAAACATATACAATCGCCCAACATCCAAAAAATAAATTAAGGAGTGTAATGAAATTAGGAATTTGATTTTTCAATGAAGACATGCTTTATTTTTTGTTGCGTTTCATTAAGGATTCAATTTCCTCCACTGTAATTGGGATGTTTTTCATTAAGTCCTGATTGCCATTCGCTGTAATCCAGAAATTATTTTCAATCCTTACGCCCATGCCTTCTTCTTTAATATAAATACCTGGCTCGATGGTAAATACCATGCCCGCAGTGATCGGTGCCGTTCTTGTACCTAAATCATGGACATCCAACCCTAAATGGTGTGAGATACCATGGTATAAATATTTTCTGTATGCTCTGTTTTCAGGATCCTCATTTTTAACTTCCGTTTTTTTCAACAACCCAATTTTCAAAAATTGTTGTGTTGCTTCTTCTCCTACTTTATCGGTATATTTTAAAATACTAATACCAGGTTTTAAAATTGATTTTGCATAATCATGTAAATGCAAACAAGCATTGTATACTTGCTTTTGGCGTTTGGTAAATTTACCATTTACAGGAACTGTTCTGGTTAAATCCGCACAGTAGCCTCCATATTCTGCACCAAAATCCATTAATACCAACTCACCGTCCTTGCATACATTATTATTACTATTATAATGTAAGGTGCGGGCATTATCGCCACTCGCAATAATGCTATGATAAGCAACACCAGTTGCAAGTTGGCTTAAAAATGAATGATAAATTTCAGCTTCAATTTCATATTCATGCACACCTGGCTGAATGAATTGTAACAAACGTCTAAAAGCAACATCAGTAATATCAATCGCTTTTTGGATCACCACTACCTCCTCTTTTGTTTTTACGCTGCGCAACTCCTTCATCAATTTCGCTGCGCGTAAATATTGGTGCAAAGGATATCTTGATTGCATTTCATCAATGAAGCGATATTCATTGGTACGAATTAAATTATTCTTACGATCATTTTCATTGGAATCCAAATAAATAGCATCTGCTAAATGTATCCAAGGTTGCAATAAACCGTCCAAGGAATCCACCCAAACAATGGTGGTCATTCCTGAAATTTTGGTTGCTTCATTTGCCCTTAATCTTTTACCATCCCAAATTTCTTTTAATTCTTGCGGGCGCACCAAAACTAAAACTTCCCTAAATTTTGGATCTGGGTTATCCGGGAACAATATTACCATGGAACCTTCTTGCTCAATACCTGACAACCAAAACATTTCAGTATTTTGTTTGAAGTTATGCAGCGCATCTGCATTGTAAGGAAACTCGTCATTACTTACAAAAATGGCAATACTATTTTTTTGCATTTTTGCTATAAAACGCTTTCTATTTTGTATAAATATTTTTGAATCTAAAGCTGCGTATTTCATAATATATAATTTGAATAATAAATGAGTAAAGATTAGTCAGCAAGTTAATTAAAAAATCAGCTCCTTAAGCGATCTTACCCCAACCAATTTTATTTTTTTGGGTCTGTAAAAACAATTTTGTTTGCTGATGTTCCGGTAAATTGAGCGTAGGATCCTTTTCGCAGATAGCCACTGCTGCTTCCTTTGCTAATTCAAGATTGGCGCGATCGTTGATAATATTGGCCAATTTAAAATTTAACGCCCCACTTTGTCTTGTACCATCAATATCACCTGGCCCCCTTAATTCCAAGTCCTTTTCAGCAATCACAAATCCATCATTGGTGGTACACATAATTTTTAACCGATCTTTTGCAAGCCTACTTGCCTTTACACTACTTAATAAAATACAATAACTCTGCTCTGTGCCGCGACCTACCCTGCCTCGTAACTGATGCAATTGTGATAGTCCAAATTTTTCTGCACTCTCAATCACCATCACGGAAGCATTAGGCACATTCACGCCCACTTCAATAACAGTGGTACCTACTAATATTTGTGTATCTCCAGTGACAAACCTTTTCATGTTTGTTTCCTTTTCAATATTTTTTTGCCTGCCATGTACCATACTTATTTTATACTTGGGCTCAGGAAAATGACTTTTCACTTGCTCGTATCCTTGCATTAAATCCTCAAAACTTAACTTTTCACTTTCTTCAATCAATGGATACACATAATACGCTTGTCTCCCTTTTTCAATTTCAGTTTTTACAAAGTCCATTACATTCGCTCTTGTAGTTTCGTATCTGTGCACTGTTTTTATCACCTGCCTTCCTGGCGGTAATTCATCCATGACACTATAATCCAAATCACCATAAGCGGTCATGGCCAATGTTCGTGGAATAGGTGTAGCAGTCATTACTAATACATGTGGCGGGATAGTCGACTTTTTCCATAGCTGCGCGCGTTGTGCCACCCCAAACCTGTGCTGTTCATCAATTACAGCCAATCCTAAATTTTTGAATTGTACTGCATCTTCAATAATTGCATGCGTTCCTACCACAAAGTGAATAGTATCCTCAGCTAAGCCTTTTAGTATGCGACGCCTTTCAGCAATTTTTGTACTACCCGTTAATAAAGCAATTTCAAGTGGCATTGATTTTAATAATTCACCTAAACTCGCATAGTGTTGTTGCGCTAAAATTTCCGTGGGCGCCATGATACAACTTTGAAAGCCATTATCTGCTGCAATTAACATACTTAATAAAGCAATCATTGTTTTTCCACTTCCAACATCCCCTTGCAATAAGCGATTCATTTGTTTGCCCTTGGCAGTATCTACTCTGATTTCCTTGATCACTCTTTTTTGTGCACCCGTTAATTCAAAAGGTAAATATGTATTGTAAAAGTCATTAAAATAAACGCCTACTTTTTCAAACAAATGTCCTTTGCTATTTTTGTGTCTTTGAATTTTTATTAAATTAATTCGAAGCTGTGCAATAAATAATTCTTCAAAAATTAATCGGTCTAGTGCTTTTTTATAAAGATCAGTTGAGGTTGGAAAATGCACCTGCCTAAAGGCTTCCCATCTTGACATTCGATTGGTCAACAAATGAGCTGGTAAATTTTCGGGCAAATCATTGGCACTTATTTGTTGAAATAAGGTTTGGGTAAGTTTTCCAATCTGCTTTCCATTTAATCCCCTCGATTTTAATTTTTCAGTAGATGAATAAATGGGTTCAAGCAATGCTTTTTGACCTTGGGTAGCTGCTACAAAGGGTTCAATTTCGGGATGTACAATTTGTGCACGTCCGTTAAAAAAGCTCACCCTTCCATATACCAAATACATTTGCCCCTCTACTAAATTTTTCTGCACCCAATTAATCCCCTGAAACCAAGCAAGTTCCAACTGCCCTGTCGCATCTTTCAACTGTGATACCATGCGCTTAGCTCTTCGTTCTCCGATCATTTCAATGCCCTGCAACACCCCCTTTACCTGAATAAATTCCTGATCGGGTTGGATAGATGCGATGGTATTTAGCTGAGTTTTGTCAATATGCCGATATGGAAAGTGCTGCAGCAGATCCCCGAAAGTGTAAATTTCAAGCTCTTTTTTAAGCATATCAGCCCGCAAAGGGCCTACTCCCTTTAGGTATTCAATAGGACTGGATAAAAGAGAAGCTTGGCTCAAACTAATTTTTTTAGATTCTGTACAAATATCCCAAAAAGATGGCAAAAAATGGGTTCCCATTTCATTATCTTCGCACAGCTATGGAAAAGGAAATTGTATTGAGCGGAATTAGGCCCACCGGGTTCTTACATTTAGGCAACTATTTTGGTGCCATGCGCAATTATGTGCGTATGCAGGATGACTTTAATTGCTTCTTTTTTGTTGCCAACTGGCATAGCTTAACTACCCATCCTGATACCAAACAATTACAAGAAAGTGTATTAAGAGTGGTGGCCGAAAATATTGCTTGCGGATTGGACCCTGAAAAAGTTTCCTTATATGTGCAAAGTGATGTTCCCGAAATTGCTGAATTGTATTTGTATTTAAATATGTTGGCTTACAAAGGGGAATTAGAAAAGACCACCACGTTTAAGGATAAAGTAAGAATGCAACTCGATAACGTGAATGCAGGCTTATTGACTTACCCAGTTTTACAAGCAGCTGATATTTTAATTCACCGCGCGGTAAAAGTGCCTGTAGGTAAGGACCAAGAACAAAATTTGGAAATGGCGCGCAACTTTGCAGAGCGTTTTAACCACAGATATGGTGAAACTTTCCCATTACCTTATGCATTTAATTACAATAGCGAATTAGTAAAAATATTAGGTTTGGATGGCGAGGGAAAGATGAGCAAAAGTGAAAATCAAATGACCACTTTATTTTTAGCGGATACAGATGATTTGATTCGCAAAAAAGTGATGAAAGCCAAAACGGACCAAGGCCCCTTAACACCTAGTGCAGCCAAACCCGATTACATACAAAACTTATTTACTTTGATGGGCTTAGTGAGTTCGGCAGATACTGTTCAAAAATTCGAGGACGATTTTAATAATAGCTCCGAAGGTAATTGCATTATAAGATATGGTGATATGAAAAAGCAGTTGGCCGAGGATATGGTTAATTTTATTAATCCAATTCGTTCACAAGCCGCTGATTTACAAAACAACAAAGCCCATTTATTGAAGATCATACAACAAGGGGCAGACAAGGCCAGAGCTAGCGCCTCAGTCACCCTTTCGATGGTTCGAAAAACAATTGGGATGGATTACCTATAAAAAATTAAAAAAAATAAATAGTACATCAACTATTTTGTATTTTCACTATCATGGCAAAAGCTAAAAAACCAAAACACGTTGCAGTAGCCGGTAATATCGGCGCTGGTAAAACTACTTTAACTGAAATGCTAAGTAAGCATTATCGTTGGATACCTCAATTTGAGGATGTAGATCATAACCCCTACTTAACTGATTTTTACGATGATATGCCACGTTGGAGTTTTAATTTACAAATTTATTTTTTGCACGGTCGTTTGAATCAAATATTAGATATTCAAAGAGGAACAGAAACTATTATTCAAGATAGAACGATTTACGAGGATGCAAATATTTTCGCACCCAACTTACATGAGATGGGTTTAATGAGTAAGCGTGACTTTGATAATTACTACGGATTTTTTAGCACCATTAAAACAATGGTTCAACCTCCTGACTTATTAATTTATTTAAAAGCATCTGTTCCTACTTTAGTTTCTCAAATTCAAAAAAGAGGAAGAGAATACGAAGAAAATATTCGTTTGGATTATTTAAAAAAACTGAATGAATATTACAATAAGTGGGTTGAAGGATATAAAGAAGGTCCCTTATTGATCATCGATTGTGATAAAAATAAATTCGGCGAAAACGAAGAAGATTTAGGCGAAATAATAAGCAAGGTAGACGGCATGTTGTACGGCTTATTTTAATCCCATCGTCATGAACGCAATTACAACACAAATACTTGAACAATTTAAATTAATTGTTGGCGCTGAGTATGTTTTTACCGATGCCGATAGTATTGAAAAATACGGCAAGGACGAAACGGAACAACTTCATTACGCCCCACAAGTAATTGTTAAGCCAAGGCAAGCTTCCGAAATTGCACAACTTCTGAAAATTTGTAACGAACATTTAATTCCTGTTACACCAAGAGGTGCTGGTACAGGATTAACAGGCGGCGCACTTCCGCACTTAGGCGGTTTGGTGATTACAATGGAACGATTCAATACCATTTTAGAAATAGACGAACGAAATTTACAAGTAACCACCGAACCTGGTGTGATTACTGAAATGCTTCAGGATGCGGTGAAAGAAAAAGGATTGTTTTATCCTCCCGACCCCGCGAGCAAAGGCAGTTGTTTTATTGGTGGTAATATATCAGAAAATTCAGGCGGTCCTAAAGCAGTTAAATACGGAGTGGTAAAGGATTATGTATTAAACTTAGAAGTGGTGCTTCCCAATGGTGAAATAATTTGGACTGGTTCCAATGTTTTAAAAAATGCCACTGGCTATAATATTACACAACTTATTGTGGGTAGTGAAGGCACATTAGGTATTGTTACCAAAATAGTGTTAAGATTAATCCCATATCCGAAGTTTGATTTATTAATGCTCGCGCCATTTAATAGTTTAGAAAAAGCAAGTGAAGCAGTGAGTGCTATATTCAGAGCTGGTATTACGCCAAGCGCTATGGAGCTTATGGAAATTGATGCCATTACACTTGCATCTAAAATTTTAGATAGCAATGCCATTCCACTAACTGAAAATTTAGCCGCACATTTAATTATTGAAGTAGATGGAAACAATATGGATGTACTGATGAGTGAAATGGAAGCGATTTCGGAAGTACTTTCCCAATTTGATGCGGGAGAATTATTTTTCGCTGATGATGCACAACAAAAAAATGAACTTTGGAAAATACGACGCAAAGCCAATGAGGCTGCGGTAATGGCGGGTTACACGATTGAGGAAGATACCGTTGTACCAAGAGCTGAATTACCTAGATTAATAAAGGGCGTTAAGGAATTAGGCGCACAAAATGGATTTAAGGTAGTGTGTTATGGTCATGCGGGCGATGGCAATTTGCATATCAGAATAAACCATCCAACGATTAAGAAGAGTTATGGCAGTGATGAAATGAATGCTATTTTAAAAAAATTATTTGGACTTGTTAAGGAACTAGGCGGTACGATTAGTGGCGAACACGGTATTGGACTGATACAAAAATCATATATGCCTGTTTTATTTGATGAAGTGTCACTTGAACTTATGCGCGGCATAAAAAATACATTCGATCCTAATCATATTTTAAATAATGGTAAAATTTTTGATTATAAAAAATAACAACACCGTAACCCATCCCCATGCATCTTAAAAATATTATTCTTTCAACGTTTATTTTATTCAGCTTTGTAGCTAAAGCGCAGACCACCATCACTACAAATAAAATTTTGGATAAAAAACCCATTTTTGTTGGCGGCGGCTTGGTATTAGGTGGCGGTGCAAATAGTTTTCAAATGGGTCTGAATCCAGAAATCATAAAAAGCTTTACACCCTATTTAGATGGTGGTTTGGCAATGAATATTTATTATGAACTTTACAATTCCAATGAGTTTAATGATATCCGAAGTCGCAATTTTAGATTAGGTATTGGGGCGTTCACGCGTATTTGGCCTATTGAAAGTTTTTTTATCCAAGTGCAACCTGAATATAATTATGCATGGATCAAACAAAAGGACACAAAATCAGGACAAGCTGGTTCTACTAATTTTGGCGCCGAAAGCATATTGGCTGGGGTTGGGTATGGCAAACGCGTTGCATCAGGGATTAGTTATTTTTCAATTATGATTGATTTATTGAACAACCCACAATCACAATACAATGGTATTTTAAACAGAAAAGAGCCTGTATTTAGAGCTGGTATTGGATTCCCATTAAGATTCGGGCCTAAGAAAAAACAGCCTTAATTTCTTCCAGGGTTGCACAAATTTGCAAGCGATACCTACTTCGTTCGTATAAAAAATCCTCTTCCTCCATCTTTTGAATCATTGCAACTAATGGATCATAAAATCCTTGAAAATTATATAGCACTATTTTTTTATCGTGTATTCTTAAGTTGTTCCAAACAAGCATTTCAAAAAGTTCATCAAAAGTCCCCAAGCCACCTGGTAGCACAATAGCGGCATCCCCTTTTTCATACAACAACATTTTTCGAGTATGCATATTTTCGGTAACAATCAATTCCGTTAAACCTTTATGCTCGGCTTCCCATTCCAATAAAACCTTGGGTATAATACCTATTACTTTACCCCCTTTAGCCAAACAAGCATTGGCTGTGGCGCCCATCAATCCCTTATTACCGCCCCCATAAACAAGTGTAATTTTTTCATCCGCCAACCAAACACCTAAAGCATTGGCCATTTGTTCAAAAGCGGGATTTTTACCCGATTTAGAACCGCAAAACAGTGTGATGGCATTCATGGTCATAAAATACTTTTATGCTTTATAATATCGAATTTAGTTAAAATTAAAAGATTGTCCTTACTTTGCTTGAACTAATTTAAAGACCTATGAGCGCTCCCTTATTATTCCTATTTGTAGTACTGTATTTTTTAGTCCTACTTGCCGTTGCAAAAGTGACAGGGAAAAATAGCAACAATATGTCCTTTTTTATTGGTAACAAAAATAGTAATTGGATGTTAGTTGCATTTGGGATGATCGGAACTTCACTAAGTGGTGTCACTTTTGTAAGCGTTCCCGGGGCAGTTGGAAAAGACGGGTTTCATTATTTGCAAATTACCATTGGCTACCTCATTGGCTATTTCGCGATAGCTTATGTTTTGCTTCCGATTTATTATAAGATGAACCTGACTTCTATTTATAATTATTTAGAACAAAGATTGGGTTTTGGCGCTTATAAAACAGGCGCTTCTTTTTTTATCTTATCAAGAACATTGGGCGCTACTGCAAGATTATATTTGGTGGTGAAAATTTTACAAGTATTTATCTTAGATAACTTACATGTTCCTTTTTGGGCAACCACGGTTGTGATCCTTGCAATGATTTTGTTGTATACCTATGAAGGCGGTGTGAAAACAATTGTATATACGGATACATTGCAAACATCAGGAATGTTGTTGGGCTTAATTATTTGTAGTATTTATATTTTATCCAACCTCCATTTATCCGTAGGAGACGCGCTAGTAGCTATGCAAGCGAAAGGTATTGCTACAGTATTTAATCCAGACGTCAATGCGAAGTCATTTTTTCTAAAACAAATCATTGGAGGTGCATTCATTACCCTTACTATGACTGGTTTAGACCAAGAAATGATGCAAAAAAATATTTCTGTAAAAAACTTAAAAGATGCGCAGAAAAATATGATCACCATTGGATTCACTATGTTATTGGTGATTAGTTTATTTTTATTTTTAGGGGGCTTACTTCATTTATATGCTGCGCAATTAAATGTAACTGCAGTGGGTGATGATTTATTCCCTACCCTGGCCTTACAACATATGCCACCTTACTTATCCATCATTTTTATTTTAGCACTGATATCAGCCTTATTCCCAAGTGCTGATGGTGCTATTACTGCACTTACTTCTAGTTTTTGTATTGATATTGTAGGCATGCAAAGAAACACCCAATGGGATGAGGCCAAAAAGAAAAAAATTCGTCAACGAATACATTTAGGTTTTGCTCTTCTTTTTTTAATCATCGTTTTGGTATTTAAATGGATTGACAATAAAAGTATTATTGATTTATTATTAAAGATTGCTTCCTATACCTATGGACCTTTATTAGGCTTATTTGCATTTGGTATTTTAACCAAAAGAAGCATTAAGGATAAATGGGCATTCTTACCTTGCTTTATTGCACCCCTATTATGCTTATTACTTGACTACTTACAACCTTACTTTTTTGGATCAGCCCCTACTAGCTTTAGAATTGGACAGGAATTACTGATCATTAATGGCTTATTTACATTTTTAGGATTGTTGTTAATTTCATCGTCAAATAGCGAAAAAAAATAGAACTTTGACTAATGGATTTTATACACCCTTTAGCCAATGAATATGCTGCGCAATATAGCAATGCAACCCCTTCCTATTTAAAGGAGGTATATGATAACACATTAGCCACACATCCACATGCCGATATGCAGAGCAGTTGGAACCAAGGGGGGTTTTTAAGTTTAATTAGCAAATTGTTGCAACCCAAGCATATTTTGGAACTGGGCACGTTTTCAGGTTTTAGTGCCATGTGTTTGGCCGAAGGCTTGGAGAATGAAGGACAATTGCACACCCTTGAATTAAGAGAACAGGATGGAATCAACGCACAAAACAATATCAATCAAAGCCCACATAAGGATAAAATAAAAATTCATCTGGGCGATGCCAGTGAAATTTTACAACATTTAACCGCTCCTTGGGATATTGTATTCATAGATGCTGATAAAGTGAATTACGGGAAATATTACCAGATGATTTTCCCTTATGTAAAAAAGAATGGGTTAATTATTGCCGACAATGTGTTGTTTCATGGCGAAGTATTCAGCGAAACCTTGAAAGGTAAAAACGCAAAGGCCATACACGCATTTAATGAAATGATTATGTCAGACCAGCTTGCAGATACTGTTTTATTAACGGTAAGAGATGGCTTAAGTTTAATCAGAAAAAAATAAACATGAAATTTAAATTTCCACTATTATTACTCCTTACTTTTTTTTGTATTACTTTATACGCACAAAAAACAGCGACACTTATTTATATTGATCAATACAAGGATATAGCCATTAAAGAAATGAAACGTACTGGCATTCCGGCTTCCATTACCTTAGCACAAGGTATTGTTGAATCCAATAGCGGCGAAAGTAATTTAGCCTTGAATTTTAATAACCACTTTGGTATCAAATGTAAAACTGATTGGAAAGGCGAAACCACTTATCAAGATGACGACACCAAGCAAGAGTGCTTTAGAGTATATCCAAACGCGAATGCTTCTTTTATTGATCATTCTAATTTTATCAAAACCAGACCTAACTATGCACCGCTTTTTCAATTAGATCCCGTGGATGATTCCGCATGGGCGATTGGTTTAAAAAAGGCCGGTTATGCAACTGCAAGTGATTATGCATTTAAATTGATGAAAGTGATTGACGATTACGAATTGTCGCAATTCAATTTTCCTGAATTAAATGATGAAAATGATACTACTATCGTTGTAAAAAAGGATACCACCACTATCGCTGTGATTAAGGATACCAATATCGCTGTGAAAAAGGATACCATCATTCAAATAAAAGCAGCAACGGATATCACTAACACAATCTCAAATCAAGCAAGTTTACCTATTAATAATATCAAAGGCATTGAATCGAGCAAAACAAACGCAACGGTTACTGAAATAAAAATGAATAGTATCGGCAAGGATACCGCAATGGTAACAAAACCCATAATAGCCGTAAAAGCCGCAACCACACCCACAAAACCACTTGCAAATGATAGTACTGCTAAAGCTGATGTCAAGAAGACAATAGTTACAAAAGCGGACAGTATAAATAGTGCGAAAAAGCCAAGTAATAGCTACCCTGACAAACCCTTTAAAATCAACCAGGTTTCAGTGATATGGGCTAAAGCAGGTACTTCGCTTTTACAAATCGCAACTGAACACAATATCCCACTATACAAGGTTTTTGTATTTAATGATTTAAAGGAAACCGACCTATTAGCACAGGATCAATTATTATTTTTAGGTAACAAAAAAGCAGAAGGTGACAAAAGTTTTCATTTAGTAGTCGCTGGCGAAAGCCTTTATGACATTAGTCAAAAAGAAGGCGTTCAATTAAAAAAATTAAAAGAATACAACCCTGGTATAAGTATTGAAACGCCTGCAACTGGTATACAGCTAATTTTAGTAAAACCAAAAGAGCAAAAAATAAAACTGTCGCTTAAAAAATAATCAACTTACAACCTTATTCAATTTAAAAGTTCATTTAATATGCCTACAATCAAAATACACGATAAGGAATTTACACCCTATATCACAGATCAAGAGATTCAGGAAAAAATTCAACTGCTCGCGCAACAATTAAAAAAGGATTACGGCGATAAAAAACCATTGTTCTTATCCATATTGAATGGATCGTTTTTATTTACCGCAGATTTGTTTAAGTACCTTGATTTTGAAGCAGAAGTGTGTTTTGTAAAGCTAGCTTCCTACAAGGGAGTGAGTTCCACAGGCAATATAATTACAGCAATTGGTTTGGATACCAATTTAAACGACCGACACGTAATAATTTTGGAAGATATTATTGATACAGGTAAAACCCTACACCATTTTTTACCACAATTACAATCACAACAATTAGCTTCTTTAAAAATTGCGGTGCTGTTAAATAAAAAAGAGGCACTTGCCTATCCTATCAAGGTAGACTACGATTGCTTTGAGATTCCCAACAAATTTGTAGTGGGTTATGGATTAGATTACGACGGACTTGGACGTAATTCTAAGGATATCTATCAACTAAAAGAAGACTAGCTTATTTTTATCCGATGGTTTAT
>Ga0209443_1000527_pt1 | contig 26000 bp, 21 predicted proteins | sample LauGreBMM110DCMD_2_FD_187571 | JGI IMG/M metagenome (GOLD analysis project Ga0209443, IMG submission 187571) | Freshwater lake microbial communities from Lake Michigan, USA - Su13.BD.MM110.DCMD (SPAdes) (version 2) | ecosystem: Environmental > Aquatic > Freshwater > Lake | place: Lake Michigan... | reverse complement strand
TAAAACATAAAACGTAAAACATAAAACGTAAAACATATAATATAATATTTATATAATTTATGAAGGGTGGTTTGGCTATTAAAAATATTATAAATAGTAAAGTTGTTCATAGTTGTTGCATATTAATAGCATTGCTTATTACTGCGTATTTAGTATATACTTTTGTTAATAAAAAAGTAGAAGGTTTAGATAATAAGACCGCGTCTATAAACTCTACTAGTTTTTGTAATACTTTTGGCAAAGATACTAGTAAACTACAAAAAGCATGCGCGCGTTTAACTGATAACAATTGCCAAAATATAGGTTGCTGCGTTTGGGCAAATGGTGACAAATGTTTGGCCGGAAATGCTACTGGTCCAACTTATAAAACTGATTCCGAAGGCAAACAAATAAACATAACCAAGTACTACCATATGAATAAATGTTATGGAAAAGGCTGCGTTTAATATAAATATACTTAAAAATAAAAGTATATTTATAAAAACAAATAAAAGTAACAAATAAAAGTAACAAATAAAAGTAACAAATAAAAGGAACAAAATAAATAAAAATTGATTTGATAAAAGGACATAAATAAATTATAACACTTTAGTATAGTATAAGGAATGATCATTCCCGTGAAATGTTTTACATGTGGCGCAGTTATTGCTGATAAGTATCGGTATTACTTGGAAGAAGTAAGAAAGAGAAAATTGGCAAAAGATATGGATGTTGATAAAGTGGTATATCTAACAAAAGAATTTAGTGAGAAGACACCTGAAGGTGAGGTAATGGACGAACTAGGCCTAAATAAGTTATGTTGTCGTAGACATATGTTAACTCATGTAGATATTGAATAATTTCTTTAGTTAATATATATGGTAAAAACTAAGAAAAGGAGTCCTCAGAGATTATGGAATATGAAAGGTTGTTCTGCACGTAATTTAGGCAGAAAAAGCAAAAGAAGTGGTGGTTGCTGGGGTAAAAAAGGTGGAACGCGCGTATGCCGTAAATGTCCATCTACCTGTAGATGCGGACCTAATTGTAATTGCAAACATAATTGCCCAGGAAAATGTTATTTAAAGGGAAAAAAAGGAAGAACGTCTAGAAATAGAAAGCAGCGTGGTGGAGATTGCGGATGTGGATTGCAATTAGGTGGAGCCCAACAAGGTGGTTGTGGCTCCTGTTTAGGAGGAGGATTGACGGTTCAATCTGGTGGGTCAAGCACTGCGTTAGTTGGCAACCCATGGTCAATAAGCAATGAAGGAAATGCAAATTATTATTCATTAAACGAGTATAAATCAGTAGACCCTCAAACATCTATGATATCTGAAAGAGACCAACAAACACATATGAATGGTGGAACTAGAAATAAAAAGGCTGGTGGATTTATACCACAAGATCTAATTAATTTAGGAAGAAGTATGGTTTATGGAGCAGGTAGCGCATATAATACGTTAAATGGTTATCAACCAATGCAAAACCCATTACCGTTTAAAGGTCAACTTCCAAATACTCCTTCTGCAAAAGCATTAGGATATTAAGAATCGTTTAGTTTTATAGTTAGTTGGGTTTATTTTTTCTTATAATATACTATAATGGCATTCCCTAAGTCGTTGAAAGAGTTATGCACACCAGCATTTGTTTACTTTATTCTATCTATGATAGGTATTGTTGCGTCTGTCATTCAAAATCTTGGAAATAAGGATATTTATAAAATGGGCATGTTCTCTGCACGTGTTCCTAGCACACTCCTTGTATTTGCTGTTAAGATAGTATATATCTTATTTTGGACATGGATTTTGAACTTAATCTGCAAGGATGGTCATAAAGGAATCGCATGGTTCTTAGTTCTTATTCCATTTATTCTTTTATTTGTTATTATGGGATTAGTTATGGTTAATCCTAATGTTTTAGAAGGGTTTAAGGAGGGCGTCCAAAAAAAAACAACAACTAAGAAATAAATGCATAATTCCTAAGATAACTCGGAAATAAAAATATATAATTATTATATTATGTCTGCTAATAAAATAATTAAGAACGGAATATCATATGAAAAAAATGGATGGATGTATGTTTCAGTAAAAGGCGGTCCGAGAGAAAGAGGATATGCATATGGGTATCTTTGCGCTGAAGAATTTAAAAAAATACAAGAGATGTTAAAATTCTCATGTTGGAATGATTTTGGTGAAAAATGGGAATTTTTTATTGAAGCAACGAGAGAACATTTTGAAGATAAAATTAAAGAGCATTTTCCAGAACTATATGAAGAAATTGAAGGCATCGCCGAAGGTTGTACCGCGGGGGGAACAAAAACAACAACAACTGAGATTTTAGCATGGAATAATTCATTTACTTTATTCGACTCATGGTATGGCTCTACGCAAGCTGCTTCTGGTAGTCCTGGTGGAAGAGAAGGTGGTGCGAAGGATCATTGCAGCGCATTTATAGCCGTAGGAGATTATACACAAGATGGTAAAATTGTAGTCGCGCATAATAGTTTTGCTAACTTCTTAGATGGGCAATATATGCGTGTTATATTAGATATGAATCCAACAAATGGTCACCGTTTTGTTATGCAATGTTGTGCTTGTTGGATTTGGAGTGGAACCGACTTTTTTGTAACGACTGCTGGAATAATTGGTACAGAAACTACGATTGGCGGATTTCATGCATATGAAAATAATTATCCAATTGGGTTCAGAATAAGAAAAGCCATGCAATATGGAAATACAATGGATGATTATGTTAAGATACTTTTAGATGGTAATTCTGGGGATTATGCTAACTCATGGTTATTCGGAGATACTAAGACTAATGAAATTTTAAGAATAGAACTAGGTCTTAAATATCATAACGTAGAGAGAACAAAAAATGGTTATTTTATTGGTTTTAATGCGCCGTATGACCCACAAATACGCAATAAAGAGTGCTCTAATACTGGATTTGATGATACTAGACGACATCAAGGGGCTCGTAGAGTTCGGCTAGAAGATTTAATGCAAGAAAATAAAGGTAAATTAAATGTTGAACTTGCAATGAAATTAATCGCAGACCATTATGACGTATATTTAGAAAAAGAGAATCCATGCTCTAGAACAGTATGCGCGCATTATGATTTAGATGCTAGGGAGTATATGTCAGACCCGGCGAGGCCTAAACCTCATCAACCAAGAGGCGCACTAGATGGCTGTGTTGGCGATTCTACTTTAACACAAAAGATGTCTTTTATGGCTAGGTATGGAAACTCTTGCGGAACACCATTTATTGTTAATGAGTTCTGCAACAAACGCAGACAATGGGCCTATTTAAAACCATATTTAAAAGATAGACCAAATCAACCGTGGACATTATTTACAACAACAAACTCAAAGTCTTTTAAAAAATTAAAAACTCGCAAACATCGTGATACCGAAACCTCAACAAATACATCTAGAAGAAATAGTAACTAAAATATAACAGACTATAATTTACAATAGTAATAAACTATTTATAATATTAATCGCAATAATATTATAAAAAAATAAGACTATTTATATAATATATAATGGAATCAATATCATGGAAATTAATAGACAAATACTTTAAAGATAATCCTTATAACTTAGTAGCGCATCATTTAGAATCATATAATGATTTTTTTGATAGCGGTATTAATAGAGTATTTCGCGAAAACAATCCAATCAGATTTATTGAACGAGCAGACGACGATGATAGCGAAGAGCAGCGTAATCAATGTTTATTATATTTAGGTGGAAAAGAGGGCAAAAAAATATACTTTGGAAAACCAATTATTTATGATGATAACAACGCGCATTATATGTATCCAAATGATGCTAGATTACGTAATATGACTTATGGAATTACTGTACATTATGATGTTGAAGTAGATTTAATTTATTATGACAATGGAGATAAAAAGGAAAAAACGATTACATTAGAGCAAATATATCTTGGTCGTTTTCCAATTATGCTTCAATCTAAGTTATGTATTTTAAAATCATTAGCAAAAGACGTGAGATTTAATATGGGAGAATGCCGCAATGATTATGGTGGATATTTTATTATAGATGGTAAAGAAAAATCTATTGTTTGTCAAGAGAAGTTTGCCGATAATATGCTTTACATAAGAAAAAATAAACCCGATGACACATATAGTCATTCAGCGGAAATTCGTTCTGTTTCTGAGGATGCATCAAAACCGGTTAGAACAATGGCTATTAAAATTCTTGCGCCAAGCCCATCCTTATCTAATAATCAAATTGTTGTTCTAGTTCCTAATGTGCGAAAACCAGTTCCTCTATTTATTTTAATGCGCGCTCTTGGCGTAATATCAGACAAAAATATTATTGAATATTGTTTGTTAGACTTAGAGAAAAATGAGTCTTATATAGACTTATTTATACCATCTATTCATGATGCTAATAAGATATTTAACCAAGAAACTGCCTTGCGGTATATAGCCTCTTTTACAAAACGCAGAACTATTACTGGAACACTTGATATTTTAATGAATTATTTTTTGCCTCATATTGGTGAACAAAATTTTTTAGAAAAGGCGTATTTTGTAGGTTATATGGTAAACCGTATGTTGCGCGTATTTAATAATGAGGATAAACCAACAGACCGCGATAATTTCCGTTTTAAAAGAATTGAACTTTCTGGTTCTCTCATTTACGACCTTTTCAGAGAATATTTTCTTATTCAAAAGAGGAACATTGCTCTAAAAATAGATAACGAACACTATTATCATAAAGGTAAATATGATAGTGAAAAGTTCCCAACCTTGATAGAAAATAACTATATAGACTTCTTCAAAGAGAGAACAATTGAAGCCGGGTTTAGAAAAGCATTTAAAGGAAATTGGGGTGCAGAAGAGCATACTAAACGAGTTGGTGTTGTTCAAGATTTAAACCGATTATCTTGGAATACTTTTATCTCTCAATTACGTAAATTTAACTTACCCTTAGATGCAAGTGCTAAGGTGGTAGGTCCTCGTTTATTGCATGCAAGTCAATGGGGTTATATTGATCCAGTTGATACGCCAGATGGTGGAAATATTGGACTTCATAAACATATGGCAATTAGCACATTTGTTACAAGCGGCTCCTCCGCAGTTCCTATGATAAAGTGGTTAAGGGCAAAAACAACTATGCGAATTTTACAGGAATGCAATTCTAAATTACTCGGAAATTCAACTAAAATCTTTGTAAACGGTATTTGGATAGGCGTAATTGATAATCCCATAGAAACAATTTCAACTATTAAAATGTTTCGACGTAATGGATTAATTCCTGCTTTTACTAGCATATCATTTAATTATGAGTCTAATGAAATATTTATCTATACTGACTCGGGTAGACTAAGTAGACCAATTTATTATATTGATAGTAAGACGAAAAAAATTAGTTACGACAGACCAGAAATTATTGAGTTGATTAATAGTAATAAGTATACTTGGGAACAAGCAGTTAGTGGGTTTCATGAAAAAGCCGTTGAAAAATTCAATATTAAACGAAATATTATTTATGACATTAACGAGTTATATCCTGATTTAAAAACCATTGAAAGCATTGAAACTAACTTTGAGAAGGATAAATCTGCGATTGAATACATAGATACTTCGGAAGAAGATGGGTTATTAATTGCTACAAGTAAAGAAGATTTGAAGAAAAGTAAATATTATACTCATGTTGAAATACTTCCTTCTCTCATACTAGGCATAATGGGGAACCTCATTATTTACCCTGAGAACAATCCGTTACCTCGCAATTCTTTTTCTTGCGGTCAAAGTAAACAGGCAGTTTCTGTATATCATACTAATTATCAAAATCGCATTGATAAAATGGGAGTTATTTTAAATTCTGGACAAATACCCATATTAAAGTCTAAGTATCTAGATTATATAAATAATGAAGAAATGCCTTATGGTGTAAATGCTATTGTTGCTATTATGTCTTATACAGGCTATAATGTTGAAGATGCAATTTTAATAAATGCTGGTTCAGTTGCACGTGGAATTTTTAGGACAACCTATTATTCTATGTATGAGGCGAGAGAAGAAAGTTCAAAAATATCGGGAAATATGACAAATTCATATTTTGCTGATGTTCAATCAAAAAACGCCACTGGACTAAAACCTGGTTATGATTATAGTTATCTTGATAAACATGGGCTTATTAAAGAAGATACGCCATTAAACGATAAAACAGTAGTTATTGGAAAGGTAACCTCTAATTCAATGGATTCTGAAGTAGTAATAGATTCGTCAGTATTCCCTAAGAAGGGTCAACTAGGATATGTAGATAAGTCATTTATAACCGAAGGTGAAGAGGGTACTCGTATAGCAAAGGTTCGTATTCGCGAAGAGAGAATTCCTGCGATTGGTGATAAGATGGCAAGTAGAGCAGGTCAAAAAGGAACTCTTGGTTTAATTATTCCCGAAGAAGATATGCCATTTACAAGCGATGGCGTTCGCCCTGATTTGATAATTAATCCACACGCCCTTCCATCGCGTATGACAATTGGCCAGTTAGTAGAAAGTTTGTTTGGTAAAGCATGCGTAACATATGGTGGATTTGGCGATTGTACTGCATTTGAAACAAAGGGTCCTAATACCAAGGTTTATGGCGCTATGTTAGTAAACGCTGGGTTTCATTCTTCGGGAAACCAAGTTTTATATAATGGAATGACTGGAGACCAAATTTATTCAGACATTTATATTGGTCCAACCTATTACATGCGTTTAAAACATATGGTAAAGGATAAAATCAATTATAGGGCACGCGGACCAAATACAATGCTCACTAGACAGCCAGTTCAAGGTAGAGCAAATGATGGAGGCTTACGTATAGGTGAAATGGAACGCGACGGCGTATTAGCACATGGTGCATCAGCGTTTTTAAATGAGTCGTTTATGGTTCGCGGGGATGAATATTATATGGCGGTTTGTAATAAAACGGGGTGTGTTGCGATTTATAATCCTACGTTAAATCTGTTTTTAAGTCCATTTTCAGACGGGCCAATAAGATTTAACACTTCATTAGATGGTAAACTTAATATTCAAAATGTTAGCAAATTTGGTCGTGATTTCAGTGTTGTTCGCGTGCCATATGCCTTAAAATTATTAATGCAGGAACTACAAACAATGAACATACAAATGCGCATTATAACGGAAGATAATATTGACCAACTAATGAACATGTCTTACTCAAATAATATAAATAAGTTATTGAAAACTGGAGGCAACAAAGAATTGGATGCATTATATAATAAGTATAAAAGTCAAATTTCTCAGCAATTACAAGAACGAGCAGTTCGTTATCGTCAACCATCGTCTGATTCATCGCAGGATTTAGAAAATGTACCATATGCAGATGGTAGCCCTGCTTATAACCCAAATGATAGTCCTGCATATGACCCTAATGCTAGTCCAGCATATAATCCTATTGATAGCCCGGCATATAATCCAAATGACAGCCCAGCATATGACCCTAATGCTAGCCCAGCATATAATCCAAATGACAGCCCCGCATATAATCCACGTTCACCAGAAGAATCTCCTCCAATTGAAGGAATTAAAATTGAAAACGAAGAGTTAAAGAAAGATTTTAATTCTCTTCCAGAGAGAGATAAAATAATGTTAATGAAAATGGCGGCAGAACAAAGAGCCAAAAAAAATAAGAATTCTGAAGAAAACGAAAAAGACGAACAACAATTGAAAGTAAAGCCGCAGTTAGGCGGTCAAACAAGCGAACCTGCTAGTGAAACCGTCACTTCTATTTTAAAATTAGACGAAGAGAATACTACAGACGACGCAACAACTGATGAATCAAGTGGTTCTAGTTCTAGTTCTAGTTCTAGTTCTAGTTCTAGTTCAGAAACAAAATCAGTTAGTATTGATTTGGGAGGTTCTTCTGATGGAGTAAAACAAATTAGATTATAAATAAAATGATAATAATATCTATGCCAAAGACTAGTTCTAATTACAAGATTTAATTATGATAATTGAGACAATTACGATAATTAAATAAAAAATTGAATTAAAACAAAAATGATAATGTCTAGTATAAATATAATGGCGTCCCAAAATTCAAGTGGTGTTGTATCAACAATTTATAAATCTAGAAAAACTATTTTAGACCTAATGAAAAAACAAAAATATAACGTTGACGAGTATGAGAATTTCAGCATTAATGAAGTAAATACAATGTTGCAGAATAAGCAATTAGATATGCTTTTAGAGAAACAAGATGAAGACCCTGCTACAAAGAGAAAGAATAAGATTTATATACGGTATTATTTAGCAAAAACATTACGCCCACAGAATGTTCAGGAAATGATTGATGACCTCTTTAACTTAGAAGAAATTTTAACAAAAGACGACACATTAATGATTGTAACAAAAGATGAATTAAATGAAACAATCACAAATTTATTGAAACATATTTGGGAACAGGACGGAATATTGATAGTTGTCCAATGTATAAAACGACTTCAATTTAATATTCTTGAATCTGTTTTGGTTCCTCCTCACAGGGTTTTATCAAAAGATGAGGTAAGTGATATTAAAAAAAAATACAATATAATGGAAGATACACAATTTCCGGATATATCAAGATTTGACCCAGTAGCACAAATCATTGGTATTCGTCCTGGACAGGTTTGTGAAATTATTCGTCCTAGCAAAACTGCTATAAATAGTTATTATTACAGAATTTGCGTGTAAATAAATTCTAACTCTATATATAATGTCAAGTTTCTCTGATTCTATTCAAGATAAAATAATAACCGTAAACGATAGATTTTACTCTGCTTTAGATGATTTTTCTAGTTCTTATATAAATTATAAACTATACCCTGATTACAAAGATTATAGAAGGACTCACCTTAATTCGCAACGAATTATTGATGCTTTACAAGCCGATTTATTCGTTGCAACAAACGACATTCAATCAAATATAAATAGATTACAGGAACTAATAAACAATTTAAATCGCAAAATCTCAACAGAGAAAACCAAAAACACTTCATTAATAACTAAATATAACGGCGTAACAAATAATTCAAATGGTTCTAAATTATTAATAGATGAATCAAAGAACTTATACTTTGATAAATATGTATCTAACGTTTCTATGATAGTTGGAATTATTATGGTTCTTATAACAATGTTTAAAGTATATTCAAAGCCAACTCAAATGCCGATAACCGTATAATACATTTTCTAATACTATAAATATAATTAAAAAATGCATGACTTAATTTATCAAATTTATAAAATAAACAAATCTAGTAAAACGCGCACACCTGTTAATAATCTTCATATTATTAAAAACAAAACAGAACCTCATGTTAATTTATCATACAACCTGAATAAACTCATGAGCGAATCTATTAAAAAATATATAAGAAAATTAGACGATACTTACAAGAACTACAACAATTATAATAAAAACAATAATATTTATAAAAACAATAATATTTATCAAAACGGATACAATAACCTGGATATTAAATATAAATGTAATCAGGCCAATTCTAGTGGCTATATATTCCTACTAGGTTTAGGAGCATCTATTTTTCTTTTTATTAGGCGCAATTAGTATAATTAGTTAGTTAAGTGATTATCAAACAAATGAAATGTATCTTATTATTTTATTAATATATATAAATAATGCAAAATGCTATTAGCACAGAATCAGATATTTTAAGATTAGAGGCTTTGCAAACTCAATTCAAAGCAAAAATGACAGAATATCAAGCAGAATACGCGACATATATCAGTCTTGCTAATTCCCCAACATCATCTAGCACTTTTATTACTTTACCTAAAATGACATATACGGGCGCAACATTAATTTCAAACAATAGAAATATGACCCCGCAATTATGCGAAACATTATGCAGAGCAAATAATTCTTGCACCGCAGCAACATTTAATTCATTGTCTAAAATATGTAACTTATATAGAGGAGAAAGTGGAAAAATCGCAAATGGTAAAGATAGCGACAGTTTAATTATACGAGAAGTTTCTAGGCAATTAGTTATTTTAAGGAATATAAATAAACAGTTAATCGCAATAACTAATGAAATGATTGCAGTATCAAGAAATATAAACGCGCCATTATCAAGAAATATTAACACTGAATCTATTAACGACGTTTATTTAATTCGCAACCATAATAAATTAAAAGAAGAACAAGATAAAATAAAAGGATTATTAGATGAATTTAATAACTTAGATAGAGAGTATGATGACGAAGTACTAAAAACTGAAAAGTCATATTCGCGGTATTATTTATGGTTAACCTCACTAATAATAATGTTAATTTTAGTTGGAAAGTTCGTTTTATTTCCAGGTTCTGGTGGAAATGTTATAAGTGTTATATTATCAACAATTTTTATTGTTAGCACAATACTACTAACAGCAAATCTAAATAGTCCAGTCGTATATTCTATATGGACATTTCTATTAGTAATTATAATAATGGTTTTTTTAAAATTAAGCCCAACTAATTAAAATAATTAGAAGTCGGATATTATTATTAATATAATTATTTTATATATTATTATATTAATGAGTGGCAACTCAGGAAACCCAATAGATAGATCAAGACAATTAAGAGAACAAACACGAACCGTGCAAAGCGCTGGACAAGAATTAACTGACCTTCAAACAGAGTTTTCAAGTACTTTAGAAAGATATAAAACTGCTCACGCACAATTAATGTCCACAACAAAAAACTATCTTAAGGATAATGCGAAAATCTCAGATAATGCAATTCTTAATAAAAATGTATATGTTAATACGATTGTATCAAATCCACAATCCGATTATTTAGGAGCATATAACGACCCAACTGCTTCTGTCGGTGGTGTTGCTACAAGTAATGGCCTAACTAAATTAACAGGAAGAAATTTTAACTTTTCACAATGTCAAGATGCGGCAATTAATAATGAAAAACGATACTTCGCATTAAGCAACGTTGACACTGCGGGAACTGGTGGCGATTGTTCGGTTGGTTCTACATATAGCGCAGTTACGTCCAGCGGCCAAAACATTCCAAAGTGTTCAACTGGAAGTGATGGAAAATACTATGGAGGCGATTTAGCAAATGCATTATATTCATCTGTTGGTTCAAGTATAAATTATTTAGGGTGTTATCTTGATAGCGCCAGTAGTAGATCAATGACAACTAGTGGTCCGGTTTTATCTAGTTATCCATCTGTTTATGTATGTGGTGATTATAACATTGGTCCTTGGGGAGTTAGAGACTTTTTAGATAAAAGCGCAAAGTGGATTTGGTATACAAGAAACGCACAAAGAAACGCGCCTAATAATGTTGGTAGTCCAGTAACGTTAATTGGTAGTTTTAATTTTACTGGTTCACGATATACTAACGCATCAATTTATGGTATATGCGATAATGCTTCTTCTGTATATTTAAACGGCGCATTGGTTGGAAGAATAGATGGTGGTTGGGGTGGTGGTGGTCGTGGTATTAGAATTAATGTAGTTCTACCTCCAGGTTTAAATTATATATCCGTAGAAGTGCAAAATATGGGAGGCCCTGCTGGGTTATTATTATCCATACTAGATTCTTCTAATAGAAGCATAGTAAATACAAATTCGTCGTGGAAGTATACGCAAATTAGAGCGTCAAATCTTATACCAAATAGACAAGATTACTCGGTCGCTAAATGTGGACAATATGCAAAATCAAACGGATTTCAATATTTTGGTCTTCAGGGAGGAACCGTGGGAAATTCCCAGTGTTATGTAAGTAACAATTTAGCAAACGCCCAAAAGTATGGCTCTGCTGCGTCCACGCAGATTGGCGGAGATAATCGTTTATATGGACGGTCTGCAGTAAATGCTGCATATCAAGTACAAGATATAGGTCATAAGGAATACTTAGGAAAATTAGGATACATTGATAATTATGGTGTTATAACCCAATATCCAAATACTTTGTATGGAACAACAAATAATGTTCCAACCATATTACTAGATATTAGCAGTTGTTCTAAAGAAATTGTTAATGTTGATAGCAATTTTTGGAGTTCTAAAACTATATCAAGCACACCAATGACGCGGAGTACAAAATGCGGGTTATCTAAAGAAATTCAAGCAGACCAGGCAAGTGTAGCGGATTTAGGCGCGCAATTAAGCGAACTATCTAGCGAACTTATTGAAGTCATTAATTATCTAGAAGCGCTTGACTCTACTGTTATTGAACAAATGGGAATTAATAAGAATTATTTAGATAATATATTAGAAAAATACATTGCATATAATAGACAATTTTCAAAATACAATAACGTTGATTATATCAGTTATGATAATATATTAAAAGACAGCGAGTTAGTTGCATCTGAGCATAATTATGGTTATATATTATGGAGTGGTATTGCTGTTATAGTATTATTATTGACTATTCAGTTGCTTAAAAAAGGAAGCGCATAAAACAATATAAAATAAATATAAAACAAATATAAAATATATATAATTATCTTGATATATTTTATACAATGGGAACCCCAGTTGAAGATAGAAATGCCGATATAATAACCGATATTCAAAATCTACAAGCAGTTGAAACTGATTTGTTTAGAACATTAGAAAGCGGACTTGCTAGCAAATCATTGACAAGAGAACAACAACAGAGTCTAGTTGACAAAATAAATAATGCGGCAACTATGCGAGAAAGTTTATTTGAGAGTTTAACCAGCGAACAAGAATATTATAGTGATACCGCAACTAATGTTGGAAATATAATTGGTCATCAAATAAACTCTCTAGACGTCGTTGAAAAACAAATGAATGATGCTAAAAAACGGTTAAAGGTAATTGAGGATGAAAAGAATAATAAGTTAAGACTGGTTGAAATAAATACATATTATGGAGAAAAGTATGCAGACCATGCTAGAATAATGAAAACTATTGTGTTTTTTTGTATACCAATTATATTTTTAGCATTATTAGCAAATTCGGGCATTCTTCCTAATTCCATTTATGTTGTATTATTTATTATAATCGGCGTTATAGCATTTGTTGTAATCTGGAAACAATTAATTGAGGCCGCATCGCGAGATAACATGAACTATCAAGAATATTCTTGGGGATATAGTCCTCCAAAGAAACCATACGTTGATACAAGTAACCCTCATGGTTCTTCAGACCCATGGATGGGCGTTGGGTTAACATGTATGGCTCAGGCTTGCTGTGATACTGGATTTACGTATGTTCCATCGCCAACTAATAAATGCGTATCAAACGATGAATTGCCGACGGGAACGCGCCCCTATAGCGAAACAACACAATCTCAAGCCAGTGGCTCTGCTGCTGCAAGTAATTCCGATTTTATGCAAACAATTTCTGACACAGCAGGCGATTTCCCAGGAGCATTTAGGCGGTCTGCATCAGGCGCCACATCTTATGTTGGTGGTTCGGTTTCATCAATATTTGATTCCTTTAATAATTAACAAACTTAACAAAATTAACAAATTTAACAAAATATCTATATTTTATTATTGAATAAGTAAAATTTTAATAATAGAATAATATAGCATTATAATAACAATGTGGTCTTTACAAAATATACAACAACAATTTTTGCAGCTCCAAAATCAAAAAGGGCAAAAATTACAACAAACAGCAAAAACACAAACACAAACAGCAACAGTAGTACCTCAGCAAGTAAACGATACAACTACTCAAATAAATAACTTAGTTGCTCAATCGGCAAGCGCATTAACATGTGGGCCTACATGCCAACAACAACAAAAAACGGACCAACTTAAGCAAAATTACGTAAATGCTCAAACAAATGTTGATACTGCTCCAACTCAATTAGATACCGCTGAAAAGAATTATATTACTTATACAGAAGGAACTGCCGGATATAATAAAGTGCTTTCATCTAAAATTACTGCTCAATCTACAGCATTAACGGCCCAAACCGCAACGGCATTTACTGATGCAGTTGACAATGCGCAAACTTTATTAGATACATATAATAGTTTACACTCTTCGTATACAAATTCTTTTGATTTATATAATAGTTATTTAACAGTAAACGAATTAGTGGATGGACAAATTAACTCAATAAATACCGATGTTGTTACTAGCGACAGAAAATCATATTATGAAGGACAAGGAGTTGATAATCTCAATAAGTGGTATAGTTTTCTTAAATGGATATATATTATAGCAGTTTTTGTATTTTTTATATGTATTTTTTTAACGCCGAGTAGTTATAGTTTTATTTTTAAAATTTTTATATTAATATGCTTTATAATATATCCATTTGTAATAATTTATATTATTGCATTTGCTTATAATACTATTTCTAAGATTAAAGAATTATTACCAAAGAATGCATATATTAATTTATAATTAAATACCATTTACTAAACAACCGTTTACTAAACAGCATAACAAAAGTTATATTATATATTATAAAAAAAATATAATATAACAAACCTTTTACCAAATTACATCTCAGTCATGTCTTCAATTTCATCTTTCTCATTTTCATAAATAATCTGAACATTTGCCCAACCATCCTTTCTGCATTTACCAAACTTCTTATCCATATATTCATATAACTCAACACCCTTGGGTGCTTTCTTATTACCTTGAGTGTCTTGAAACCAAACCTTAAACTGCTGAGCCAATTCTTGCTTCGCAATCTTTGCTCCCTCTTTTCTAAGAACCATCTCACTAACAAACCCAGCAATATGGTCTTGTCCCTGTCTATACTTATTAGATGCCGACATTACAATATCGCAATTTTGTACGACTCCTTGGTTTTCAAATGCGCGTTGAACCAGCATACCCATAAATATTGGCGCCCAAATAGGTAGTTTCTCCTTCAGAAGAGGGTCCTTAGGAAATTGATGCGGAGTATCATCAATAACAGGGTCTTCAGGATTCACAAACTTTGACATGAACTCAACAACACGAATGCGTCTCCAAGTACCATCATCATTACTGCATATTTCAAACAATGTGTTTGTGCACACACATAAATGAAACTGAATATTGAAGTTCTCTGACTCGCAATATAGCGCGCGAGCTTGCATGGTTGAATCACCAGTTAATTGTTTCATCATACCTTCGTTAATTCTAGCATCCTTAGACGGCTCTTGCATAAGAGCATAACGAACACCCTTTAATTGAGCAACCTCTGATGATGTTCCACCAATACTAACGCGTTTATCAGTTACAAGTGTTACGGGAACTGTGCCAGCATATTCACCGAGCCCACACTTCATTAAATCTGTCAATAATGATTTTCCGTTAGAGCCATTTCCTCTATAAATATTAAATGTTTGATTTATATTTTCGCCAATCAAAACCGATGATAAATGGTCCCATACATATCTATTCAGTTCCTTATCAGGGAATAACTGCTCCATAAATATCATAATTTGAGAAGCAATCACAGCATCTGCTAACTGATTGTATGGTCTGTAAACAATTCCGGTAGTTTTAGTGATATAATCTTGAGGATAACCATCTCTGAAAACCTTATTCTTAATATCAATGACACCATTAGAGAAACACATCAAGTATCTATTTTCATCCATTTTACTAACGAACTCCTTATCGTAAAATATTTCTGCCGCCTCCTTAAATATATTACTCTTATCATTTGTCTTCTTTAATTTACACGATAATTCTGAAACGTGTCTAATTTTCTTTTTAGACTCTTCATAACGTTCATCGGTTGCTTCAAAATGTTGCATTTCAATCACATAAGACCTCTGTTTATCCTGATATAAATTATACATCTCTCGTGAAATGGATAGCCGCAATGAATTGCCCAAATCACGCTCCCAATGATGATTTCTATACGTATACCAAGTCTTATTTGCAACGCTAGTGCATACATATTTATCTTTAAACATTTGAAACAGAACCATCGCAAAATCATAGTCTGTAGGAGTAGCCAAGGTTTCGTCAAGAAAGTTCTGAACCGTATCTTGCTTCACCTTAAGATATTCTTCGTATGCATCTTGCTTTGCCCAATATAGAATAGACCTCTTGGTAACACCATCTGGTCTATCTTTAAAATCCTTCTTCCATCGCACATATAATTCGGTGATTGTATCATAATTAAAATCACTTGCTTTGCTCCTTAACATAACCCATGATAAGAACAGGCGTTCGTCGGTATGCTTTAAAGCAAGAGCAACCTTTGTATTAAGTAAATGCGACCCAGGCTCATAGTATTTTTCTGGCAGAACCTGAGCATATTTATGAATTTCCTTTACATGATACTCGTTTAGGGTAAGCATGTTTAACATTTGTTCTACCGCGCGTTTTAAAATTTCAGCGTTTTTAATATCATTTAAACTAATCTCTTCTGCTTCATCATTATTAGAGTCATCGTGCTTCAAAATAATTTTAGTATTGTTGGTATTTGTTTTTTTTGGCTTTGCTTGTAGTTTTAGTTTCTCATACTCGTCTTTCATTCGTGAATTAAGTTCAAACGATGGATTCTCAGTATATCTAGCAGATATTTTATGTATATCTTTAGACATATCAAACTCTGTTTCGCAGTCTTTTTCTTCCATCATAAACTCGCCGTCGCTTGAATCATACTTAATGTCCCAATATTGGGTTAATTTATACGCCTTATTTCCAGGCTTTCTTGAGCCAAACACCTGCCAATTTGTAGACCCCTTACTAATTCCCTCATCTAAGACAGAGTCCCAACTATTTATTAATGGCAGGTCACAGTATTCTCCAATTTTTTCTAATACTTTGTTACGTAACATCAACTGCAGGGAATGTTCCATTTTAATACCGATAATAATATGAATTCCATCTTTTGTTAGAGATTTATCGGCTAACCTATTAACGTCAGGTTTTTCAAATACATAAATAGGAAATGGCTTATTTTCTTCAAATATAAAGAATTCCTTAAGCAATTCCAAATAGACTCCCGCGATTATATCTACAATATGATCTTTTGTATGCTGTCTAGTATCTACATCATGATTATATCTGAAATCAAAATCAAGCAAGATAGGACACCCGGTTTCTAATTGTTTCTCTGTCAAATACTCTAACCTTTTTTGAACAAAAACCGCTTCATAATATAACTTCCAAAATATTGGCTCTGATTCTTTTGGTATTATATAAGATCCTCCATACACATTTAATTCTTTACTTGGAATCCTTGTATGAGTATGACCAGATATTGACGCCCCGTTGTTTTCTCTTTTTTCTGCATTAGCATTATGCTTTGTAAGAAATTCTGTTAAGTCTTTAAATTGAGATTGCGTTGCATTCATTTCCGTTTATTGGTATAATATGCCGAGATATTTCTATTTCAATTTTCTTTATTAATTATAAGAAAAGATAATGTCATGGAAACTAATATAAATAACATATTATTACTGAAATAGATATAAAACTATTATGATAAATAACTATAATGTCTACTGAAAAAATAACCGTGTTAACGAAAGATACTATTACGCGGCTTTTGCACGACGTTAAGAATATTATAAAAAATCCGTTAACCGATAACGGTATATATTATGCACATGATGATGAAGATATGTTAAAAGGATATGCGCTTATTATTGGACCATCGGACACGCCTTATTTTGGCGGGTTTTTCTTTTTTGAAATTAATTATCCTGCCAATTATCCACATAGTCCACCGCATGTTATTTATTGTACAAATGGTGAAAATATAAGATTCAATCCAAATCTATATACTAATGGTAAGGTATGTGTATCTATATTAAATACGTGGCGTGGAGAACAATGGACATCCTGTCAAACTATATCAACATTGTTGTTGACCCTATGCACTCTATTATGTAAAGACCCACTGTTGAATGAACCAGGCGTATCAACAACCCATCAGGATTTTTTAAATTATACAAAAATAATTGAGTATAAAAATATTGATATTGCTATTTTGAGAATGATAGACCGAACTACTGGAATTTATCCTGAGAAATTTCATTTTTTCTATCATATTATAGTTGAAAATTTTAATAAAAACGCTGATGCTATAACGAAATATTTAGAAAAAAAGGCTATAGAAGAACCAAATATGGTTGAAATTCGCACTAGTATGTATAATATGAATGTTAAAATAAACTATCCATCGTTGTTTAATCTATTTAAAAATGCTGTTAATAATGTACAGGGACCAATTAAAGCATAGCGCGTTATAAAACACAGGATTATCTGTTACAAAACACAGACCTATCTGTTATATAATATTTAATGTGGGCTATTTTTATAGTATTAAAATAAAATTGACATAAATAAATAATGTAAAGTTATAATATATCCTACAGTTATGCACTTTTGCAGTTCATGCCAAAATATGTATTATATTCGCATTGATGGCGAAAACCCGAATAAACTAGTTTACTATTGTAGAAATTGTGGTCATGAAGATACTACACTGAATGTTGATAATGTTTCTATTTCCAAGGTTCAATTATCTAAGGGTGAGCAAAAGTTTGCTCATATTATTAATAAGTATACTAAGTTAGACCCAACATTGCCAAGAATAAGTAAAATCTTATGCCCAAATGCGGACTGCGAAACAAATACGAATGACAAGGAGCGAGAAATTATTTATATTCGTTATGATGACGTAAATATGAAATATGTCTATTTGTGCTCAACATGCGATACTGTATGGAAAACAGATGAACAGAAGTAAATTTGTAGCCTGACATTGTGTGTTTAATTGTTTTTTATTAAATCAATAAAATAAAATTGATTTAATAATTTAAAGTTTCTTTAGGTAATATAACTAAGAATGAGCCATGCAGAGGAAGAACCTATTTATTCATCTGATGATGATAAAGATGACGATGAGTCTTTTAAATCCGAATCTGAAAACGAAGTTGAAGATGAGGAACAATACCCAGAAACAGAGATAATAAATGAAAAAGACGATAATTCTGAAGATGATGAAGAGGAAAACGAACAAGATGATGAAGATGAAACATATGCCAATGGAAATCAAACGAATTTACTGCAAGGAGGAGCATTAGAAGGAGCAGAGGATGATGACGATGATGACGATAATTACCAAAGCCCATATTTACAGAAATTTGATGCTGATATAAATAAAAGTTATATTCTTGATTTTCATCCTGAATGCTCTATTAATAATTATGATGAAATATCGTTGCTAACTAAAGTTGTTCGCGATAATGCAAATAACATTATTGATGAACTTCACAAGACAATTCCATTCCTAACAAAATATGAGAGAACGCGAGTTATTGGCCAACGAGCAAAACAAATAAATTCTGGCGCAAAAGCATTCGTAAAAGTTCCGGAAAATGTTATTGATGGTTATTTAATAGCAGAATTAGAATTAATGCAGAAACGTGTTCCTTTTATTATTAGACGCCCCACCCCTGGCGGTGGTTGTGAATATTGGAATCTTAAGGACTTGGAAATAATTTCATTTTAAAATCATGAATTGTTTGAATTGAAAATTCTATCTAAAAAATCTTTATTTTTTTTAGCATCATTATATCCAGCATCATATAATTTTAAAAAATCATATTTTGACCTTGAGAATAATGTAGTATAATCTGATACTTGAGATGACATTTTCAATAACTTTTCAATATATGTTTTCTCATTTATGGTTATAGAAATATCGGCGTCGTTATCTTTCCACATACTTGGTTTTATGTGTAAAGATGGCTTTACAATATTTAAATAAGGATATTTACTAAATCCGCCATCAAATAAATTCATGTCGTTATACTTATTTAAAAAATTGTTGCCCGTGATATAAGGTATATGCGAACTTGCTATGCAGCAATTTACGGCTTCGTCTAATGTCCCAAAATCTGAAAATATGTGTGTTTTTATTTGTAAATTATTAAAACTAGTTACGCCAACAAATAATCTGGCCAAATCAAAGTCTTCAGTCTTACATTTGTTTAATATCTTATGTTTTATCATATATTCTAAGTCTATAATTGAAACCGCAGTATTTAATTTTTCATCTAACAATTCACACACAAACTCTATTGGGTCTTTTTTATATGTCATAAAGAGTGAATTCCATGCTCCAGCCGATGCCCCCGAATATATATAATTATCTAAATTGTATGTTTCCTTAATAAACGAAGATGTTCCTAACATATAAAACCCTTTAAAACCTCCTGGAGATATGGATATTAATTTTTTGTCTCTAATGAACTCGTTTTCTTTTAAATATAGTTCATTATTGTTGCATATTTGTTTATTTGTTTTAATATTTATTATACATTGTTCGGTGTTTATTTCTGCTGTTATTTGCGGTGGCTTAAAATTTGGAATACCTTTTTGCATGACTCCGACAATCTTAGATGAAATAATTTTATTGCATATAAAAGAAAACAACGTCATTATTAATAGAATCTTCATAACTATTTAATATAATTTACTATAATTTTTATACAAGTTTACTTATTATTTAACTATTTGTTATTTGTTATTTGTTATTTGTTATTTAATTATTTCAATAATACTTGTTAGAATGTAATAGTTAATTAGATTACAACTTAAATTTTTATTCTCATCTTATATTATAAGAATACCTAATGTTCTTAAAAGCAACATTACTCAGTTTGTTGTGCATCCAATCTATCTGTTATCAACCACAATCAAAATGCTCTGATTTGATATTTGGTAAATGTCAAGTTAAATCATATTGTGGAATCACAGATACTGGCATGCGCGCATGTTTGCCTTGTCCAGCAGGAAAACTATGTCCAGGAGATGGATATACCTATCCTGCTCCAAAAATAAATAACTTAGACATAACCCATAATAGTGCAAAATATATTTCAAAAATTTCAGATGGAACTTATATTATTTCTTCTGACCCATTAAATCACAGATTGCTTCGCAAAAGATTTAAAAGGTTTATTAAAATTGCAAAGATTGGATTAAAGATTGCCGCTATAGCAAAAACTGGTGGTGTTGCTGGGTTAAAAAAGGCCGCCGCAGCAAAAGCAAAACAATTTGCTATTAGGAAAGGTATTCAATGTTTGAAGAATGGATTAGGTAATTTTTGTAATGGAAATAAAAAGGGTGGGATTAAAGTTAAACCAAAACTAGGTGGCGGAAAACTTGGTGGAAAACTTGGTGGAAAACTTGGTGGAAAACTTGGAGGAAAACTTGGCGGAAAACTTGGAGGAAAACTTGTCAAACCAAAAGTGCTCGTCAAACCCACTAAAATTAGAATAAAACCTTCTACAAATAGCAGAAGAGTAACTAAACCTGGTAAAACTACTAAAAAAAATAACGCTAGAACTTCTAGGTCTAAGACAAAACCAATTATTGTAACTCCTAAGACTAAATCTAATACTAAATCTAAGACCAATTCTAAGAGAAAAATTAATACTAGAACTAAATCTAAACCAAATGCAAAATCTAATACAAAATATAAGAGTAAAGTTAAACCATCTTTAAAGGGAACTAAAATGCCATCGCGTAATATAATGCCATCCCCTATTCCTTGCACAAATGTTTTTGATACTATTGCGAATAGGGTTAACAATGTTACTCGGCATATCGCAAATAAAGCAGTTAACAGAGGAAGAGATTGGTTAAAGAAAAACATTGGAGGAAATAGTGATGGTTGTAATTCATCTAAAACCCCAACTAATTTAAGAGGTTCAACTAAAAGAAAACCATCTAAACCTAATAACAATAACAATAAAAACGATGATACTGCTAAAACCGACGATAATAACTCGCCACCTGTTAAAACTAAATCTAAACCAAAACCTAAATCTAACCCGGGTATAAATACAGATGATTCTGTAAAAACTAGAATGCCTGTTACTAGGAAGAGGCCGATTATTACTACAGATGACTCTGTAAAAACTAGAAGACCTGTTACTAGGAAGAGACCGATTATTAATACAGACGACTCTGTAAAAACTAGAAGACCCATACTTATTACGGATGACTCTGTAAAAACTAGAAGACCGGTTACTAAGCGGAAACCAGCAATAATAACGGATGACTCTACACCTACTAGAATACCTATTAGACGCAATGTTATAAGACCGATTAGAAGGCCTACTAGAAGACCAATTAGACGCCCTATTAGAAGACCTATTAGACGCAATGCTAGAAGACCTATTAGACGCAATGCTAGAAGACCTATTAGACGCAATGCTAGAAGACCTATTAGACGACCTAGAAGGATTCCTATACAAAGACCTAGAAGAATTCCTATACAAAGACCTACAAGGACTCCTATGCAAAGACCTACAAGGACTCCTATGCAAAGTCCTACAAGAGGGCCAACTGTTATTTTAACATTTAGACCTACTAGACTACCAATAACGAGACCAACTATGGAGCCAACTAGGGTGCCTAGTCATATGCCTACTAGAGCGCCAACTAGGGTGCCTACTCGGGTGCCTACTCGGGTGCCTACTCGGGTGCCTACTCCTAGGCCTAGTCCTGTGCCTAGTCGTTCACCAATTACTGCATTTGCTGGTTCTCCTACAATGATACCAGATTCTGGCATCAGTTGGTCGGCGTTCTCTAGAGCCCCGACAATTTTAACAAATATACCACCAACTAGAGTTCCAACTAATTCTATGTTTAGTGTTATTACCCCACCACCAACACGCAAACAAATAACTAATGCACCATCTTCTTTAAGAAGTATGGGTCAACCAGCGTCTCCAACATTTTTTCCATTGTCTTTGCCGACTTCTTCGCCTACTATTACGCCTAGTTTTAGTCCAAGTTTTCTTCCTACAACGTCACCGAGCATCGCATTTATTAGTCCAACTATTAGTCCAACTAATTCAAAAGTAGAATCGGCCTCTATTAATAAAGCATCTGATGGTCAACCAGTAGTTTCAAATACCGCACTAGGAGCAACAATTGGTTGTATATTGTTATTGTTAATTATGATTTGTTTATGCGCATTCTATGTGAATAAAAACTCTAAAGAAAAATTATCACCGTATCAAGTTTGGAGCGCTTATTATTCTGACCGGAACAAATCTCCAAACATAAACAATGATTTACAAGGTAACCTAAAAGGTAACCTAAAAGAGGATATTCATCATTTCTATACTAGAAGTCCTAGACCATCTGTTAATCAAAATACGGTATTTACGCCATACGTAACTGGTAGAACATCTTTCAGAAATTCTCAAATAGTATTACCGAATGGACAACAAAAGCATTCAAATTCAAATTCAAAACGATTATCTATTTCTATGTCTAATAGACACCCATCTATTCATAACATTTAGGTCATTAATCTTTCAAGTATAAAATAATAATATTTATATAAAATATTACTATGAATCATGAAAAATTTTCATTATTGTTTAAACTATCTTTATTAATTACGTTAATATTGAGTTTTTATATTTTTATACGCGCTGTTTTCTTTGAAGATAATGATAAAAAGCGCATGTTTAACGCATGGCAATTTCCAATGTTATTAGCACTTTATATTGATGCTGTATATATTCTAACGCCATAACAATTATTATTGTTATTGTTTCTAGTACAATCGTTTATTATATGTATTTTTTTAATATACCTATAATAATTTCAATCAAATGAAAGTCGCATTATGTTTTGTTATTAGTTATTCTCAAATAGTCAATAAAGAGCAAATTTGGTTAGATTGGATTGAGCCAAATAAGGATATTATTAATGTGTATTTTCATTATAAAAATTACTCTGATATTAAATCTGAATGGATTAGGACCCACGCAATACATCCTAAATGTATTGTTGAGACAAATTATATGCATATTGTGCCTGCTTATTTAGCACTAATGTCCTTTGCAATAAATCATGATAGTAATAACCAATGGTTTTGTTTTTTAACTGACGCGTGTGCACCTATTATATCTCCTCTAAAATTTCGTGAATTGTTTTTTGAAAATTATTCTAAGACTATTATGAGTTGGCGAAAAGCCTGGTGGAATGTTCAGTTCTGTAATAGAGCAAACTTAAAGATGTTAAAGGAGGAATCTCATCTTGCAAATGACCCTTGGTTTGTAATGAAGAGAGAAGATGCCTATAGATGTGTCAATTATTCTAGAGTAAACGCAAATATATATAATTTAATATGTTCTGGCGATGTTGCCAACGAAAGCATTTTTGCTATTATGTTATCGGCAGTTGACAAACTTAAAAATGTTAAGAACATGGTATCGCATGCGTGTGATTGGTCTAGAATGACTAGCGCCACTAGTCCACATGTTTTTAAAGAAGGCGACAAAAAAGATCTATTGTTTATTAATGATTTTTTAGATAAAAATCGCTATACTATGTTTTTACGAAAGGTGGACTCCAAATTTCCCGACCAAATTCTTACCGAAATTATTAATAAAGATGATGACTCTGTGAATCGGGGATTCAGAGTTACGCGCTTAGAGAGAAGATATATGTTTCATAGATTTTTAGAAAAGGCTAAAAAATATGGATATTTGTTTTTGGTTATACCTTTTATAATTTTATTTTTTCAAATGAGTATTTCTTACCTGCGTTTTTGAGATTTATTTTATATAATTATAAAACCAGTCGTTTATAATTAACACATAAAATTTATAAAAAATGTCTATGAAATATATATGAGCGATTCATCTAATGTATATCAATATACCGAAGATAAAAATATTGTAAAGTTTGAATTGCCTCCTCGTAGTGGAGACGTGGTAATTAGTCCCTATGGGCGACTTGTTTTTTCCAGTGATTCTGGCAAAAATGCTTATGTTTTAAACGCAGAATCTGGTAATTTAGTTACAACACTTGATTGGAACAAAGGACAAATAATGGACGCTGCCTTTAGCCCAGATAATGCGCATGTTGCCGCTTGCTCTTTTAATAGTTTTTTTATGGTGTGGGGCGCAAAGCGTGGTGATATGATTTGCAGTTTTAAATATACACAACTCGGTCATTCAAGAAAATTAGCGTGGAGTCCCAATGGAACTAACTTAGCATGCGCATTCGGTGAGGGGATATGTGTTGTTGACATATATAAAAAGGCCCTTATTGCGGTTTTGTCACAGCGTTCTTTTCCAAAATCAAGTTTATATGCAGTTGCATGGAGTTTTGATGGAAATCGTATTATGTCTGGAAGCAACTACACCGTTTGTGTGTGGAATTTAGAAAAAGTTTTTAAAAATTCAAGCACCTTGGATGGCCCAGAGAAAAATTTTTTAAAAGCAACAGAACATGAATATTATATGATATACACACCGCATTGGTTTCCATTATCAGTTGCATTTAGTCCTGATGGGCTATTAATTGCTTGTGGAACAATGATGGGCAAAGTTTGTCTAGTGAAACCATCTGGTACTTATATGGAGTTCCCAAATGAAGATAGAATTGCAATGCCAAATGGACACACTAATGACCGTTACGAACATAATCGGATAACCTCATTGTCTTTTAGTCCAGACAGTAAATCCATTGTTTCCGCTGCCAAAGACATGTCTATTTGTGTTTGGGACGTAGATACTCGTACATGTGTAAAAATTATAAATATTCCTGAAATTCAAATAACTAAACTTTCTTTTTGCATCTTTGAAAATGTCGACAATAGATTTGGAGAAAGCGATTCTAGAGAAATTATTATGGTTGCTTCCAAATTTAACAGGCGCGATAATAAAGGTCTGTTGTATGGAAACAACCATAGCACGTGCGTTATAAGAAAATGGACACAGGTGGATGAAAAATATAATTTATTAAAACTTGCATCAGAAGCAAAAATCAACCCGAATCCAGAAGAAGACGATTTAAACAAATTTATACAGTTATACAAAAAGAAAAGTGATGGGATAACGTTAACTCCTGATGAAAAGATTCTCTACAACATTCTAGTAAAAAAGGAATTAATTTTATTATATTTATTATCTGAAAAGAAAACAAAAATGGATGCAGATAAAAAATATTTATCTCCAGTTGAACAGAGAATGTATGATAGTCTATCTAAAAAATACAATTTCCAAGTAATAATGAATTC
>Ga0209443_1000525_pt1 | contig 26016 bp, 26 predicted proteins | sample LauGreBMM110DCMD_2_FD_187571 | JGI IMG/M metagenome (GOLD analysis project Ga0209443, IMG submission 187571) | Freshwater lake microbial communities from Lake Michigan, USA - Su13.BD.MM110.DCMD (SPAdes) (version 2) | ecosystem: Environmental > Aquatic > Freshwater > Lake | place: Lake Michigan... | reverse complement strand
CTCTTTAATGTAATTTTCTGTTGTTTGTTTTCTTGGTGTTTTCATAATAATTCAAATTTAATAATTTTTGAAAACACTCTCTTAGTTTTTGACTAAATCAGTACACTTTTTGCTGACGATTTACATTAGGAAAATGTTTTGGAATAAAAATGATATATTTTGACTTTGACAAATCTAATATACGTCGAGAAGCGGCATTGGATTTAGAAAAAATATTAGATGTACTTAAACAATATCCCGTAATGAAACTTGACATCCGTTCTCATACAGACAGCCGCGGAACCTTTAAATACAACGAGGCTTTGTCTGATATAAGAGCGAAATCTACCATAAATTGGCTAGTAAAAAATGGAGTTGACCCAAGCAGATTAATCGGCAAAGGATATGGAGAAAACCTTTTGGTAAACAATTGCTCGGATGGAGTAGAATGTACTGAAGAAGAACACCAACTTAATAGACGTAGTGAATTTATTATTACCGCACTTTAAAAAAACAATAGGGAATTATTATAAAATAGCATTTAACATTAACCACGGAAGTTTTTTACTCCCGAGGTTTTCTGTTTATATGAATAACAAATTATTGACTGATACAGAAAATACAAAAGGTGGTTTATTGCCAAACCACCTTTCAAAATTAAAGCAATACGTTGCTGAATTAAGCCAAGTCGAAACGATCTAGGTTCATCACTTTGCTCCAAGCCGCGATAAAGTCGTGTACAAATTTGTGTTTGGCATCCTCGCTTCCATAAACTTCGGCAATTGCCCTCAACTCAGTATTGGAACCAAATACAAGGTCTACACGAGTTCCTGTCCATTTGATTGAACCATTAGAACGATCCGTTCCTACAAATGCTTCGTCTGAAGACGAAAGTGATTTCCATGTTGTACTTAAATCCAGCAAGTTAACAAAGAAGTCGTTCGTGAGAACGCCTGGCTGTTTTGTAAAAACACCATTTTGAGATTGATCAAAATTAGTATTTAGAACTCGCATACCAGCTACAAGAACTGCCAATTCTGGAGAAGTCAATGTTAAAAGCTGTGCTTTGTCTACCAAAAGTTCTTCGGCCGACATCGTGTATTTTGTATTGGAATAATTTCTAAAACCGTCCGCTTGAGGCTCCAGTACTGCAAAGGATTCGACATCGGTTTGTTCTTGTAATGCATCCGTTCTTCCTGGCGTAAACGGTACCATCACTGTATGACCGGCATTTCTTGCCGCTTTTTCAATTGCGGCACATCCTCCCAGAACAATCAAGTCGGCAATCGAAACTTGTTTGCCATCGGATTGGGTACTGTTGAATTCATTTTTAATCCCTTCAATTATTCCTAACACTTTCGCCAATTGGATTGGATTGTTGACCTTCCAATCCTTTTGTGGAGCTAGTCGAATACGTCCTCCATTTGCACCACCACGCTTGTCCGAGCCGCGGAAAGTAGATGCCGAGGCCCAAGCTGTTGAAACCAATTCGGCCACAGACAATCCTGAAGCAAGTATCTTGGCCTTAAGTGTCTCATTATCCTGGTCATCAATGATTTTATGGTAGCGTGCCGGAATTGGATCTTGCCATATCAATTCTTCCGATGGAACTTCTGCACCTAGATATCGAGATCTTGGCCCCATATCACGGTGCGTCAACTTAAACCACGCCCTTGCAAAAGCATCATCCAATTCTGCCGGGTTTTCAAGGAATCGTCGCGAGATTTTCTCATAAATGGGATCGAATCTTAAAGACAAATCAGTAGTCAGCATAAATGGTGTATGGCTTTTTGAGGGGTCATGTGCATCGGGCAACAGACCTTCTCCTGCTCCATTTTTGGGTCTCCATTGTTGGGCACCGGCAGGACTTTTGGTCAATTCCCATTCGTAACCGAACAAGTTTTCAAGGTAGTTATTGCTCCACTTTGTTGGCGTAACTGTCCAAGTACCCTCTAGTCCGCTAGAAATCGTATCACCGGCATTACCGGTGCCAAAAGAGTTTTTCCACCCTTTACTTTGCTCTTCAATGCTTGCGGCAGCAGGTTCTGAACCAACATATTTACTTGGGTCGGCTGCACCATGTGCTTTTCCTAAGGTATGACCGCCTGCAATAAGCGCCACCGTTTCTTCGTCATTCATTGCCATACGAGCAAAAGTTTCGCGAATATCATGAGCTGCCATCAAGGGATCCGGTTTTCCGTTAGGCCCTTCAGGGTTCACGTAGATTAATCCCATTTGAACGGCAGCCAGGGGATTTTCTAAATCGCGATTACCTGCATGCCGTTGGTCGTCTAGCCATTCCTTTTCGGAACCCCAATAAATATCTTCCTCTGGTTCCCATACATCCTCCCGTCCGCCGGCGAAACCAAAGGTTTTAAATCCGGCAGATTCTAGTGCACAGTTACCCGTAAGAATCATCAAATCAGCCCAAGAAATTTTCTTTCCATATTTCTGCTTGATTGGCCATAACAGCAAATGAGCCTTGTCGAGGTTCACATTGTCTGGCCAGCTGTTTAGCGGAGCAAAACGCTGGGTTCCGTTTCCTGCACCGCCACGACCATCAGCAATTCTATACGTTCCCGCACTGTGCCAAGCCATACGGATAAATAATCCACAATAACTGCCATAATCAGCCGGCCACCAATCTTGGGTATCAGTCATTAAATCTTTAATGTCCTTCTTCAAGGCATTAAAGTCCAGCGAGGTAAATTCTTTAGCATAGTCAAATGCTTCCCCCATGGGGTTCGAAAGGCAAGAATGTTGGCGAAGGACATTCAATTTCAATTGATTGGGCCACCAATCGCGGTTTGAAGTTTCAGTTCTGACAGAAAACGGACATTTACTTTCTCCGTTAGCATTGCTCGGTTTTGTGCTATTTTCCATAAATATGATTTATTTTTTTATTTGAAAGTAAACTTAATCAAAAAATACGTCTTTAAACCTAATTTCCATAAATAAAAGCTATCGTTTAATAGTGTTTCTTTTATACAATCAACTAATTATAAAACAGATACCCAAAAAATACGAACGTGATTCGATTTGCATCAATTTATTCTATGGCAGTATAATAAAATATTTACTGAACCTATTAGAAATTAGTGGAGCCATATACTAATTTTGAAAAAATTATAATTAAAATCATACATTATGTCATTAGTAGGAAAAAAATTCCCAAGTATTGCAATAGACGCCATCTCTGAAATGGGAGACAATTTAAAAATCAACATTTTCGAAGAAGCCACAAACAACAACAAGAAAGTATTATTGTTTTGGTATCCAAAAGATTTTACATTCGTTTGTCCAACTGAATTGCACGCTTTTCAAGCCGCCTTACCAGAATTCGAAAAAAGAAACACCATCATAATTGGCGCCTCATGCGACACGAACGAAGTGCATTTTGCCTGGCTAAACACAGCGAAAAGCAATGGAGGAATTGAAGGCGTTACCTACCCTATTCTTGCCGACACCAACCGCAACTTGTCTAATATCCTAGGGATTCTTGACATTGAATCTACAAGCTATAGCGACGAAACGGATTCCATTATTGTTGAAGGTTCCAACGTTACTTTCCGAGCAACCTATTTAATTGACGAAACTGGAAAGATCTTCCACGAAAGTGTAAACGACATGCCATTAGGTCGCAACGTAAACGAATATTTGCGTATGGTTGATGCCTACACCCATATACAGGAAAAAGGGGAAGTTTGCCCTGCCAATTGGGAAGTAGGGAAAGAAGCGATGAGTGCTGACAGAAAAAGTACCGCTGAATACTTGAGTTTAAACTAAAACACAACCCATGCTAATCGAATTATACGAAGACACTTTAAAAGATCTAGTCTCCGACAAGGAAAAAGTGGTGGTACAATTCTCGGCTTCTTGGTGTGGAAACTGTAGAATTATGAAACCTAAATTCAAAAAAATGGCTTCAGAAAACGAAAATTTGACCTTTGTATTAGTCGATGCCGAAAATTCTCCTGAATCCAGAAAGCTGGCTAACGTAAGTAACTTGCCCACTTTTGCGACTTTTGTCAACGGGAAATTGGTAAATGAAACTCAAACCAATAAAGCAGCGATTCTTGCCGAGTTGGTAAACGAAATTGTTTAAATAATCGTTTTGACAAAGTTTGGAACTTTTACAAAGGTGTTAAAAATCTAAAAAAATGAAGCTACCCATAATCAAACATTTATTTCAATTTATTGAAGAAAATGACCAGGATTATCTTATTGAAACCATCGAAGTATTGGAAGCTCTAACCGAAGTTTCTTCTCTAAAGGATGAAGAACTAGATGTTATTGGAGAATTAATTTCTAACCTGTACGGAGCCTTGGAAGTTCAAAAAATGATCAAAGAGGGAATGGATAAAAAAGAGGCCGTAAATACTTTTATGAAACGGGTTTTGGGTTCAATTGATAAATAGGTATACATATTAACTTTCGCAAATAGTAGTGGATTATAAAACAAAATTCCCTAAAACGCTTTCAGTAATGAGAGCGTTTTTTTTGTAAATAATTAGCAAATCCTAAATTCAAAATCCTAAATCCTAAATAAATTTTCATACTTTTGAGCCTCATTAAAAAAATAAAAAGAATGGCTTCAATAACATTAGGAGGAAATCCAATACACACATCTGGTGAATTACCAAAAGTTGGTTCAAAACTAGCTGATTTTAAATTAGTAAAAAACGACCTTTCAATTGCTTCTTTAGCTGATTTTTCAGGAAGTAAATTGGTTTTAAATATCTTTCCAAGTATTGACACTGGTACTTGTGCAACATCTGTTAGAAAATTTAACGAAAGCGCTGCTAAATTGGAAAACACCAAAGTATTGTGTATTTCAAGAGATTTGCCTTTTGCACAAAAACGTTTTTGTGGTGCAGAAGGAATCGAAAATGTTATCAATTTATCTGATTTTAAGGACGGGAGTTTCGGAAAAACAAATGGATTGGAAATTACTGATGGTGTTTTATCCGGTTTACATTCAAGAGCCATTATTGTAGTTGACGAAAACGGAACTATAATCCATACGGAACAAGTTCCTGAAATTGCCAACGAGCCAAATTACGAAGCTGCTTTTGCGGTACTTTAATTAGTACAATAATGGAGTTTAAAAAAGACACTGCTTTTTTTTCCGGAAGATTAAAAAGTCTAAAATATGCTTTTAATGGTGCTTTAAAACTAATTACTACAGAACATAGCATTATGGTTCAGTTTACGTTAGCAATACTATTAATATTTGCAGGATTTTTTTTTGAGATAAATAAAACTGAATGGTTATTTCAAACTATAGCAATTGGTTTAGTTATTAGTATTGAAGGTCTAAATACTGCTGTCGAAAAAGTAGCTGATTTTATTCACCCCAATTTTAATGATAAAATTGGTTTTATAAAAGATATAGCCGCAGGTGCAGTATTTTTTGCGGCTATAACGGCAATAGCAATTGGTATCATCATTTATTTGCCAAAATTTTTATAGTTAATCGTACAAACAAGAATGGCCAAAATAATAAAAAAAGCAACTACAGAGAAAAAGAACGATTCAAAATCTACAATAGATAAATCCTGGGCATTAACAAAACAACACAAAATCGTTTTGGGGAGCCTTTTGGTACTGTTTTCGGTTGCACTATTATTGGCGTTTATTTCCTTTTATATCTACGGTCAAGCCGATCAAAGCGCCTTGGGTACTCTGTCTCGTAGTGAAACAGTTCAGAATTGGCTAGGTAAATTTGGAGCTTTTCTAGCAGATTTAATCGTTTACAAAGGTTTTGGAATTGCCTCCTTTCTCTTTGTCCGATTATTCTTCCTCACTGGTCTTTTTTTAGCGCTAAACTTACCCCTTAAAAAGCTGAAAAATATATGGTTTTGGGACCTATTTGTGGTTATTATCTTATCAATATTATTTAGTTTTTTTGCCACTTCCCTACCCGAGTTAGGTGGCACTGTTGGCTATGAATTGAATATGTTTTTTCAGGATTATATTGGCAAAATTGGAACCTTATTAGTTTTACTTTTTGGGCTTATTATCTATTTGATTTTCAAAATCAAAATTTCACCCGACAAAATCCAATCCTTCTTCGAAAACACTAAAAAAGAAATAAAAACAGGTTTGGGCACAGCTATCGGCAATAATACAAGCGCCTACAACTTGGAAGAATATGCCGTAGAAGAAGCCTACGACTATAACTATGAGGATGATGAAATAGAAGGGATACACTTAAAGGCAACCGGGTCCCAATTCGAACTCAATAAAGAAGCGCTAAGACCCACTATAAGTAATTCTTCGGAAATTACTTTAAAGAATGCTCCTGTTGAATTGACACCACCTCCTTTCCCTGAAATCATTCATACCAATGATGAAACATTTGTAATTGAAAAAGCGCCAGAAGAAGATATAATAGAAGAAAATTTGGCTTCAAAATTAGTGGCTGATTTCGGATTGTTTGATCCTACTTTGGATTTATCCAATTACAAATACCCAACTATCGATTTGTTAAAAGAATATTCAACGGGCGGAATCACTATCAATCAGGAAGAATTAGAAGAAAATAAAAACAGAATTGTAGAAACGCTTCGGAATTACAAAATAGAAATTGCGCAAATAAAAGCCACTGTTGGTCCATCGGTTACCTTGTATGAAATCGTACCTGAGGCTGGAATTCGTATTTCTAAAATCAAAAGTTTAGAGGACGATATTGCTTTGTCACTTTCGGCATTGGGTATTCGTATCATTGCTCCTATTCCCGGAAAAGGCACCATAGGAATTGAGGTTCCCAATAAAAACCCAACGATGGTTTCGATGAAAAGTGTCATTGGCTCAGCCAAATTTCAGGAAGCTGAGATGGAATTGCCCATTGCCTTGGGAAAAACGATTTCGAATGAAACCTTTGTTGTCGATTTGGCCAAAATGCCTCACCTGTTAATGGCTGGAGCCACGGGACAAGGAAAATCTGTTGGTTTAAACGCCGTAATAACCTCCCTATTATACAAAAAGCATCCTGCCGAAATCAAGTTTGTTTTGGTAGACCCTAAAAAGGTGGAATTAACACTTTTCAATAAGATTGAAAGACATTATCTGGCCAAATTACCCGATACAGATGATGCCATTATTACCGATAATGCAAAAGTAATCAACACCTTGAATTCACTTTGCGTGGAAATGGACAATCGGTATTCCTTATTAAAAGAAGCCATGGTCAGAAACATAAAGGAATACAATGATAAATTCAAATCCAGAAAATTAAATCCAGAAAACGGGCATCGGTTTTTGCCTTATATCATTTTGGTAGTCGATGAGTTTGCCGATTTAATTATGACAGCCGGAAAAGAAGTGGAAACCCCCATTGCGAGATTGGCACAATTAGCTAGAGCGATAGGAATTCACTTGATTATTGCCACTCAAAGACCTTCGGTAAATGTAATTACAGGCTTGATAAAAGCAAATTTCCCGGCGAGAATTGCCTTTAGGGTTACCTCTAAAATTGATTCCAGAACAATTCTTGATGGTCAAGGTGCCGACCAACTTATAGGTCGTGGTGACATGCTTTACACCAATGGAAATGATATGGTAAGAGTTCAATGTGCTTTTATTGACACGCCAGAAGTAGATAAAATTACAGAATACATAGGCTCTCAGAAAGCCTATGCAACCGCTTATTTGCTTCCAGAATTTATTGGGGAGGAAAGTGGTATTAATCTTGAAATGGATATTTCAGAAAGGGACACTTTGTTTAGAGAAGCTGCGGAAGTTATTGTAAATGCACAACAAGGCTCAGCTTCATTGCTGCAAAGAAAACTCAAATTGGGCTACAACAGAGCTGGTCGATTAATCGACCAACTCGAAGCTGCTGGAATTGTAGGTCCTTTTGAAGGCAGCAAAGCAAGAAGTGTAAATATTCTTGACATGAGTTCCCTCGATCAATTTTTCAACAATGAAGAAGCTTAATGATCTTTACTAATTGATCCAATTAGTCCACATTAGCAATAAAATTAAATTTAAATGATACCACACAAGCAAAAAAGAATAAAATTCAAGTTGCTATTTATACCCTTTTTACTTCTTTTCGGGTTTTCGATTCAAGCCCAAGATAAAAAAGCCAAAGACCTATTGAATGAAGTAACATCAAAGATTAAAAGCTATGACAATATTGTAATTGATTTTAAATATTCCCTCAATAATTCCAAAGAAAACATCAATCAAGACAGTAAAGGAAACGTGACGATGAAGGGTAATCAATATGTTTTAAATTTTATGGGAATTACGAAGATTTTTGATGGAAAAAAAAGCTATACTATTGTTCCTGAAGATGAAGAAATCACTATTTCAACTATAAATGAAAATGAGGATAACGCCATTACACCCTCTAAAATGTTGACCTTTTTTAATTCTGGTTATAAATGTACTATGGGTGTTTTGCAAAACATAAAAGGACGAAAAATTCAATATATAAAATTAGCCCCATTAAGCACTAAAGATAAACCAAAAGAAATAGTATTAGGGGTTGATGTACAGAACAAACACATATACAACTTAATTGAAACAGGTAAAAAAGGAACCAAAACCACTTTGACAGTTAATTCTTTTAAAACCAACCAGCCATTATCAAAAAATCAATTTACCTTTACTCAAAGTAAATACCCAAATTACTACATCAATAAATTAGATTAATTCTAAGTGAAAATTCTTGACAAATATTTATTAAAAACATTTCTGACTACATTTACTATGGTATTTGTAATCCTTTTTTTTATATTTATTTTACAAACCGTATGGTTGTTTATAGCCGAATTAGCTGGTAAAGATTTGGATTTATTAATGATTTTAAAATTTTTACTATACGCTATGCCTAGAATAATACCATTAGTATTACCTCTTTCCGTATTACTAGCTTCTATAATGACTTTTGGCGATTTGGCTGAAAATTATGAGTTTGCCGCGATGAAATCAGCCGGAATTTCACTTCAAAGGGCAATGAAGGGATTAATTCTTTTTATCTTTTTACTAAGCATCACCGCTTTTATTTTTGCCAACAATGTAATTCCTTATGCCGAATATAAATTTATTAATTTCAGAAAAAGCATAGCTCAAGTCAAACCCGCTTTAGCTATTGCTGAAGGCCAGTTTAGTAATGTAGGATCTTACAACATTAAGGTCAATAAAAAATCAGGAGAAAACGGGAATGCCCTAACGGGGATAACTATTCATAAGAAATCAGGATTTGGTGATGGTAACAAAATAGTAATCAAAGCTAAAAATGGAGCATTAATCAGTAACGAAAAATCAAGTACTTTAAAATTGGTATTGAATGACGGCTATTATTATGAAGATATTATACCAAAAAAATACGAAGACAGAAATAAGATTCCATTTGCTAAAAGTTCATTCAAGAAATACATCATTAATATTGATTTGTCAAAATTAAATGTGACTGATTCGGATGATTCAAAAATTTCTAATACTTATGGGATGTTAAATATTAGCGAATTAAATTATACTTTAGATTCCTTACATAAAAATTTAAATACAGATATCATATCTTTTTCTGAAAATAGCAATCAACGAATTGGAATGTTTAAAAAGATAAAAACCAAACCACTCCTGAAAATCAAATCCCACACAAGCGAAATTTTTTCGTCATTTTCCAATGATCAAAAACTTGAAATCCTTAAAATAGCGAGTAGTACAATTGAAAGCACTCTGTTTTCTATAGAATCCACAAATACAGAATTAGAAAACAAACAGAAAAATATTAACGATCACTTATTGGCTTTTTATGATAAATTTGTGATTGCATTTGCTTGCATACTCATGTTTTTTATTGGAGCACCTTTGGGGGCAATAATCCGAAAAGGAGGAATAGGGTTACCAATTGTTTTTGCAATTTTAATTTTTATATCTTTTCATTTTATAAATACTTTTGGAAAAAGAATTTCACAGGCAAATGGATTGTCCCCTTTTTTAGGTGCCTGGATGTCTTGTATTATTCTATCCCCTTTACCGATTCTATTGACCTATAGAGCAACAAACGATATTGGTTTGATAAACTTGGATGCTATATTAGTTCCATTTCAAAAATTAATAAAAAAAATATTTCCATCACAAAATTAAATACAAATAGGACTATGACCAAAATACAGCTCAACACAATTGAAGAAGCCATCGAAGATATTCGACAAGGAAAAATAATCATTGTTGTTGATGATGAAGGTCGCGAAAACGAAGGTGATTTTCTTGCTGCAGCCGAAAAAGTAACTCCTGAAATGATCAATTTTATGGCGACCCACGGGCGCGGATTGATTTGTGCCCCATTGACTGAAAACCGCTGCAAAGATTTAGAATTAAAGGCAATGGTTACTAATAATACCGATCATATGGAAACGGCTTTTACCGTTTCGGTAGATTTGAAAGGAAATGGGGTTACCACAGGAATATCAGCTTCTGACAGAGCAAAAACAATTTTAGCATTAGTCGATGGAAACACAAAACCTTATGAATTAGCACGCCCAGGACATATTTTCCCCTTAGTGGCAAAACAAGGGGGTGTTTTACGTCGAACAGGTCATACAGAAGCCGCAATAGATTTTGCTAGATTGGCAGGATTTAAATCAGCTGGAGTAATTGTGGAGATTATGAATGAAGACGGATCGATGGCTCGCTTACCGCAATTAGCCAAAGTAGCCAAAAAATTCGGGATGAAGTTAGTTTCCATTGAAGATTTAGTGGCTTATCGAATGCTACACGATAGCTTAATTGTCAAAAAAGAAGATTTTGATGTGGAAACCCGTTTTGGAACATTCCGGTTAAGAGCTTACCAACAAACCACAAACAAGCAAATCCACATTGCTTTAACAAAAGGAACTTGGAATTTAGGGGAGCCTGTTTTGACGAGAATCAATTCAACCCAAGTAAACAATGATTTATTAGGCACCCTGACTAACAATGCCGACAAACAACTGGACGATATGTTCAAAATTATAAACGAACAAGAACAAGGGGCTGTTATTTTTATCAATCAAGACATGCAATCCGTTAATTTGTTGAATCGGATTTCAGAACTTAAAACATTACAGTCCAACGGCATTTTGAAGGCACCAAAAATTGTCATCGACAACAAAGATTTTGGAATTGGTGCTCAAATTTTACACGACATTGACATTTCTAAAATAAGGTTAATATCTAATACGGGACATACGAAACGGGTTGGGATGATTGGATATGGATTAGAAATCACTGAGTACGTATCGTATTAATTTATTATACACTTCAATGTTTTCCGATAAACAGTAGATAATGAAACGGTTAATGGGACATAATTAAAATAAGTTCAGTTTTATAAAAATAGTTTTTGCAAAACGAAAAAAGCTTACTATATTTGCAACCGCATTCAGCAAATGATATGCGTTTTATTGGAGAAATGGCAGAGCGGTCGAATGCGGCAGTCTTGAAAACTGTTGACTGTAACAGGTCCGGGGGTTCGAATCCCTCTTTCTCCGCCAAGAATCGGGAAGCCCCTAAAATAAAGGCTTCCCGTTTTTTTTATTGTTTTTTACACAAATTTTACACAAAAATGAAAAGTAAATACACAATGCCAAAACTCAATAAAACCTCTAAGTATTGGTATATTTATTATAGATACGATGGAGTTCAATTTATTGACCTTAGTGTCGAGATATTTTTGTCTACGCACGCCAAACTTCATCTACTTCCCTTTAAATCGCATTTTTTTTAATTTTCAACAAACTAAATTATACATTAAAAACCATTTTTTCCAAAGTTTCCATTACATATGTGTGCATTACTTCGCGATAATCCAAATGCGTCACAATTCTTAGTTTTCCGGGTCCCATAGAGCTTATTGAAATTCCTTTTTGTCTTAATTTTTCCATTAAAACGGCTTCGTTTAGGTTTGGTTGAACCGAAAAAATCAAGATATTGGTTTCTACTGGTTCTACATTGGAAACCCAATTTAGTTTTTGTAAAACAACTCCCAATTCCTTGGCACGTCTGTGATCGTCTGGCAATCTTTCGATGTGGTTGTCCAATGCGTAAATACCTGCTGCCGCCAAATAACCCAATTGACGCATTCCGCCACCAAGAATTTTACGGATTCTCAAAGCGCTGTGAATGGTTGCTTTATCTGATAAAAGAAGGGAACCAATTGGCGCACCCAAACCTTTGGACAAGCAAACAGAGATGGTGTGAAACACTTTTCCGTAGTCTTTTGGATTGTCATTGGTAGCAACCAAAGCATTCCAAATTCGTGCACCATCCAAGTGAAATTTCAGATTATGGGTATCGCAAACTTTTCGGATTTTCTTAAATTCTTCAAAGTCATAACAAGCGCCGCCTCCTTTGTTGGTTGTGTTTTCAACACAAACCAAACTCGTAAGCGGGCTGTGATAAAATTCAGGATTATTGATGGAACCAGCAACTTGTTTGGCAGTAATCATTCCTCGATTTCCGTTCAATAAACAACAGGAAACTCCACTATTAAAAGAAACACCTCCACCTTCATAATTATAAACGTGGGCATATTTATCCGCAATTAATTGCTCACCTGGCTGAGTATGCAATTTAATGGCTGTTTGGTTGGCCATCGTGCCTGAAGGAAAAAAAAGTGCCGCTTCCATCCCGAACATTTCAGCAACTTTAGCTTCCAATTCAATTACTGTTGGATCTTGTTTATAAACATCGTCCCCCACTTCGGCTTGAAACATAAAACGTAACATTTCTTGCGTAGGTTTCGTAACGGTATCGCTAACTAAATTTATTTCCATAATATAAAAATGAAATAGTATTTTTGTAACACAAAATTAAATATAATTTATGACAACTACCGAACAAATAAAAGGTATTGTAGAGCGCCTTGGTGCGTTGAGGAGGTATCTTTGACGTTGATGCCAAATTAATTGAGATTACCAATGAAGAAGAGAAGACACTGGCTCCCGATTTTTGGAACAATCCAAAAGAAGCCGAATATTATGTAAAAACGCTCCGTTCCAAGAAAAAATGGATTGAAGATTACAATAAATCACTTGAAATGGCTGATGAATTGCAACTCGCTTACGAATTTTACAAAGAAGGAGAACTCTCCGTGGAAGAATTAGACGAGCAATATGCCGCAACCCAAAACCATATCGAAGCCATCGAATTCAAAAATATGCTTTCGGATGAAGGCGATAGTTTGAGTGCCGTTTTGCAAATTACGGCTGGAGCAGGCGGAACAGAAAGTTGTGATTGGGCTTCGATGTTGATGCGAATGTACATGATGTGGTCCGAAAAATCAGGATACAAAATACGAGAACTCAATTATCAAGAAGGCGATGTTGCTGGAATAAAAACGGTGACCCTTGAGATTGAAGGGGATTTCGCTTTTGGTTATTTAAAAGGTGAAAATGGAGTGCATCGCTTGGTTCGAATTTCTCCTTTTGACAGCAATGCAAAGCGGCATACCTCATTTGCATCAGTTTACGTGTATCCGTTGGTGGACGACACTATAGAAATTGAAATCAATCCTGCCGATATTGAAATTACGACGGCTCGCTCTAGCGGTGCTGGTGGTCAAAACGTAAATAAGGTGGAGACTAAAGTGCAATTGAACCACAAACCTTCTGGAATTCAGATTCAGTGTTCGGAAACACGTTCGCAACACGACAATAGAAACCGGGCGATGCAAATGTTGAAGTCGCAATTGTATGAAATTGAATTAAAAAAGCAAAAAGAACAACGCTCTGATATCGAAGCTGGAAAAATGAAAATCGAATGGGGTTCTCAAATTCGCAATTACGTAATGCAACCCTATAAATTAGTCAAAGATGTTCGCACGGGTTATGAAACAAGCAATGTCGATGGCATAATGAATGGTGAAATCGACGGGTTTCTGAAAGCCTATTTGATGATGATGGGACAACGGGATGAGGACTAACTTGCAGTTTTAAGTTAGCTAGAATAACAACACACCCGATAGGGTTTTTTAAAACCTGTCGGGCGTGTTATTTAGTGTAATATTTTTTTCTGAACCAAAAAGCCACGTTCACCAAGGCTATTAGTGCCGGCACTTCGACCAACGGACCAATAACGCCGGCAAAAGCTTGTCCGCTATTGATGCCAAAAACACCTATGGCTACTGCAATGGCCAATTCAAAATTATTCCCGGTCGCCGTAAATGCGATGGCTGTTGATTTAGAATAATCGGCACCAAAATATTTGCCAATGAAGAAACTAATGACGAACATAATTACAAAATAAATCACTAGCGGAATGGCGATCCGCAACACATCCATTGGTATTTTGATGATTAATTCGCCTTTTAGGCTAAACATTAAAATAATGGTAAACAATAACGACAGTAATGTGATTGGCGAAATAAACGGAACGTATTTGGTTTCAAACCATTCGACGCCTTTAAGAGTAATAAGAGCATAACGACTTATGATTCCGAGCGCAAAAGGAATTCCCAAATAGATTCCTACACTTTCGGCAATTTGTCCAATGCTGATGTTGACTTCAAAACCGGTGTAGCCAAAATAAGGCGGCAAAATAGTAATGAAAACATAAGCATAAACACTATAAAGCAATACCTGAAAAATACTATTTAAGGCGATTAAACCCGCTGCATATTCCCGATTTCCGTCGGCTAAATCATTCCAAACAACCACCATTGCAATACAACGTGCCAAACCAATTAGGATTACACCAATCATATATTCTGGATAGCCCTTTAAAAACAATAATGCCAAAGCGAACATTAATATGGGGCCAACAATCCAATTGAGGAACAAGGAAGCTCCCAGCACTTTTGTGTTTTTGAAAACCTCCCCCATTTGTTCGTAATTAACTTTTGCTAATGGTGGATACATCATCAAGATTAGTCCGATTGCCAGAGGAATATTAGTGGTTCCACTTGAAAAGGAATTAATGAAACCACTACTGGACGGAACGAAATAACCAACAGAAACTCCCATGGCCATCGCCAAAAAAATCCAAAGCGTTAAAAAACGATCAAGGAAACCTAATTTTTTCCGTTCTACTACTGGGGCACAATTCGTTGCTGACATATCTATTTTTTTATTTGCGAAAAAACATAAAAGATTTCGGTTGCAATTTGTACGCTTCTTTCCTCATATTTTTGCGCTTGTTGTGGTGTGCTGTCAAATGCTTTTGGATCTTCAAAAGTGATTGGAAATCGTTTTTCGGCACCAGCAATAAATGGACAACCTTGATCGGCAGAGGAACAGGTCATAATCGCGGCAAAATCACTTTGCGGGTTAAATGCATCATCAAAGGTTTTTGAAAAACCAACGACAGGATGTTCATTTTGACTGTATTTAATGGCGTAGATTGGGTTATTTCCTTCGGCAATAGTTTTAATTTGAAAACCTTGTTTTGACAAAGTTTTGACAGCCATAGGAAACATAGCAGTAGCTTCTGTACCACCAGAATAACAACATACATTTTTAATATCATAATGGGCAGCCGCTGTTTGTGCCCAAACTTGGGACAAATGACTCCTTCTTGAATTGTGTGTGCAAATTAAGTTCAGTCTTACTTCTTGTTGAATGTTTACTTTGGTCTGAATAAATTCAATCAGCGGTTGTAAAATGACTCTACGTTCTACTGAAACACTCTCGAAGTCGAAAGTAGTAATTACATTTTCAATTTCTGGAAATAGGGTTGATTGTGATGTTATCATTTTTTACACATTTTTTAGTATTGGGTTAATATCCGTTTCTTAAATTATTCGCAAACTCGTTAGGTAAAATGCTATCTTCAACAGCTTTTGCTGCTTTTTCAATATTGTAGTTGAAACGGATGAATTCTATATTTAAGCTTTTTTCGTTTAACATTGAAGTGTGATTATTCAGGTCTATAATTACATAACAGCCTTTGGTGTTATTATCTTTAGGCTTTCCAACTGAACCAATATTAATGGCGTGTTTATAGTTAGTAATACCATTTACTTGAACATCCAAAACTTTATGAAATGGTTTGTGAGTATGTCCAAAACATAAAATATCTGCGTTTGAAATATTCATCATTTCTATTAATTCCTTTTTCGGATGCTCTTCAAATAGGTATTCGTTAATTGAATTAGGACTACCGTGAACTAACATAATATCGATTTTTTCATTATTAAATTTAAACTGTAAATTAATATTTGCTGGAAGTGTTTTTAAATACGATCTATTATCTTCGGTTAACAATTGATTGGTAAATTCTTTAGAAATGTCTCCGTTATTTAAAATCGAAACATTAATTTCTTTTTGAGTATTTACCATATTAGCAATGGCTTCATCGTGATTTCCTGCAACGGTTGTAATATTTCGCTTTCTAATCTCATCAACAATTTCATTAGGCCAAATATTATAACCCACTAAATCGCCCAAACAGTACAAAGCGTCCACATTTCTATTTTCAACATCAGCAAAAAAAGCTTCAAAAGCAGGTAAATTTGAGTGTATATCACTAAATAATGCTATTCTCATTTATTTGAAGTTTTCATTTTTTCAGCAACAGCTTCCTCCTGGATTACAACAGCTAGGTTCGTTATTCATATCTGATAATTTAACTTTTTGTTTTTCGGCAGGAATACCGCATTGGTCCTGGGCTAAACAAGCTGTCTTTTTGTTTAGCAAGACAAAATATTTTCCATTGAAATCCAAATCGTATTTTCCGATTGTCGTGCTTTGGTATTCCACTTCAATTTCAAAATCACCTATTCCCAATACTTTTTCAGAAAGTTCAATGATATTGACTAATTTTTGAGGTTTTAAACGGTGTTCAAAATCATTGGCATCCCACAACTGGAAATTCACCACGGATTCATTTCGAACTGTTCCGCCACAATCGATAAAGTTTTTGGTAATTAAACCTACTTCGGTAACGTGGAAATGCTCGGGAACAAAAGTACCGTTTGGCAATTGAAAAGTTACACTTTCAAGTGTGATTAATTGATTTTTAACTTCTGATAGTTTCATAATATTGTAAATTAAAATGTCATTATTTATTAAAGCATAAATTGTATGCTGCCGTTTACATAACTGTATGGTTTATTGAAGTTGGTATCTATCTGTCCTTTAACATAATGTAAACCAAGTTTCAGTCTATCTTTATTTATAAGCCAGTTTATTCCAACGTCAAACACATCTTGTTTTGTGCTTTTAGTAAATGGGTTTTGATTCGTGTAGAGGTTATCGGGAGATTCAGTACTGTACATTATTGTTGGTTGAATAATAGTGTTGTTTTTTTGGATAAAATTCCAAGCAATTTTAGCACTATTGACTTTGTCGATAGTTTTAATCGATTGTGATGAACTTACTATATTTTCGCGATACATCCAATCTTGTTCTAATATTAAATCAAGAGGGCCATAATTCAATTGCAAGTCAGCTCCATAGAACATATTTTGCTTAAAAATAGAAGTTTTTCCTTGATGAGAAGCGTTAATTGCAAAGCTTATTCCTTTTCGCTTACCGTAACCACTTTGATAATAAACTAGTGAATAATCATTCATTTCAGGGTCGCCAAACATAAGCGTTAATCTGGCGGTTTTTAGAACACTTTTTAAAGAGTCATTTCCTGTTATTAAGCGGCTGTTGGTGTCAAAAAAGCCAACGTCATATAAGAAATTTGTTGACTTATTTACTTTTAAAATTCCTCCGATATTTATACCTGTTTCCCTTCCAATTAGCCTTCCTACAACGTGTACACGAGGTTGGTTGTTTGGCAAAGATTTTTCTTGAGAAATACAAAACCAAGAACTGTAAATTGCTTCTTTGCCAAGTCTTGGTCTAAAATAGCCCATTGTTATATTTAGAGCTCGACTTGAATTATATGACAAAAAACCATCTCTTAAAACAAAGTTAAATTTATCATCGTTATTAAGTGCACCTCCTTGGCTTACAGTAAATACATCTTTGCCAATACCATCATAAGAAAATGTAGTACCATATGTCAGTTTAGATGCGATTTTTCCATTAACTCCAAACCGTCCTCTTCTTATAAACATGTCGTATCTTGGTGTAAAATCTCCTTGCGCATATTTTAGAGACTCAACATTCCACATTTGTAAAGCGATATTGATATTCATATAACCATTATCAAATTTAACTTGTGCCAACCAATCTTTGTTAAGCTGTTTGATAATATCAGTTTTTTCTTGTGCATTTATTGAGTTGAATACCACACAATAACAAGCGATTATAAGTATTTTTTTCATAATTATATTTAATCTAACAACAAGCTGTTTTCTTTTTTTCTAAGGAGTCGTTTACGTTTTGAAAAAAACTTTTGAATTTTTCAAAACCGTTTTCGTCAATGCAATAACAAATTGCATTTCCTTCAACGCTTCCTTTTATAAATCCTGCATTCTTCAATTCTTTCAAATGTTGGGAAACCGTCGGTTGTGCCAATGGCAACTCATTGACAATATCACCACAAATACAAGTATTTACTTTTAGCAGATACTCGATTATAGCTATCCGTGCAGGATGTCCCAAGGCTTTAGCTAAAATTGCGAGTTCATTTTGATGTTCTGTAAAAAAATCTGTTTTTGATGCTCCCATATCGATATAATTATATTGCAATATTACGATAAATAGTTTTAAAAACAAGCTGTTTTTGAATACATTTTATATTTCAACATCGGAATTAAAAAAAGATCAAATAGTAATAATTAAAAACTCGAGAGGTTATTAAAACGTATCGGGTTGTTTTAGGAGTTGCCTACTAAAAAAATGATATATAGAATAGTGGTTGGAATTATTTAATTCAATATTTTTTTTAAATCGTCAGAAATTATTCATTAGGAAATTCGAGGGAAAATTGCTTAATTTGACAATTCTACCATAAATCTAAAAAAATATAAAAATAATGAAATCCTACTCTATCCAAGAAATAAACGAAATTTTAAACGGTATTATTATTGGTGATACCTCCATGAAAATTACCGCTCCCGAAGAGTTAGAACTTGCCGGCGTTTCAGATATTTCGATTATTGGACATAAAAAATATGAAAAATTTTGGGGAAATTCTAAAGCATGTGCTGCGATTATTAACGAAGACATATCAATTGAACCAGGAAAAAATAAGGCTTTTATCAAAGTTCAAAATGCGGATTTAGCCATGTCAAAAGTCTTGGAGCTTTTCGCACCACCTACTCCATTATTTAGCATTGACATTCATCCAAATGCTATTATTGACAAAACTGCCGTAATTGGAAACGGAACACGAATTGGAGCTGGATCGTATATTGGTCCAAACGTAACAATTAGCGAAAATGTTACGATTTATCCCAATGTTACCATTCTCGACGAATGCTCGATTGGAAAAAACACAGTTATTTGGCCTGGTGCGGTAGTTCGTGAACGTTGTCATATGGGCAACGATTGTATTATTCATCCTAACGCAACAATTGGTGCAGATGGTTTTGGTTTTCGTCCTGACCCACAGAGAGGTTTGGTTAAAATTCCACAAATAGGAAATGTAGTTCTTGGAAATAATGTTGAAATTGGAGCCAATACTTGTGTTGATAGGGGAAAATTCAGTTCTACGATTTTAGGCGACGGTTGCAAGATTGACAATTTAATCCAAATTGGACATAATAGCAAACTGGGAAGATTCTGTATTATGTCAGGACAAAGTGGTTTGGCTGGTTCGGTGACTTTAGGTAATGGTGTTATCATTGGCGGAAGTGCTTCCATTACAGACCATGTAACCATTGGTGATGGAGCAATTATAGGCGGGGGCTCTGGCGTTACTAAAGACATTCCTGCAGGGAAAACGATGTTAGGTTATCCTGCCGTAGAAGCACGTGATGCTCTAAAACAATGGGCTATATTAAAGCGATTAGTTAATGAATCTAAGAAATAAATCAGAAAATATTCTGAATTTTGTTGCAATGATTTCGTAATTTAGCCATCCCTTACATTTAGGTAAATCCAATTTCAACATGGACTTGAACTTCAATAAAAACGAAGACCACAATAAACTACTGGCTTCAGACTTACGTCAAAAATTTACCAAAGTAAAACTCGGAGGTGGAGAAAAACGTATCCAAAAATTGCATTCCGAAGGCAAAATGACCGCAAGGGAACGGATTGATTATTTGTTTGACAAAGGCAAACAAATTGAAATTGGTGGTTTTGCCGGAGAAGGAATGTATGCAGCATATGGAGGATGTCCTTCAGGTGGTGTTGTGGTTAAAATCGGTTATATCAAAGGACGACAGTGTATTGTTGTGGCCAATGACGCTACTGTAAAAGCAGGTGCTTGGTTTCCGATTACAGCAAAGAAAAATCTACGTGCACAAGAAATCGCAATGGAAAATCGGCTTCCTATTATTTATTTGGTCGATAGTGCTGGCGTGTTTTTGCCACTACAAGACGAGATTTTCCCTGATAAGGAACATTTTGGACGGATCTTCAGAAATAACGCCCTAATGAGCAGTATGGGAATTACCCAAATTTCTGCCGTTATGGGAAGTTGTGTTGCCGGCGGGGCCTATCTTCCGATCATGAGTGATGAGGCTTTGATAGTGGACAAAACAGGAAGTATTTTCTTAGCTGGTAGTTATTTAGTTAAAGCTGCCATTGGCGAAAACATCGACAATGAAACTCTTGGCGGAGCAACAACACATTGCGAAATTTCAGGAGTTACCGATTACAAAGCCAAGGACGACAAAGACGCCTTAGACAAAATAAAAAATATTTTTGATAAACTTGGCGATTATGATAAGGCAGGTTTCAGCCGAATCAAACCAGCGAAACCTGCTTTAGTAGAAAATGACATTTACGGCATTTTGCCTAAAGCTCGAAATGAGCAATATGACATGATGGAAATTATCAATCGCTTGGTGGATGATTCCTTGTTTGAAGCCTATAAGGAGGGTTACGGACAAACCATAATAACCGGTTATGCAAGAATCGATGGTTGGGCTGTGGGAATTGTTGCCAACCAACGCAAAGTGGTAAAAACTAAAACAGGAGAAATGCAATTTGGAGGTGTTATTTATTCAGATTCTGCCGATAAAGCCACCCGATTTATAGCCAATTGCAACCAGAAAAAAATTCCATTGGTTTTCTTGCAGGATGTCACAGGATTTATGGTGGGTTCCAAATCAGAACAGGGAGGAATCATAAAAGATGGTGCCAAAATGGTGAATGCCGTTTCAAATTCAGTGGTGCCAAAATTCACCATAATCATTGGGAATTCGTATGGCGCAGGGAATTATGCCATGTGCGGAAAAGCATACGACCCAAGATTAATTGTGGCTTGGCCTAGTGCCGAACTCGCTGTTATGGGTGGAACACAAGCCGCAAAAGTATTGGCTCAAATCGAAGCTTCTTCTCTCAAAGCAAAAGGGGAAATCGTAGATGAAATCAAGGAGGCGGCACTTTTTGATAAAATTAAAACGCGTTATGATGAGCAAGTTTCTCCTTATTATGCCGCTTCCCGACTTTGGACAGACGCCATCATTGATCCATTGGAAACCCGAAGTTGGGTTTCTATGGGGATTGAAGCTGCTAATCACTCGCCTATTGAAAAAAAATTTAATTTGGGAGTCATTCAAGTTTAGTTTTACACCTTACTATTTAATTTATTTGTTTATTTTTAAACAAATATAATGTAGCAAATCACTTATTTTAAAAGAAGTATCAAAGAATTATAAAACCAATAAAATCCATATTTAATTGGGTAATTCAAAAAAAAGTTAAAAATGCTCGTAAAACATGGTCTTTTGATTTATCTATTCGATAAATACTTCCACTTTATAAACCTTAATATCTTAACCCTTGATTCACATTACTAATTAAAACTTTTCAAGGTCCTTACATAAAAATCGGGGTTGACTTCTAGTTTTGTATTTTTTCCAGTTTGTGGCAGTTTAGCCCACTCCCCTTTTGGTCGCAACCACTTTTCTTTACCATTCAGAGTAATTTTTATAGGAAGATTAAAACTAGATATGCAGTTCGTCCAGCGATACACTAAACTGTTATTTTTAAAATAATATTCGAATGTTGGAATTCTATAATCTCTTAAATATTGATTAAAAAAAGGCTCTAAATTAATTCCAATTTGCGTACTTAAATAATCCTCTATTTGTTTAGTACATACAGTTTGGTGATAAAAAGTACTGTTCATTCCTCTTAAAATCACTCTCCATTTTTCGTCGTTGTTCACAATTTGGCGCAGTGTATGTAACATATTAGCCCCTTTAGAATACATATCTCCAGAACCTTCATTGTTTACATCGTATTTTCCAATAATAGGTTTATTGTTTTTAATACCTCTTCTTAATCCTCTAACATATTCACTACCGGCTTGTTTGCCATAATAATATTCCACAAATAAATTTTCAGAATAACAGGCAAAACTTTCATGAATCCACATATCAGCGATGTCTTTGTAGGTAATGTTGTTGGCAAACCATTCGTGTCCCGACTCATGAATTATGATATAATCAAATTTTAATCCCCAACCTGTATCGCTCAAATCCCTACCCAGATAGCCATTAACAAACCCATTACCATAACTAATACTGCTTTGATGCTCCATTCCTAAATACGGCGTTTCCACTAGCTTGTAGCTGTCTTCATAAAATGGATAAGGTCCAAACCAATATTCGAATGCTTTTAACATTCTAGGCACATCTTTGAACTGGGTTTTGGCCGCAACCAAATTATTACTTAAAACGTAAAAATCGCAATCCAAATTTCCTTTTTCACCTTTGAAAACTTCAGAAAAATGAACATAATCTCCGATATTTATATTTACACCATAATTATTAATAGGATTTGAAACATACCAATTAAAGGTCCTAGTTCCGTCTTTCAATTCGTTTACACTTTGCAAACGACCATTAGAAATATCAGTTAAATTATTGGGCACATTTATACTTATGAGCATATTCTCCACCTCGTCATACATATGATCTTTGTTGGGCCACCAAACACTAGCACCTATCCCTTGACAAGTTGAAGCAATAAAGGGATTGCCATTTGGATCTTTTTTCCAAGTAATTCCGCCATCCCAAGGAGGATTTACCGCAATTTTGGGTTTGCCTCCATAGAAAACGGTGAGTTCTTTTGTTTTTCCCAAATTTTGTGGAGCAACCAAATCGATATAAAAAACATTTCCGTCCCTTTGGTAATTCAACTCTTTTCCCTCTTGAGTCACTTTGTATATTTCCAAAGGCTTTTGCAAATCAATTTGCATCCGGTTATAGGACTGAATAACTTTGTAGCGAATGGTATTGGATCCTGAAATGGTGCTGTCAGCAGGATTTATCTTGATGTCAAGATGGTAATAGGTTACATCCCACCAAGCTCTTTCCTTGGTTATACTTCCCCGTAAAGTATCCTGTTTTGTGAAATTTTCCTGAGCCTCTGCAACAACAGAAATTAAAAATAAGCCGAAAATAAAATACCAATATTTTTTCATAAACGATATGTTTCAATCACTATTTGGATTTACTTTTCGAAAATTACTTTGAAAGTACTCTCTATTTCTGACGACTTTTTAAAACGTCAACTACGTCATTTAATTGAAACCCCTTGGCTTGTAATAAAATTAGATAGTGAAAAAGCAAATCGGCACTTTCACTCAAAAACAAATCATCATTGTTATCTTTAGCTTCAATTACAACTTCAATTGCCTCCTCACCTACTTTTTGGGCAATTTTATTGATGCCTAATTTAAACAATGAAGCTACATAACTCTTTTCAGAATCAGAATTTTCCCTTCTTATTTTTATAATTTTTTCTAAAGTTGAAATAAAACCATAATTCTGATTATTAGATTCTTGCCAACAAGTATCTAAACCTTTATGACAAGTAGGTCCTTCTGGTTTTACTTGCACCAAAAGCGTGTCATTATCACAGTCGTTTTTGATGTCTACCAAGTTTAAAAAGTTGCCACTTTCCTCCCCTTTCGTCCAAAGCCTTTGCTTAGAACGACTGAAGAAAGTCACCTTTTTAGTATCCAACGTTTTTTGGTAGGATTCAGCATTCATGTAACCAAGCATTAAAACGGCTTTAGTTTCAATGTCTTGAATAATTGCAGGAATTAATCCGTGTGCGCTTTTTGTAAAATCTATGTTCATTTTATTTTAGATTTTAGAGTTCAGATTTTAAATTCTAACCTCAATATTATTATTTTTAAGTTCCATTTTTAATGTATTTATTTCAATTTCCTTGAAATGAAACACACTTGCAGCCAAAGCCGCATCAGCTTTTCCTTCAATAAATGCATCCACAAAATGTTCTATATTTCCTGCGCCTCCAGATGCAATTATAGGAATATTTACCAATTTTGAAAGTGTCGCCAACGCTTTATTTGCAAAACCATTTTTGGTCCCATCATGATCCATTGAAGTAAAAAGGATTTCTCCTGCGCCACGCTCTTCGACTTCTTTTGCCCAATCAAATAAATTCAGTTCGGTTGGAACTTTTCCTCCAACTAAATGCACGATCCATTGTTCGTCAATTTGCTTCGCATCAATCGCCACAACAACACATTGACTTCCGAATTTTTGTGCCAAATCATTAATTAACTGCGGATTTTTTACAGCTGAAGAATTAATCGAAACCTTATCCGCTCCATTCTGCAACAAGGCTTCAACATCAGAAACAGATGAAATTCCACCTCCAACAGTGAATGGTATATTTATAGTTGCCGCCACTTTTCGAACCAAATCAATCAGGGTTTTTCTTCGTTCTTCCGTTGCTGAAATATCTAAAAAAACCAATTCATCAGCTCCTTCATCCGAATAAATTTTAGCCAATGCCACAGGATCACCGGCATCTCGCAAATCTAAAAAATTGATACCTTTCACGGTGCGTCCGTTTTTGATGTCGAGGCACGGAATGATTCTTTTTGTTAACATTTTTCTAAAATATAAGTTTCCAATTGCTTCAACGAAATTCTTCCTTCATATATCGCTTTGCCAATTATCGTTCCTTCACAACCTAATTCGGCTAATTTTGGTAATTCATCAAAGGTAGAAATTCCTCCCGAAGCAATTAATTTTATTCCTCTAGATTCAGCCAATATCTTGGCGTATAAATCAAAACTTGGCCCTTCAAGCATACCGTCTTTGGCAATATCCGTACAAATTACGTACTGAATTCCTTTACTTTGATAATTCTTAATAAAAGGCACTAAATCTTCATTAGATTCTTCTAACCATCCCGAAACAGCTACTTTTTCATTATTGGCATCTGCACCCAGAATGATTTTATTGGAACCATATTCCGCTATCCATTTTTCAAAAATCAATCTATTTTTTACAGCGATACTTCCGCCTGTAATTTGACTTGCACCGCTTTCAAAGGCAATTTTCAAATCGACATCCGACTTTAATCCCCCTCCAAAATCAATTTTTAGGTTGGTCTGCGAAGCTATTTGTTCCAATATTTTATAATTGACAATCTGATTTGACTTTGCCCCATCTAAATCAACTAAGTGCAAATATTCAATTCCGTGTGCTTCGAATGATTTTGCTACTTCTAATGGATTTTCATTGTATATGATTTTGGTATTATAATCGCCTTTCGACAAACGAACACATTTACCTTCTATGATATCTATTGCAGGTATTATTCTCATTTTTAAGTTAGAGGTTAGATGGAAGAAGTAGGAAGTTTTTTAGGATTTTTTCTCCCATATCTCCACTTTTTTCAGGGTGAAATTGAGTTCCAAAGAAATTCTCGTTTTTTAAAGCTGAAGAATATTCTATTTCATAATTGGTAGTAGCAATCGTTTCAGCACAAAGAGGCGCGTAAAAACTATGTACTAAATACATGTATTCGTTTTCTGCGACTCCTTTAAAAAGGTCTGATTTTATATTGTAAATATTATTCCAACCCATTTGCGGTACCTTCACTTTCGATGTGAATTTAATTACATCCACATCAAATATCCCCATACCTTTTGTATTCCCTTCCTCTGATTTGTTGCACATCAATTGCATCCCCAAACAAATTCCTAAAACAGGTTGTTTCAAGGTTGGAATTAGGACATTCAAACCGCTTTCAGAGAGCA
>Ga0209443_1000521_pt1 | contig 26156 bp, 39 predicted proteins | sample LauGreBMM110DCMD_2_FD_187571 | JGI IMG/M metagenome (GOLD analysis project Ga0209443, IMG submission 187571) | Freshwater lake microbial communities from Lake Michigan, USA - Su13.BD.MM110.DCMD (SPAdes) (version 2) | ecosystem: Environmental > Aquatic > Freshwater > Lake | place: Lake Michigan... | reverse complement strand
CTTCATTGCAATTGCACTAACAACACCATCTAAATCTTGGTGAAAATATATTTTAGCTTTTTTGTATCTATCAGCCAAAGAACGAATGTTTCTTAATCCGCTTTCAACAATAACTTGTGTGTTTTTCTTAATATTCATTTTATACTATTTATTTTATATTACTACCTAATAAGAACTTCATTAAATCCCCAATCGGGTCAGTACCACTTGTAGTCGTTGATTTTTTAGACGCTGTAGGTTTGTTGAATTCTTCAACAATTTTACTTTTCTCTTCTTTAAATATTTGTTTAATCTTATCTCTGAATTCTTTTTCAGTTAATACTAATCTATTCATTATTCAAATCCTAAAGCTTTCAATCCTTTATTTAGTAAATGAGTTCCTTTTTCCATAAAGTCACCATGTTTTGCAATCATTTCCTCAAATTTCTCAAAATTACGAGGGTCTTTAACTTTCATTTTATTAATAGTTTCAGAACCTATTTTACCATCTGTAGGGACTGCACCTATTTTAGATTGATATTCCATAACAGCTTCTTCAGTTTTAGAACCAGGTCCACTTAACCCATCAACAACTAATTTAGTTCCTTGAGTTTGGTTTAAGAAATCTTGAACCGCCATAATGTAATTGTGATTAAGAACTTCTTCCTGTTCTTTTAATATTTCAGTATTCTTGAATGTTTCGTGTAGTCCAAGTATACTTTTCTTTTCTTCTTCCGAAATTATAAATCTGTTTTTCATAATAATAGTTTAATAATAAATATGCTATAAAACAAAAAGGAGAACTAAATGTTCTCCAAATTTTTGATTTTTCTTTCCAAATAAAACATAGCTTTTTTTAAGTCTTCAATTTCTTTAGCCGGGTCCTTCTTTCCGGCCCTTGAAATGTATTTGACCGTATTACCTAAATGAAAGCCTAAGTCCCAAGCTTCTATCACTTTTATGGCTTCATATTGATTATCAGCTCCACCATAATGAATTGGGTTTTTAACCATTTCTTTTTCCATACTAATTGTTTTTAACGACGTAATAGTCTTTAGTTTTTGTATATTCCTCAACAATACCATCTTGGATTAACTTATTCAAGATTGTTTTAGTTTGTTCAATACTTTCTTTAAGAATGTATTTAGACACATAATTAATGTGAATAGGTTGTCTTAATTTAGCTAACAACAAATTGGCTTGACTCTTTTCCATAATTTTTAATGATTTTTGATTTGACTTGTTCGTTTGTTTTTCCTTTTTTCACCCACTTATATATTTCGGATGTTTCATCATCCGTTAAAATTAGTGTATCAGCGTTGAATAATGAATTGAGTGGCAAGTTACAATTAATATAGTTAATAACCATATTAAAACTCACAATTCTTTTATTTATACTCATTCTAATTTGATATTTTTCTTAATACTTGTACCTTGTTTTATGTAAGCAACAACCTTTCTCTTGAACATAGGAATTAGAGTTTCTTGTAGTGGGAATATATCATCTGATGATACCTCAAATACCGGATAACTCTCTTCGTTATTCTTATCGTAAGTTTTAGAAAATTTAGATATAATATCTTGGATTGTCAATTCATTTTGTAAACCTTCATACACTAAAGTTAATGATGTTCTTGTTTGATTTTTAACTTTATAAACTTTCTTTGTTACATATCGCCAAATATACAATTTATCTTTTGGTTTATAATAAAAAAAACCTGATTTACTTTTTAAATTATTTTTATTCTTTTTTAATGTTACCTCAACTGAATCATATGCAACACTCCAAATTGATTTGGCAAAGTTGAAGTAGTCATGTAATTGTGGTTGAGCCATTTTTAATATCTTATGGTATTCTTCAACCTCCTCGTCAGCTAAGACTGGTATGTCTTTCAATTTTAAGTCAGATAGAATTAATTCATCGTCATTTGATGTAAATTGTCTATCAACATATAATATTTTATTTTGAGTTAGTAATGTCTGTATATTACCTAAATGTAATGATAATTCAATAAACATTGGATAAATTTTCATATCCTCCAAATATTTATTCATTTTTTGGAAATAATCAAGTAATACATATTGTTTTTGTTCGGAATCCAAAACTCCGTCAAATATCCAATCTGTATTCATAATAAATGATACTTTTTTATTTCTTAATTTGTCCATTAATTTTGTCTTATTACATAATATAGTTCACTACCAATTCTTACCTCATCAACATCTCCATCATACCCTGACATTAAACCATATCCATCTTGTTGAATCACATATTTAATTAATGCGTCTTTGTCAACATAATCTTTAAGGTCATATCCCATATCTCTTAGGTGACCAGCTGGGTCTCTCTTAATATCATCTAATCTATCTTCTACAACTCTATCAATCATTTCTTCAGTTGGTTCCATATCAACCTCAATACTATCTAATTCTTCTTGCAAACTCTCTAAATGTTCTTGAATTTGGTCGTATTCGTCAGACCCTTCTTCGTATTCAGATAATCGTTCTTCATAGGTCTCAATTTCAGACTCAAGTTGTTCTTTTCTTTCTTCTTGTTCTGGAGTTAATTCATAATCATCGGCATTAAAATAAGATTCTGGATTATCTCTAACTTCATCCTCAAAATAGTCTCTCTCCCCTTGAAGTAAGTCATCAATATCTAAAAAATCTTCAAGAACATCATCTCTATAACCTTCAACACCAATGTCGTCAATCATGTTCTCCATATACTCATATGCCGCATCATCCATTTCATATTCAGTTCCAACTGAATACTCACGACCTAATCCTAAAACCTCAAAATGAGTAAGACCATAGGCTTGGTAACTAGTGTTTATAATATTATAGATATCTTGTTTTTCACCTCTAATTTCATCAATTCTTTCATCAATATCAGAAATTTCATCACGTAATCTATTAGTCTCTTCCGGGTCTTCTGTTTCCGCAAATCTCTCTTGTAATGAATCACTTCTGTTTTGTAAAGTTTCTATTTCCACAATATCATCTTCAGTTAACTCTTCAATAACACCAATACTAACTAAATGTTCAAATAAAGCGTTAGCCTTTAACCCTACATCATCAATATTCTCATTAGTACGATTCCAAACATCATCCTCTCTATTACTTTCAGCTTGTTCATATTTCTTTCTATCCTGAGCTCTTTCTCTTATTTTAGCGAATGGTGTATTCCAATCCGTAACATAACCTGTTACCTCAACACCTTTAAGGTCTCTAATATTTGTATCACTAATATCTAATGAACCTTGAACAACTTTAATGTTTCCTAAATTATCAATCGGTAAACCTTTCAATTTCAAGTTTCCGACAATAATAAGTGACTTCCCCTTTAAAGTTTTTATTCTGGCTAAAAGACTTGGGTCATTACTCGCTTTTTCTAATAAATCACGATATTGTTCAGCCGGAACTTTAAGGTATGTTTCCTCAACTTGTTCAGAGATAGTTCTGATTATTTTATATAAGTCTTGTTCAGTTAATTTAATTTTTTTCATAAGGCAAATGTATCATATTTTTATAAATATATCAATTATAAATTATATTATTGACATTAATCTATTTTGATTGATATTTATCATTATCAATAAACTTCTAATACTTATTACTATGTCATGCGGTTGTAAAAACAAACAAAATCAGACACAAAATACACAACAAACTAACCAAACTCCAGCACCAGCTCAGCCTCAAACTCAGCCAATCCAAGAGTCAGTTCGTAATGTTGTTGAACGCTATTACAGTAAAAAGTAATATTATTTAGTGTTAAAGTTATTAAAGGAGATTTATTCTCCTTTTTTTTATTTATATAATCAGAAATTTTGTTTATTAATTAGCATAAACAAAATAATATGAAATTTATTAATCAAAAATCAAATAGAGGTATTGTTAATTTATTTGCGGATTTTATCCTTAAAGAAATAAACAAAGATAAAGAATATGATACCACTATAGAAGTAACCGATTGTGGTCGTTTCTTCGTTTTAAACGGAATGACTAATTCTGAAAATATCCTAAACATTACAACAGTTAAAGAAGATTTTGTTAAAGAATATAAAACTCTTTTAACTATATTTGGATATGAACATATAAATGTAATTGACCTAATTTTGTATAAACAAGAATTGGTTAAAAAAGAAGAACAATTCTTTACATTATATGGAAATAGCAACAGACCATTGTACCATCCAAATGTTATTAATTTCGTTGAAAATTCTAATGAGGATTTCAAGTATCACTCTATTAACTACACCAATAAGTTAGAACACGAAATTGACTTCTCCCAGGAAGATACCTCATCTCTTGAGTTCTTCACCTACAACCCTTTAACTATAACATCCGAATTTCCCCACGGTCATAGTTTATCTATGGGCAGATTAAACCTTTATTATTCTGAATATATAGCAAATCAAATTTTTGATGTTATCAACGCAACGGAGATGGTATTTAAGTTTTCTTTACAAAAAAATAAGGATGAGGATTTCAACATCTCAATTAAATCTGACGGAATATATAAGGAGTCGGACATCAAATCAATGGTTCTAGATGTATTTGATTTTAACATTGGTAAATTTGAGTCTATGATATCAGGTTATGATATCTATAAGGATATTACTGAACCATTCCAAACAAAACCCTGGTTGGTCAGAGACAAAGTAAAAGACTTAATCTTATTCTAAAAAAAAACCCATATTTAATATGGGTTTTTTGTTATCTAAAGTTTTCTTTAATTATATTAAATCCTTCAACAATTTCGTTAAAATCTCTTTCTGGTGCAAAATATCTTGGTGACATATTTTTATGTGGATTATCAACTATCATAAAGGCTGGAACGTATTCGTTTTCTGTAATCTCAGCAAATAAATCATATTCGTCTTTATGTTTATCAATATCTCTTTCAATGAAATCAATATCACTTTCAATTATCATTTCTTTTAGTTCAACACAATAAGGACAACCCTTCATTGTGAAAAGGATTAATAATTTATCCATAATTATACAGTTTCAACAACGTTTTTAATCTCTTCTTCAGTATGAGTACCAACTTTGGAATAAGTCTCAGTACCATTAGCAAAAGTTTTAATCATAGGAATATTTCTAATACCCAATGATTTTGCAAACACCATATTAGCTTCAACATCCATAGTGTATAATTGTACATCTGAATTTTGTTCTTTATATTGCGTTGCAATTCTTTCAAAGATTGGTTTCATTTGTCTACAAGGTACACAAAATGCTGCGTGAAAATCAATAACCAATTTTTCACCATTTTCAATTTTTCTTTTTAATTCTTCTGTTGTAATCTCCATTTTATTTACTTTTTTTAATTAAATTATGTAGCGTAAAATCTACAATGTTTTTTTTGTTTATTGTTGTTAAGAATAGAACATTACCATCCTTAATATAAATAAATATACCTGTTGAATCATATTCAACTAATTTTTCAATATTATTTATATTCCCCTCTAAATCAACATAATCATTATACCATAACAGGTATGATTTGTCAATTAATTTATTAATAACTTCCCCACTTAATGAGTTATAAGTATTAACAATAGAAGGGTAGGAACCATATCGTTCCTTAAATAATTTAACACAATGTTTTCTTATCTTTGTCTCTTCCATATCTTAAAAAAAATCAATCCAGTCGTGAGTTTCTTCTTGGTCATCAGTATTTACATTATCTTTTAACCTACTTAAATCTTTATCCCATTTTAGTTGATAACCAAAATCGGTTCTATCGCTTTGGTCCATATAATGTTTCATTTTAATATTATCAGTAACCTCACATTCAGTATCAAATTCTCTACCACCTACAACAACATTCATAACCGGTAAGGTAAACTCATTATGTAATAGATAATCATTAATTCTATCATCTAATTTAGTCACAACATTATACCAAACTTCATCAATACCTTGATTAAATCTACCTAATGTCTGGATTCTTACAATGTCAAAGACTTTTTCACCATTATGACCTACAATATATTCAATGGTCACTCTCTCACCAGTGATTTCATCTCTCCTAAGTGAAATGATTATTGACTCCTCTCTTTTAATATAAGTCTTAACACAATTTGATTGCGTCACCGACTCCGAATTATAATCAATAGATGTTTTTAACACAACTGGATAATAAATGTAATCTAGCTCAATAGGTTTCTCAATAGTATTTACAAATTTTTCATCATATTTTCTAGTGAAATCCCCTTGAGTGTAATGACTAACCTTATTGGTCAAATCATAATGTTCATTATTAAACTCATCATAAGTTTTTGACTTCCAAGTAAAATCCTCAAATAATCTTATTTGGGTTATCATATTTATGTGGTCGTTGAAAGTGTTAGATGTTATATGTTTCATCATAACTAACTTCATAACCTCAACAACATTTCTTTTCTCTTTATCATTCTTAAATGCAAACTCCGGCATATAGTAATATTTAAACACCGAGGTCTCAATAACCTGTTTCATAAACCCATCACTTTGGGAATTTACAAATTTCTCCCCCAATAAATTATAAACATATTTTAATGACTCCATATTACATTCATTAACCGTATGTAAAACCCTTTTTAATTTCTCACCACTGACGCCATTTTTAGTCATAAACGCATCAATAAACTTTAACTTGTGTTTTACCAAATCTTTTTTTGTAACTTGGGGAAAAATCTCCATAAACACTTTCCAGTTATTTGAATACTTAATACCTGAATATTCCAAATATCTTTTGTATAAGTTTTCATCATCACTATAAGATGGGTTAATAACAACACCTGGGATATTACTTAAAAAAATATTTATTGATATTCCAATGACCTCGTGTTTTTCGGTCATTTTTTCCTTAAGTTTTTTATTACTTAAACTCCCATAAAACATTGTGTTCATTAAATGTTTTATTAAATTTAAAGGACTTTCCCAAAAGTTGTTTCTACGAATTTTTTTATTAACCTTTTTTTTGGATGTGTAATTCGTCATATGTCCAGAATATAGTGAATTAGTCTTAACATTAAAAGTTACAAACCTAACACTATTATCACTTTTAAACCCACGACCATTTAATCGTCGTCTTCTACTATATGAGAAAATCTTAAAGCTAACTTTATCTTCAGTTTTAGTTACATAAACACTTTTTCTTTTTATTTCAACTACCGCTAATTTATTTTTAAGGTTTTCTTCAAATTTTTCTTTTGTTGTATAGTTTCCTTTGATTACATACTCAAGTCCTTCCATATCATAATACCGACCATTATCCTCAAATGGGTCGTCAGATAACTCCCTTTGGACGGGAGTTGTATCATCATATTCGGTAACATGATAAGTTTCAATTATATATTTATAAAGTTCTTCCATAGTAAATTACATTAAACCTTACAAAAGTAATTTTTTTTTAATTAATAAACAAAACTAATTCAAACATAATGGACCAAATTTTGTATCCTTGAATATTTTCTCAAATAATTTAACCTCATCATCATTAATGTCTCGTTTTTTCATCTTAACAACAATCGCAATAAGTTGTTTTTGGGTTAATGATGGTTCCTCCCCATTCTCAACATTCAAATATGATTGTTCCTTAACTTTAAGATAAAATTCTTCTTTACCTAAATCCCCAATTAAATTCATTAGGTCATTAGGGTTATTGTCAAAAAATTTGATAAACTGATTGAGATATAACTCTACTTCTACATTTTTCATATTATATTTTTTTTACTATAATAACCATTTCCTTCATATAACATATTGTCAGTTATGTTTTTAGGAATCACTAGTCTCGGATTACAATCTTTAAGATTTATAAAAAGTAATTCTGGTAAATTTCCAACAGATTCCGGTATCTCATCCAAATATTTATTTCCACATAAAGATACAAATTTCAATTTAGTTAATTCCCCAATACTTTCAGGTAATTCACTAACAATATTTTGTAATAATAAAGCGGTTAGGTTCTTAAATCTATTAATAGTTTCAGGTATTTTAAACGATACTTTTTCTTTTGATTTATTACTGATAATAAGATGACTTATATCCTCCGGTAACGAATCAAATATATTATCAAAACCATATATTGCGACGAACTTACCTGACGATGTTTCAGGGTAATTAATCTCAACTCTATTCCCGTCACCACTTATTAAGGCTTTAGTAAAATCTTTCTTAAAATAGTCCTTAAAATCCTTTAGACGACCATTAAAATACTGAACCAGCGGTATTGGTTGATTATGTCTATCCATAAATTGATTACTTTGAAAATGGAATTGATATCTCTCAATAGGTAACCCAGTTCTCTTACTAAGTTCATCTTTATTCTTTAATATAATATAAAGAGGTCCTTGTTTAATATAAGTTCGGAAATAATTAGAATCCGGTGGTGAAGTACACCATTTACTCTCACCATTTATATAATCGTAATAACCCCCATACCAAGAAGCGGCTTCAGCTTGTTTGTTACCATTACCCTCAATTTTAATTAAAGTATATTCAGACCCCTGAATCTCAATTGTTGCACCAGGATGATAAAAACCCTCACGAACCAATCGTATTTCATTCTTTAAGGTCTCCCTATTCTTTTTCTCAACAATATTACTAGGGATATCATTAATAACTTTACTCAATAAATGAGTATTGAGTTTGTTAATGTCTCTTTTGTCTTCCGGAATGTGAAATTTATATTTTCTGTAATTAACTAAATCGTTTTTAACACCCATTAAATCTTCTTCAAATCTTCTGCGGTATTCCTTAATAACTAATTGATATCTCTCACTATTAACATCTTCAGTAAGATAATCAATACCCTGATTAATTTCACTTAATTCCTTAATCTCCGGGTTCAAATAATGTTTTATAAACCATTTAGTATATTGACCAACTTTAACACCCGTCATATCATCAACGGAAGCTTTAGCGTAATCAAAATCATTTGGGGTTTTTGTGGTGGGGTCGTAAGATATCAATAACTTTAACACATCAAAAGATAAATGTGTTTTTGATAAACTAGAAAAGGCAGTATCATCACCACCTTTTCTAATATATCTATTGTATAAAATTTGAAACCTGTTTAAGGTTTTTGTTGTTGTGTTCATCTCAAATTTATTTATATTACCAAAGATATATAAAAAAAATATGAAATCAAAGTATTTTACTTCATAGCGTAAAAACCATCTGAAGAATCCTCTAATAACTCCTTAACCTCAGCTGGTATTTCTACACCACGGTTACTTCTTTGTAAGTTAATAAAAACTAAATCCTGTAATTTTACAACACTTGCAGGTATCTTCTCAATTGAAGGGTTGTCAGTTAAAATCAAATATTGTAAATCTGTCAAATTACCAATTGATTCAGGTAATGTTTTAACCAAATTAAGTAGAGTTAAAGTTACTAAATTTTTATAATTACCAATAGATTCAGGAACATTTAAAGCTACATCCATACTTGTAGTGTTTTTAATTACCAATGATTCAACATCATCCGGTAATGTATTAATTATCTCGTTGAACTGTCCTTGTAAATCTTTCTCAACACCATATATTTGTTCGTATAATGAAACATTTCCAGGGAATTTAATTTCTATTTTACTACCACTAAGTCTTCCACCGTCTCCACCACTAGTAGTTCCACCAATTCGTAAAAATTCAGTTTTTAATAAATCTTTAAAATCCGCAAACGGACCATTCATAAATTTAACAACATCAATATTTCCACTGTTTTGAAATCTATCTCTAAATTGGTTACTAGGAAAGTGGAATTGGTATCTTTCTGAAGGTAATCCAGTTTTTTCACCAACTTGTCCTTTAGGGTCATTAGCAATAAAAATATATAAAGGACCTTGGTTTCTATAAGTTTTTGAGTAACCAGAGTCTTTAGCTGCAGTACACCAGTTAGTTTCACCAGCCTGCGCTTTACCATCGTAACCACCAAAATAAGATGCTGCGTCAGAACCTATTTGTCCTTTATCTGCAATTTTTATTAAAGTATATTCACCATTATCTCTTAATATTTCAGCGCCAGGAAATTTAAACTTTTCTTGAGCTGGAGATGTTGAATCTTCTCCTTTAGCTTTTTTAACTTTTTTACCACGATATAAATCTAATTCTATTGTATCACCTTCATCTGAAATAACAACAGGTAAAGTCATCAATTCTTGAACTGAACCAACTTTATCAATGTTTTTCTTTTCTGGGTTTTCTAAACTACCTTTAAATCTATGGTATTTCTCCAATAACAATTTCAAGTGGTCCAAATCCTCCAAATATAATCTAACTAATTCTCCTACTTGTTCTTTATATTCAGGTGTTCCAGGTTCAACATCAACCACTAGTGATGGTAACTTACCAAAAGTTTTAATAATCCATGGAGAGTATCCACCAACTTTAATAGTTTTCATATCCTCAACATCAGCTCCTTCAACATCAAAACCTCGTGGTATTCTAGTTGTTGGGTCAGCCGATATTAATTTCTTAAATATGTCAAAAGGTAACCCCTTTTTTTTAACCTCAGGGTTTTTCTTGTCTTTAATATCAACATATTGGTTGTACAGAGAATCAAATTTAGAATCCTCAACTATCAGATTAGATAATAATTTAATAAAATTCATTTTATTTCGTTTTTATATATAAATATATTAGTTTATGAAAAAATTATAACACTTTAACAATAAGTTATTTTTTTATTAATTCAAGGTTGAATTTATCCTAATTATTTACTATATTTATCTTAAACTAAAAACATTTATACTATGAAAATTGTTGAAATCCCTACTTCAGATATCAAAAATATTGAAGTAATTAACCCCATAAACGTGTCAGAATCAGTTAACACACCAAAAGAAAAAGGTTGTAGCTCTTGTAAAAAAGGTTTAAATTCAACCCATTGGTCTATGATTGTATTATCATCTTATATTTTATTTGCATCCATATATGGGTCCATTAAACTATTCAAGGATATAATCGCCTTATTTTAATATTCTGTGGAGAATTATTATGAAACCATAGGTGTCGCTGAAAACGCAACCCAAGAGGAAATAAAGAAGGCTTATAAGAAAAAAGCCATTCAACATCACCCCGATAAAGGTGGTGATGAGGAAATGTTTAAGAAAATTTCAGTCGCCTTTGATACCATTGGTGATGAAAATAAACGAAGTCAATACGATAATCAAAGAAGAAACCCATTCGCAAATATGGGTGGTGGTGGATTTAATCCATTTGAGGAAATGTTTAACCAATCTTTCAACACTCAAAGAAGAACCGTTCCTGATACCATTATTGATGTACAAATCGGAACCTTAGAGTCTTTTAATAGTAACGATAAAACCATAACATATACAAGAAAACATAAATGTAATGATTGTAATGGTAATGGCGGTGAAAGAATAACTTGTAACATCTGTAATGGTGAAGGTTTTACCATCCAAAGAATGGGAACAGGTATATTTGTACAAGTAGTTAGACAAGTATGTAATGGTTGTAAAGGTAATGGTTTCCACTACAAAAACACTTGTAGAACTTGTCATGGTGAGACAACTAAAAATGTTATTGAAACTCTATCTATTAAAATACCACATGGTATTGATAATGGTCAATTCCTAAAATTACAGGAAAAAGGTGACTTTAATGGTGGTATGTATGGTAACTTAATTCTAAAAGTTAATATCCAACCTGAAAATGGATTTGAGAAATCCGGTAATGACTTGGTATATAACGCCTTCTTTAATCTAGAAGATTTATCAAAACCATCATTCACCATTCCCCACCCAAAAGGTAATATATCCATAAAATTACCATCAGACTTTGATACCTCAAAACCACTGAGGATAAAATCAAAAGGATTTTTTGATAGTGGTGACCTATTTATTAAATTATATGTCAAATTCATCAGAAAATAAAAAAATTGAATACAACTTCCAAATCGTTATATTCAAAAATAAAGTTAAGAAGAAAGTTGTTAAGAAATTCATCACCCGGAAAAGAGGTGATGAGTTTTTTAATGACCTAATTAAAGAATCTAATGATGTAATATTTGAAAAACAATATGAAAATGGATTCTACTCTGATTATGAATTAACCTTCATTGAGAAAATAACACCCAATTTTACACCCATCTACCTAAAAGATGAATACGGTCGTAACATCAAAATTAATTTAGATGATACAGATTTCTCCATAACCAAAATATCAAAGTATAAAGTTGAAGAACAATTTTTAGATTTGTCCCAAAATAAAAAAATGAACTCCAAAGAGTTCATTAAAAAATACCTGAATAAACCAGGGCTGAAAATGATATCTAAATTAAACAATAAAATTGTTCTCCAAAATGATGACGACCTAAATCTTTTTACTTTTAAAAATGAAAAAGATTCAGGTAGATTTATCACCACAATGTCTAATTTGTTTTTTTCTCATAAAAAATACGACTGTATTTTTGTGACTGATTCCTCAACCATCCAAAGAAAGTACTTATACGACCTTTTGGTTCAGAGGGGATTTTCAAAAGAATATCTTTTTCGTCAAGTAACAACTCATCAGAAACAAAAATAAATTCAGTACCGGATATATCAATACTGAATTTTTTACTTCCTCTATCACCCATTCTAAAGTTCTGAACAACTGATTGGTATTCATCTTTACCTAACTCAAGTAAAATTACTCTCTTCCCATTTGGAAATAATGAATCAATACCATCAGAAATTAACGCCAATTTTTCCATTACCCCAATAATATCCTCTTTATCTTCATCCATAATGTTATTTTTTTAGGGGGTTTAGGTAAGATGTTTTCCTTACCCATATTTTTAAGTTGTTCTATTATTCGTTTTTTTTCAGTCTCTAACTGGATGTTATCTTTAATCTTCTCTTTCTCCAACCACATTAGGTCTTTTGTGCTCTTCTTGTTCATTTTCTAATTCAATATTTAAACTATTAATTAAATCAAATTTTAAGTTCTTTAAATTCTTTAAGTTTTGTTTCTCAAATATAACTTTCAATTCATTAACCTTGTTATTAAATAAAGTTTCTTTTTCTTCTCTCTCTAAATTATATTTAATAATATTTTGAATGTTTTGTGAAACTTTTTCAATACCATCTTCGGTTATTTCTGAAACGAATGAAAATAAACGATAATTCTCAACTTTAGAATTTTGTTCCATAACTTTATCTTCTTCAACATATTTTTTAGGTAGTTTCCATGTTGTAGGGAAACTAACATCGAATGTTAAGTAATTCTGTAATTTTCTTACAGATTGTAAATAAGGTAGTAATGCGGAAAATTCTTTATATAAACTCATAGTTAATGTTTTATTATGTATGTTATTATGTATGATACTGATAAACCAAGATAAACAAGTTCCCCAAAATATAAAGAATATTTTTCAGGTATTTCTTGAAAAAGGGAACTTATTAACTTGATAACTGACCTTAATACAATAAGCACCGAAAAAATAAATACAAATAAAAATAATGTATTAATATCGTTCATTATTTAATTTTTTTTCTTTCGTCTAAAATTTCAGTTCTTAATGTTTGTAGTAAAGTTTTAAGTTCTTGTGAAGTTTTTCTAGCTCTAGTACCAGCGCTATCATTACCTTTGTAAAATTTAGTTACATTTACCGATAATTCTTCAGTTAAAACTTTGATTTGTTCTAATGTTTCCATCTAATTTAGTTTTTATTAATTTATTGTTTGTTAACCAAAAATAAATTTAATTACACTAAATGTAAAGTTATTTTTTAATATGTTTGTCTAAAACTTTGTAAATAGTGGTAATCATGTCTAAATCAGATTTGGTAAATGATTTGTCAAGATTAAATAAGTCGTTGAAGAAACTCCCTATTGTAGTTTTAATTGTAGTATCAGCTTGATTATAAAATACTTCATTAAAGAATGAGTTGAAGTATTCGTTATGTTCTCCTTCGGAGTAAAATTCTATATTTTCTTTGGTAAAGTTATTTATAACTTTGTTCCAACACCAGTCAAAATGACCCATATTGTCGTTTTCCGATAAAGTTATTTTAGTTTCATTATGATTGTCAGTTTCACCTAGATAAGTGTCTAAAATCAAATAATTTAATGAATGTGAGAAATCTGAAAACAACTCTAATTTTTCCGGAATGATATTATTGATACGTAGCCACGTATCAACATCTTCCGGTTTTAATGGTTTGGTTATATAATTAAAAAAATTCTCCATATACGTTATAAATATATGGAGAATGTAATAAAATTTACTAAATTGTAAATTATTGTGTTTTTCTATTGTAAGATATTAATGATTTCATTTTCTCAAATTCTTCATTTATTTTATTTTGAGTTTTATTATTAACAGACTCAGTCTTAATATTAAGACCTTTCCCTGTTTCTTCACCAGGTTTATCCATTACAACAGGTTGTTTAGATTTATTATAAGCCATTCGTTTCGCTTTAATTAATTTACCCTGTTTTCTTTTTTCATTCTGTTTAGAATTAACATCTGTTTTTACAGCATTAGCATATTCAGAACTATTACCTGTTTGAGATGAACCTTCAATAGTTTTTTCCATCCATTCTTCATTAGGTTCAATTTCACTATATTCTATATCCGCTTGTCCTGTCTGTACAAAGTTATCAACAAATTCTTTACCAGCGTCTGACATCGTATAAGCTTTTTTAGTCATTTTTTCTAATTCACCATTACCTTTTGGGAAATGTGTTGGATTTTCAGTATATTCACCTTTAGAACCAGCAGCAACATAATCTTTCATTTTTTTAGCTGTAGCTTTAAGACTATCCTCATTTTCTTTACCTGATTTCTTATGAACTTGGTTGTATTTGTCATAACCTTTAGCCATTCCAATACTTTTTATATTGTCTTGAGTTTTTTGTTCTAATATTATTTTTTCAATTAAATTAACCATTTCAGATTCAGTTAATTTAATAGACTCTTTAGTTGTTTTTTTGTGATTACATTTACAATCTTCCATCCCACATTTAGGACATACAGATTCGTTTTTAACACCTTTTCTTAATAACTTAAAGTCTTCAGAATCAATCTTATTGTTTTTGTTTTTATCCAAAACTTTTTGTTTCCCTTTTAAAGTTTCAGTCATTTCAGATTTACAAAATTCTTTTGTCATTTCATCATCAGGACCAAAATTTTTCATATGATATTTACAGGTTTCGTCATCTAATTGATTAACATAACCAGGTTTTTCATCCTCATTACCTTCTTTTTCCTCAACATAATCAAAAGCTTGATGTTTCGGAAAATCTCCCACTTCACCTTCACCAAATTGTTTTTTAACACCATCTTTTACAGATTTTACAATATTTCGCATAAAACTTGATTTTGGTTTATCTTCTTCAGTATCTTTATTTTTCTTAGAAACCATTGTTGGATTATCACCCATATAATGTCTTAGAGGGTATTGTTCATCATAACCATGACTTTCTTCACCCAATTCATTAACATCAATCCATTCGTCTTCAGAGAAATCATCATCCGAACCAAGACCACCCAGTTCATTTATTTTTGAAACAAGTTTATCAGCTTTTTCTTCTAAAGTCTCATTTAATAATTTAGTAACTAAATTATCCAAGTAAGTTGTATTTAATTTTTTCATTTTAGTTTTATTTATAAATATCTTTTATTTTTGATTTATTCGTTTAAATATTTTTTTTCATATTCATAAGCGATAATACTTTTAATAACATTCTCACTTATATTACGTTCCTTACTTATTTTACTTATAACTTTTTTAATTGTTTCATTCTCAAATATTTTCAAAGCTTTAATATCACCTTGGTTACAATATGGAAATTTTTTACATTTTGATTTAACTTGAACGAATTTACCTCCAGGTATTAATGGTTTTGATTTACCTCTCCAATCTTTCTTACCCATAGTTTTAGCCCAAGCAGTTGGAGTTTCATATGAACCTGAAGAACCTGAACCCGTAGCTTCAGTTGCTTCAACTTTTTTCGTATCTTCATTATTTTCTTTACTTGAGAATAACGAACCTGAAAATTGACCACCAGCACCAGCGCCAGTCGCTTCACTATTTTCACCCTTCGTAAATGAAGTAATTTTAGTTATAGGTTTCTTTATTTTAGTTTTACCAACTAAATTATCTGAAATACCTGATTTTATAGGTCTTTTTATTATAGGTTCTTTTTTATTCTTTTTTCCTGTAATCTCTTCTTCACCTAAAGCTCTTGTAAATTCACTAGCTGCTAAAACACCTTCAGCACCTTTAGATAAAACACCCGCTTTACTCATTTCGTCGGACATCGCACTTTTTAAGTTATCTGTAAAATTTCCCATTTTAAGCGTTTTTTAGTCTTGGTTCCCAATATCCTCTTTGAGTCCACATAAAGTTATAGAATTCTCTAAAAACTTTAACAACGATGTCTTTAACATCACCTTCAAGTTTACCTCGTTTCAATTCTTTAGATAACATATCAATAATTTTTTGTTCATGTTGTTGAACAGTATTAGACCCCAAGAAGTCTTTAATTTCTTTTCTAATTAAGACTTCAATTTCTTTTTTTTCTGTTGATGTAAGTGCCATTATTTTCCTAATTTTATTCTCCAAAATATACCACCTTGGATGGATATTTGTTTATTTGTTCCGTATCCAATACCTAAAGAATATAATTTATCCTTTTTTGTTTTCAATACTAAAGTAGGTCCAACATAATTAACAATATTAACTCTATCAAAACCTCCAACAGCCCCAATATAATATTGATTAATCGGCATCTTTTTAACAATTTTAGTCTCTTTAACAATTATTTTATTAACTTGTGAATTCCAAGTTCTACCTATAATTTTATTTTGACTAATAGTATCAATAACTGATATGTAACCTAAATCTTCTTTTAATTTTAATGTGTCTTTATAAACTTCTTTACTATAAAAATCTTTTAATATTGCAACAGTATCAATTTCTCTTGGCATAGCTACAAACACAGGAGTTTCTTTATAAATAGTTTTACCTGGTTTGTATATTGTTTGTTTTGTTGGTACATATACTGTATCAATAACTTCACTCACATTTTTATATGTTTTACCACCAACAACAGTAGTACCACCTTTAACCTTATTATCACCTTCACACCCTCTACTAAACACTAATAGAATTATTAGACCTATAATTAATAGAGTTTTAAGGTCAATAGAATTTAAAAAATTCTTCATATTACTTAATTGTTTTTTTTCTGTCAGCTAATATAGCCGCCCATTTTGACTTGAACTTTTCGTAAAAACTTTTTAACTTATTTACCATCTCTAAAAATTCATCGTCTGTTTTTATCATATCACCATTAATGTAAACCCCATTCTCTTCACCAATTGAAAAGAAGAATTCAATATCCGCATCAATAATTTTACCTGACCACTCAACGTTATTTGGGTAAATGTTTAACTTATTAAAATCCACTAAATCTGCAACTTCACTAACGAAGTCATCCATAGTTTCTTGGAACGCTAATTTCTCATCTGTCGTTAATTCTAAATCCGTTTGGTTTTTACCATGTAATGATAATAAACCACCAGAAATTCTGTAGGTTTGAGATTTATCATCACTAGGTTTAGTATCATCATCAATTTTATCTTCAACAGATTTAGATAAATCTAATTTATCAGTAGTTTCATCTTCAGTTAAAAGAGTATATTGTTTTCTAATAGTATTAATATCTTCATTTAATTTATCGTTACTCAATAACGTTCTTGACGCTTTTAGTAATTGTTTAATTTCATCGTGTGAGTTATTCATTTTCTATTTGTTTTGTAAATTTTTCAAAGTTAAATGCTGGACTAACATCAGTATAACGAGTACTGAAATTACTTTTGGTAACTATCCCCTCATATTTCTCAACACCTGTTGTTTTTGTGTTATGACCTATGACTTGTTTTTTTATTGAAGTTTCTTTAGTAATTGACTTACATAAGATTGATAAAGAATCCATTTGTTTATCACTATATGGTTGCCAAAAATAATAATCCCTCCATTTTTTATCAATTGTATTTCCTTTATAAATATCACCAATCCAATTAATGTAGTGACCGGTTAAAGGTTCTTTTTCTAACCAACCTAAGTTCTCTAAACAGATTATAATTGAATTTTTATCAATATTTAAATCGTTGAAATAATTTGAATATTCATTATTGTTTAATAATTGTAATACTTTACCATCTTGAGTAATTAAATAGTTAGGAATCCTACGATAATTACCATTATAACGATTGTTCAACATCGCTAAGTAATCATTCAGATTCCTTGAGGTATGTGTTAAAATTATTTGTTTCTTTTTCTTTTGTTTTCCCTTGGGTTGGAATTTACCATATTTAATTATTTCAACCATTGTGTGATGAATTAAAAATATTTATGATTAACTATTTTTTGTATATGTTAATCTTACTTTATCGTCTGAAATTTCACCATCATTAGTTTCGTCTTCTATAATAATTTCATCTTCTTTTTCTGTTTCTATAGTTTGTACAATAGGATTTGGTATTCCAACTAGTTTTCTAATATATTCTAAATTACTTAAATTAGCATTATCTATAATTCTTTGTTGTTCTTCACTGATTAGGTCAGCATTAGTAACACTTTCAGTTATGTCTCCGACATTTGTGTCGGTGACATCTTGAACCTCGTTCTCTAAAACTTCTTCAATATTACTTTCAAGTTTTAAGACTTCAGATTCCATAACTTCAACATCAATTGATTCATTAATAGAATCATCTAGGTCTTCAGATTCATTTTTTTTTTCTTCAACAATTTCGTTTATAACTTTTTTATTCTCCAGGTCAAGTTCATCATATTTAACAAAAAAGTGTAAAGAAGTTAATGAAATTATAGGTAATAACCCACCTTCTAAAAACGCTAACCATCTTTTTAATGATACAACATCGTTAATATCAGAACCTAATAGTTCCCAAATAGGACTAGTTAATTCAACCCAAGACTTAAATAAGTCACTATTAGAATCAATCTCTTTATACGAAAAGAATATATTACCAATCATTTGAATTAAAGTTACTAATCCGAACATTATCCAAACTCCTCCTTTAATTCTGTTAGTTGCAGCAACCAACGCCGTCATAGCCGCAGCCTCAATAGCAATAGATAGATAAATCGCCCAACTGATTGGGTTAGATAATGAATACCAAGCAACAACGTGTGATATGGATATTACCGTAACCAATAAAATTGGTATTAAAAACATTGACCTTATAGGGTTTTCTTTTAACCACTTCCAAATTAAATTCATTATTTCTTTATAAGTTTGTTTAATTCTTTATCTATTTCAGTCTGTCTTTGAACATCTAAAATTTTTCTATCTGTTGATTGAATCATTCTTTTTTCAGATTTTAAACCCTCAATCTTAATACCCTCAATCAGTCTTACCTCTAAAGAATCCACTCTTTGAGTCACTTTATCAACTTTCCCATTAGTGGTACAAGTCTTCATAAAAATAACCAACACTAGTAAAAATACTATTCGGTTACCCCATACATCAATAAAATTAATAATTGTTTTCATAAATATTTCTTTTTTACTAAAAATAAAAAACCTTCTATCATAATAAATAGAAGGTTTCTATATTTTTTCATTTAATCTTATACATAATCAAATAAATCTTTTGAATTATTTCTAATTCTACGTAACGCTTTAGCTTTAATTTGTCTAACTCTTTCTTTGGTTAAATTAAAGTCACCACCAATATCCTCTAATGTCCTTGGAGAACCTGATAACCCATAATAATCCTCAATTATTGTTCTTTCTCTTTCGTCCAATACACATAATAAAGATATCAATTTTTGTTTTAGTAAATCACCAGTATTAAAAATAGCGTCAGGCATATCGGCTTGTTCGTTTTTAATGATATCAACCAATGTATCACCATCCTCATTAATGTTCATATCTAAACAAATCATTGACGGTAGATTTTGAAATTTATCTGATAGTTTTCCACCATTACTCTCAATCTCTTTTTTCGCTCTTTGTAAATCCTGAACAACATTAACCGGTAGTCTAATAGTTCTAGCATTGTCATTCAATGATTGTAGAATAGATTGTTTAACCCACCATACAGCATAAGAAATAAATCTTAGGTTTTTTGACCAATCAAAATTATGAATGGCTTTCATAAGACCTAAATTACCTTCAGCGATTAAGTCAGGAAATGGTAATCCTTGGTTTTGATATTGTTTAGCGACCGTAATTACAAATCGTAAGTTACCTTCCAAAAGTTCTTTATTAACTTGTTGAATTTCTTTTTCAGTTAATGTCCCAGAACTTATAAGTGCTGATAGTTCTCTCTCTCGTTCAGGAGTCATAACTTTTATCTTACGAATATCTTTAAGATAAACATTAATTTCTTCTTGATTAATCGGAATTGAATAGCTTTTAGTTTTCATATATTATTTAGAGTATTTGTTTAATAAATTTAATTCATCATTTGTTAGAGAAGAAATCCCACAATCATTTATTTTATCTAAAATGTTGTCCAGGGTCAAAGGTAATGGTTTTATTTGTTTTAACAAAATATCTTCATCATCTTCTTCGTCAATTTCTTCATTAAATTCAATCTTTTTGAAAAATGACATAACATTGTCACTTAATTCATCATGTAACAATTTTCGCCCCGCATCAATATTACCTGACACATCTTCAGGTAAATTTAGGTCAAATAAATGATTTGACACATCAATGGGTGTATTGTATGACATATTGTCAGTGTTGTAAGGTAGTAACACATATGTCATATCTAAGTCGTCAAACAGAATGTCAACATACTCTTTAATATCACAAAATTCTTCCTGGGAATCAAATGTGAATACCATAGATTGATTATCGTAATAATAATTAATCTTAGGGGAATAAGAAATTGGTGTAAGTTCTTCAGCAACCAATGTTACTAATTCGTTTAAATTATCTTGTTTAGTAAAAACAAATAAGATGTATTTTGTTTGAGTTTTCATGGTGTCATTTATTTTTAACAAAGATAACACATTTTTCTATTCTACAAAATAAAAAACTTATTTAATTTATTTTTATAATCTAAATCAATATTCTCATCTTTCATTTTCTTATCAATTAACTCTTTAACATAATCAATAATTATTTTTTTATCATTGTTATTAACCCAAGATGGGTAGGGCATACGTTCAATGTCTTTACTTTGTATATTTTTAGTATGATTTAACACATTTTTTAATATTTCACTAGATAATGGTGTTAATAACCAACCAATAATAAAATATAATTCATCTTTATCAATACCTTCATTAATAACGCCAATTGGTGAACCACTATCTAAAATATAACCTTGGGGTAAATATCTAACTCTAATGTCATTAGATATCAATCTCCAGGTTAATCCTTCTTTTTTAAAGAACTTTTCACCACCAACCCCATGTAAGTACCAAGGACCTGTTTTTTTAAATAATTTTACAACTTCACCATCATTTCTCCAATAAACATATGTTTTGGGTATTTCGTATATTTCAGAAGCGGTTGATTTATTATACGGTAAATAATCAGAGTTAGGTATTTCAATAATACTTGGTTGATTTTTTGGTGTAATATTTAAAATATTTTCAACAACATTATTTTCAATGTCACTTAATTTATTAGCACTAATCTTACCTAATTTAGTTCTCAATAATTCTTTTTCATATGTTTTAACTTCTTCAGTAATATTAAAATCATATTTTTCAATAATATAATTTGTTGTTAAATCTCTTAAAAATAATTCATTTTTACCTGTTGTCATACCGGAAGAGCATGTAAGATATTTTGAGATTGTAACACCCTGAAAATACTTCATATAATCATTAGATATTAAAAATGATAAATTTTTTGTTTTATATATGTCATTAATATCTAAAACAATATTATCAATTTTAATTGATTTATCATTATTTTTTTTAGACCTGAAATATACCATACCATAATCAGTTTCTTCCGAAAATGTAGATAGTTTATTAATTTCAATTGAATAATCCATTAAAAACTTACGGAGTCCTTTCATAGTTGATATACTTAAAAATGTATCAGAACATATAAATCCTAGTTCTCCATTATCTTCCAATAACTCAAAACATTTAATAGTAAAAAAAGAATACGTTTCTTTTTTTATTTTCTCACCATTTCGTGAACCAAATTTTTTATCTAACTCTTCACCAAATTTAGTCTCAAAAGTACCTCCAAAGGGAGGATTACCTTCACAATAGTTAAACTTGATATCGTAATTAACTAAGAAAAAATCAGAGTTAATTAAATTATGTTTTTTTAATTTATAATTGTATCTAACTTGAATTTCATTTATTGTAAAATCATATAATTCTTTATCAAATTCAACACCAAATAAATTATTTTCAAAAATCAAATCTAATTTTTGTTCTAAATTTAACTCATTAGGATAAACATTTAATAAAACTTTAATTATTCCAAATAAGAAAGAACCTTTACCAAAAGAAGGTTCTAAAATCTTATCAGTTATTTTATATTGTCTATGTTTCAATATTGACCAACTTAAACTTTCTGGTGTCATAAATTGACCCAATTGTTTTTTCTTATCTCTTTTATATTTTGTTTCACTCATATTTTATAATTTTAGTTTTAAATATTTAAAAATAAATATTAGGTAATTACTATTTAACATATAAATCATTAAATTTTTTTAACTTTTTTGTTCTTAATTCAATATTTCTAATAATAGAACCAGAGTATAATGCTATAAAAAAATTTCTAATTTCACTACTACCATAATTAACACCAAGGTTGTTAACATATGTTTCATATTCTAATTTAAATTTCTTTTGTTTAATCATAATTTGTCCTGTACCACCGTCAGCAGTTAAACAATCCTTAAATTGTAAAATATTAACAAACATAACTTTTATTTTTTCAGTTTCTTGATTGTAATGAATAAATGTTGTATAATAACAAAATATATTTTTTTCAAGAATTAAATTTGTCATTCTACTTAAAGAACAAATGTTCGGATGTCCTTCACTAATACCAAATTTAACATTATTAAGATTACCATTAATTATATGGTCTGAAATCGCTCTTTTTAGTTTATTTTTTTTAGAATCTAATTCATAAGTAATATCATAATTTTTAGACAATAAATCACCAACTTCTTTTTCTATTTTAGATGAAAAAGCGTGACCTACTTCATTACTATTTTTCATAGATTTTTTATTTTGTTTAAAAAAACTTAATAGATTTTCTTCAAGAAATTTTTCAATATCTCTTTCTTCTTTAAATGTAAATTCCATATTATTTAGTATTTAGTTATATTATCAAATGTAACCATAAAAAAAATAACCATCAAGTAATTTGATGGTTATTAATAAAAATTATTTTACTGACTAACATAACTAATGTTATCTTCTTTTTTAATCTTAACAACATTATCAGCCCAATTGTTAACCAAAGGGTTATGAGTAATAAGGAATATCCTTTCAAAGTATTCTTTAATTTTGATAAAAAATTCCCCAACCATTTCCAGGTTATCATTGGATATCTTACCAAACACCTCATCCATTACCATAATATTTGGTTTTGGTAATGAACATATTTTACTTAACACGGCTCTAAGAGCTAATGAAGCAATGGTTCTTTCATAACCAGACCCGGATGACATACTCTTCTCAACTTGGGAATTGTTATCTACCATAACGAAATCAACCTCGTTCTTATCATTGATTTTAACCTCAAGTCTAAAGTGACAACTATCCTGTAATAACCTTTGAAGTTCAGAATTTATAAGTGGCATCATAGTCTTCATAATTGATTTAGTTATACCATTTTTACCATAAATCTCTAAATAGATTTTATAAATTTTTTCCTTTTCAGATTCTTCAGCAATTTTATTTATCTTAATATTATTCTCTTTAATCTTATCGTTATTTATACCGACTTTATTAATGTTATCATCAATTGTTTTTTTGATTGAATATTTTTCTTTTTCAAGTTCATCAATTTTAAGACCGGCTTTAATCAATAAGGTTTCAGTTTTTTGGTTTTCGGATATCTTCTCCTGAAGTTCATAATACCTGGATAACTTGTCACTTAAGTTCTTGATTTTCAAATCATAAGATTCAATATTTAATTCGTACTTTTCTTTGATGAGTTTGTTTTTCTCATATTCATCAAATTCTTTTTTTAGTTTGGTAAAACTTTGTTCTTTGGTGGATAAATCCGTCATTAACCCCAAAATTTCGTCTTTGCGTATGATATATCCGTCAAGTTCCCCAATTTTTGATTGGGTAATTGTTGCGTTCATTAACTCAATACCACAATGTTCACATTTAATCCCATCACCAACAGAACTTTTCAATTCTTCCAAAGTTTTTATTTTGTTATCAACAACAACTTTTTCCTTATAAGCAATATCATATTCTTCTTTAACCTTATCGTGTTCATCTTCATGATAAAACGATGTTGGTTCTACCACTTTCAGGTTTTCTAATTGTGTAACAACTTTTCCTTTATCAAATTTTAATGTATCAATTTCAGAATTAACTGTATCCGGTGATAACCTACTAATTTCAGCATCAATATCAGTATGTTTATTCTTTAATAAAGAATCTCTATATTCATTACCTTTAAGAATCCTCTCCATAACATCAACTAGTTTTGGATTTAATTCATTGTTCTGCTCAAGTAATGTTGTGATATTGTCTTGACAATTTTCGTTATCAGTTTTTAGTGATTCAGTATTATAAATGTTTGATAACATTGATTTTGAGAATTGACTATATAACTCTTTACCAACCTCTTCCTTTTTCTTAAGGAAGTCCAATCCCATGAACCTGGATAATACTTGACCTCTAGCTGTTGGTTTAGCATCAATTAACTCCTCTAAATTACTAGCGGTAGTTAGTATAGTCATCAAGAAATCATCCTTGGTTCCAATAGATGTTTTAATAAAACTTTCAGTCTCCCTTCTTTGCTCACCTGTAAAATTTTGTAAGCTACCATCATATAGTTTCTTAAAGAAATCTAATTCTGTTTTAACTGACCATTCACCAGCTTTAGTCTTCTTTCTTTCAATGTTTCTAACAATAACATATTCATCACCATCAATGATGATTTCACCCTTTACAGATACCTTATTCTTATCAGAAAACCTATTAAAGATTTCTTCAGCCTTTGAGGTTTTTGTTGTTTCATTAAAGAATAAGAATAATAATAAATCAACTGATAGAACCGTTTTACCACCAAAGTTTGGGGGATTTGATTCCACAACAGATATACCATCACATTTCTCAAAATCCAATCTTTGATTCTCACCATAAGATAAGAAGTTTGAAAATTCAATGTTTTTAATATACCATTTCTTGAATGGTGTTGCTTCGGTTTGGGTCAATAACATATTATTATCCACTTGGGCATTTAACGCACAGACCTCATCGTAATAATTTTCATTATTCTTTGATTTTAGATACGATTTAACCAATTCCAATTGATAATTACTATCCAATATATTAAACGAAATATCAACAGAATGTGTCGTCTCTTGGGTAACTTTAGTCTTTGTAATAATATTCACATTACTAGTAAGATATTTTTTCTGAAAATAGTGTTTTACACTTTTAATCTTTTCTTGTGTAAAATTTTCAGCGAAATCTTCCCAGACTACTTGAATATAAGGATTATCTAATTTTTCTATTTCTAAATCGTATTTCATAAAATAATTTACTAGTTAATTGTTTCTACAACTTCTGCTGTGATTTCTTTTTGACCTTGTTGTGTTTCATACTGAACTTTCAACTCTTCCATTTTAGTTTTAACCATTTCAGCATACTCTTTTTGGAATTTAGTTTTGGCCGAATTAATAGCTTGATTTCTTGTCGCTACTCTTTGTTTGTGAGCTTTTGCTCCCCCTCTTTTTTTAGATGTTGCCATTGTATTTGATTTTTAGTTATTATGTTTATTTGCTGGTCTGTTTTCCTCAAACCATTCTACGATTGAATTAATAATCCATACTCCCCCGGATGATAACATTCCGTCAAAGAACCAAGAAGAATATACATCAACACCAAGTAATTGATTTACCGGTGAGTATAAGAAAAGTCCTGCGAAGAAGCCAAACCATGTTGCGAAACACATCGGGCATGATGTCATATTCTTAACGAATACCGCAAAATCGTTAAAAGGTTTATCGG
>Ga0209443_1000520_pt1 | contig 26164 bp, 20 predicted proteins | sample LauGreBMM110DCMD_2_FD_187571 | JGI IMG/M metagenome (GOLD analysis project Ga0209443, IMG submission 187571) | Freshwater lake microbial communities from Lake Michigan, USA - Su13.BD.MM110.DCMD (SPAdes) (version 2) | ecosystem: Environmental > Aquatic > Freshwater > Lake | place: Lake Michigan... | reverse complement strand
CAGAAGAATATAAAACAAAAGAATTTTTTGACGAGTTTGAAAAGCTTATTCCGGGAGGTATGTATTATTTTAAGTTTAGAATTGAATTAGCATCCGACGGAAATATAATAGTAACTCCATTACCATACTCTGTACCTAACTACATAAGAGATAAATATAATCCAGGGTTTTTTTCAGGTTATATATCTTTTCAATTAGCAAATAGTGGAATATTACCATCAATTGTGGAGCTGATTCGTTTGGGAAATCAAGTAACTATTGCATTGCGTGTAATTGCAAAATCTAAACGAGACTTTGCAGATTCCTTCTTTAACTTTCATAAAGACCAGACTATTTTTACAATGTTACAGTATTATAACTTTGGAAAACCATTTGTATTTGGTACTGAGGTATTATTGGGATATAAAGAAGACGAAACACTGTTGCCCCACGAACTTTTTGGCATTTTGCCTTTACCAGAAAAAGTTGGAAATTTAAGCACTGCATTCTCAACAATAAGTGCTGCTAATTCTGAATTAAAAGATTCTGGAGTTAATTCTGTTGTATTAAGAGGAAAATATAATAATGGTGACACAATGATATTCTCTGACCCATTACTAAGACACGCTACCATTAAAGCAAATGAAGTTGTTGAAAGCAATGCTATAAAAATAAAAATACCCAAAAAAGGTCAACTTAGTTCGCACAATGTACATGAAGATAGCGTTCAGGTGTGTTCAGTGAGAGAACCAACAACTCCAGAAATGGTTGATAATAGACAAGCCATTGCTATGTTTTTATTTTTAGATACAGTGAATTATAATGATCCTTATTATACACCAGACAAATTTGGAGAGCCATTTACAATATTAACAACTCCCGCAAGAGAATTAAAGACGATTAATTTTAACAAGGATGAATTTAAAGGTTTTGTTGAAACATTAAGTTCTGGTGAAGGTTGTGTTGTTATTAAAGATTTAACTATTACAAGCCGAGGTGGAATAAAACAAAAAGGCAATAAGAAAACTACAAAAAAGAAAACTACAAAAAAGAAAACTACAAAAAAGAAAACTACAAAAAAGAAAACTACAAAAAAGAAAAGGAGAATGAATAAAAGAAGCAGAGCGAATAAAATAAAAACTAGACGGGCTTACTAAATGTGCAATAAATCTTCCACCTTAGATAACGTATCTTTTGATAAAGATAGTTTATTTAAATTTCTCCTAGTATTTTTTTTATTGCTTTTTTTACCGACGCCCTTACCAGAATCGCTGCTTGATTTTTTCTTTTTTGATCCAAAAGTTCGTCTTCCAGACACCAATGATTCCGTTAAATTGCAACCATGAACAGAACATCTCGCAGATTCTAACACCATTTCTGGATGATCTTTTACCAATTTACCCATGTTTTTTGCAGATATACTAATTTGAACTCTGCCTGCACGCTTTTTCTCAGGATTACCAACTTTGGGATTGATTGTAAAATAAGATCCGTTGCTAGCCATTTCTTTTTGCAGCGCCTTTGATGCTGATTTATATAAAGGGTTTCCAGTTTTCACCATTTCCTTTAAATTTTCAATTCCACTTTTTGTTTGTTCTAAATTTCCCCCGAGTAACGCGGGTCCCAATGAAGAGAAATCTAACCGATCAACCTGTTGAATTTGTTTGGTATCACCCGATTGTTTATAATTGACAACAATTACTTCTAAAGGCGAATTTTTGTCTAACGTTTCAACAATTCTAGCGGCGTCTCCGAAACATACTGTTTTTGAACCAGTGCATTTGATACTCACATTTTTTCCAGTTCTTTGATTTAGTTCTTTTGGGACATCGTGAATAGATGTGTAAGATATTCCCGCCCCAGGATATACTCCATAAACCGTTTGTAAAATTTCGTTTTCCCAAGCTTCTCCATGTCCTTGGACAGGGTTTCCTTTTGATTTTTTTGATGCCATATATTTATACTAGAAACAAAAATAAAATAAAAATAAAAAAAACATAATAATAATAAATATTAAAATAAAAATTGATTTGTTAAAAAGAACATAAATAAATTATAACAATCTAGTATAAGGAATGATAATCCCAGTTAAATGTTTTACATGCGGCACAGTAATTGCTGACAAATATCGCTACTATTTGGAAGAAGTCAGGAAGAGAAAATTGGCAAAGGATATGGACGTTGATAAAGTCGTTTATTTAACAAAGGAATTTAGTGAAAAAACCCCAGAGGGTGAGGTATTGGATGATTTGGGGCTAAATAAAATGTGTTGCCGCAGACATATGCTTACACACGTTGATATTGAATAATTTCTTTGGTTAGTATATATGGGAAAAAGTATTAAACGCTCAAAGGCAAAAAAAACACAAAAATTATGGAATATGAAAGGATGTTCTAAATCAAAACGAACTTTAGGTGGAAAAACTAGAAGAGTAAAGCGCGGAGGATCTTGGAAGAAAAAAATGGGAGGAAAACATGTATGTCATAAATGCCCACCTGGTTGCAGATGCGGACCAAATTGTGATTGTGGGCACAACTGTCCTGGAAACTGTTATTTAAAAAATAAAAAGCAAAAAGGGGGAAATTGCGAAAGTTATGGTTTATGTGGAGTAGTTCCACAAAATGGTGGGTGTATAACGTGCTTGCAATCAGGTGGTTCTGCAAATGGTGCGTTAGTTGGGGCGCCATGGACGCCCAAAATCGCAGATTGGCCAGGTGTAGCAGGAAAAGATGGCCAAACTAATTATTTCTCCATGAATAAATACCTAGTTGATCCTCAAACAGAAACAATTTCAGAACGCAATCAAATAACATACACACCACAAAATGGTGGAACTAGACGCAGCAGAGCCGGTGGGTTAATACCACAAGATTTGGTAAATTTAGGAAGGAGTATGGTTTATGGAGTTGGAAGCGCGTATAATAGTTTAAATGGATACGCAACGCCAGTTAATCCTCTGCCATACAAAGATCAACTTGTAAATACAGCGTCGTCAAAATCTTTAGGTAATTTTTAAGATATTTTTTATACATTTTTAAGCTATTTTTAATTTTATTGTATGATATAACATTATTTTCTAATAATATATCATAATGGCGTTCCCCAGCAAGTTAAAGGATCTTTGCACACCCGCATTTATTTATTTTGTTCTTTCCATGATAGGCATTATTTTTTCCATTATTCAGAATTTTGGAAATAAACATACTTATAAAATGGGCATGTTTGTGGCACGCGTTCCCAGCACGATTTTAGTGTTTGCTGTCAAGATAATTTACATTCTTTTCTGGACATGGATCTTGAACTTGATCTGCAAAGATGGTCACACTGAAATTGCATGGTTTTTAGTTCTTATTCCATTTATTCTTTTATTCGTTGTCATGGGTTTAGTAATGGTGAATCCCCGCGTGTTAGAAGGAATGACTAAAAAATCCAATGCTTATAAAATGTAATAAAATTAAATAACAATTAAATAAATAAAAATTTAATAAAATTATTATATTAGATGACTAATAAAATAATTAAAAATGGAGTATATTACGAAAAAAATGGATGGATGTATATTTCAGTAAAAGGAAATCCCAGAGAACGTGGATATGCATACGGATATTTTTGTGCCAAAGAATTTAAAAAAGTCCAAGAAATGTTAAAATACATATGTTACAATGATATTGGCGAAACATGGGATTTTTTTATTGATGCTACCAAAAAATATTTTGAAGAAAAAATCAAAAAAAACTTTCCAGAATTTTACGAAGAGATTGAGGGAATTGCCGAAGGATGCACCGCAGGCGGAACAAAAACAACTACATCTGAAATTTTAACATGGAATAATTATTTTACTATGCTTGATTCATGGTACGCTTATTATTTAATTCATAATGAAGAAGAGTCTCAAAAAAGTGGTAACAAACCTACACATGTTGTCGGACCAGGAGGTAGAGAGGGAGGCGCAGCAGATCATTGTAGCGCATTTATAGCCGTTGGCGATTATACAGAAGACGGTAAAATTGTAGTTGCTCACAACAGTTTTTCAAATTTTGTAGATGGTCAATACATGCGAGTTATTTTAGATATGAATCCAAGCAAAGGGCATCGGTTTGTCATGCAAACATCGCCTTGTTGGATTTGGAGTGGGACTGATTTTTTTGTAACTGATGCTGGTATAATTGGAACAGAAACAACCATTGGAGGATTTAATGCATATGAAAACAATTACCCCATTGCATTTCGCATTCGCAAAGCTATGCAATATGGAGATACTATGGATGATTATGTTAAAATACTTTTAGATGGAAACTCGGGTGATTATGCAAACTCGTGGTTATTTGGAGATACAAATAAAAATGAAATCTTAAGATTAGAATTAGGGTTAAAATATCATAATGTTGAGAGAACCACAAATGGATATTTTATTGGGTTCAACGCCGCATATGACCCATTAATTCGCAACAAAGAATGCACCGATACTGGATTTTATGATATTAGAAGACACCAAGGAGCGCGACGCGTTCGTCTGGGCGATTTAATGGATGAAAATAAAGGAAAATTAAATATTAACCTTGCATTAAAATTAATAGCGGATCATTATGATGTATATCTAGAAAAAGAAGTCCTTTGTTCCAGAACTGTGTGCTCCCATTATGAATTAGATGCGCGCGAATATATGTCAGATCCTAGCAGGCCAAAACCTTATCAACCACGCGGAGCGCTTGATGGAACTGCTGCGGATACGAAAATGATAAAAAATATGTCATTTATGGCTAGATTTGGAAGCTCGTGTGGCACGCCTTTTGTTGCAGACGAATTCTGCAATAAACGAAGACAGTGGGCATTTTTAAAACCATATTTGCACGATAGACCAACCCAACCATGGACATTATTTACAATAACAAAATCTTATAAAAAGGTCATGACAATAAAACATAAGGAAAAGACTGGAAAGAAATTTACAAAGAAACAGATAAAATACTAACAATGCAAAAAAACCAAGTATAACTACGGTTACATGGATATTTATGCGAGTTATAACATTTTATATTATTAATGCAAATAATATTATAAAAAAATATGACTATTTATATAATATCAATGGAAGCTGTATCATGGAAATTGATTGATAAATATTTTAAAGATAATCCACAAAATTTAGTCACGCACCATTTAGAGTCTTATAATGATTTTTTTGATAATGGTATTAATAGTATATTTCGCGAAAATAATCCAATCCGGTATATTGAAAGAGAAGAAGAAGGTCAAGACAAACGAAATGAATGTCTAATGTATTTAGGTGGAAAAGACGGAAAAAAAATATATTTTGGAAAGCCAATTATTTATGATGATAATTACTCGCATTATATGTATCCAAATGACGCACGATTGCGCAACATGACTTACGGGATTACAATTCATTATGATGTTGATGTTGATTATATATATTATTTAAATGATGAGAAAAAAGTAGTAACAAAAACATTGGAACAAATATATCTAGGACGTTTTCCAGTCATGCTTCAGTCTAGATTGTGCATTTTGAAATCACTGTCAAGAGATGTGAGATTTAACATGGGAGAATGTCGCAATGATTATGGAGGTTATTTTATTATTGACGGAAAGGAAAAATCCATTATTTGTCAGGAAAAATTCGCCGACAATATGCTTTATATACGCGCAAATAAACCCGATGACACGTACAGTCATTCTGCAGAAATACGATCAGTGTCGGAGGATGCGTCAAAACCCGTTCGCACAACTGCTGTTAAAATTGTGTCTCCTAGCACAAAATTATCCAATAATCAAATTGTTGTTTTAGTTCCAAATGTTAAAAAACCCGTTCCTCTGTTTATTTTAATGCGCGCATTAGGGGTTATTTCGGACAAAAGCATCATTGAATACTGCTTGTTAGATTTGGATAAAAATGAGACTTATATTGATTTATTTATACCATCTGTTCATGATGCAAATAAAATATTCAATCAGGAAACCGCACTAAGATATATTGCATCTTTCACAAAACGTAGAACAATATCGGGAACATTAGATATTTTAATGAATTATTTTTTACCGCATATTGGAGAGCAAAACTTTTTAGAAAAAGCGTATTTTGTTGGTTATATGGTGAATCGCATGTTGCGCGTTTTTACAAAAGAAGATAAGCCAACAGACCGAGATAATTTCCGATTCAAAAGAATTGAGCTTTCGGGTTCTCTCATCTATGACCTTTTTAGAGAGTATTTTTTAATACAAAAAAGAGAGATTGCGTTGAAAATTGATTCCGAGCATTACTATCACAAAGGGAAATATGTTGATGATAATTTCCCATTACTGGTTGAAAACAATGTCAAAGAGTTCTTTAAAGAGAGAACACTTGAAAGCGGGTTTAGACGAGCATTTAAAGGAAATTGGGGGGCTGAAACGCACACAAAAAGAATTGGAGTTGTGCAAGATCTGAACCGCCTTTCATGGAATACTTTTATCTCTCAATTACGTAAATTTAACTTACCATTAGATGCAAGTGCCAAGGTTGTTGGGCCTCGTTTATTGCATTCTAGTCAATGGGGATATATTGATCCAGTAGATACACCGGACGGTGGTAATATTGGTCTGCATAAACACATGGCTATAAGCACATTTGTTACCAGCGGAGCCTCCCGCATTCCAATGGTTAAATGGTTACGCGCAAAAACAACAATGCGAATTTTGGAAGAATGTAGTTCAAAAATGCTCGGCAATTCTACCAAGATTTTTGTAAATGGTGTATGGGTTGGTGCTATTGATAATCCCATAGAAACTGTCGCTACATTTAAAATGTTTAGACGCAATGGATTAATTCCCGCATTCACAAGCATCTCATTTAATTATGAAAGCAATGAAATTTATATATATACAGATTCGGGTAGGTTGAGCAGACCAATATATTATATTGATAAAACTACAAACAAAGTGAGTTATGACAGACCAGAAATCATTGAAAAAATCAATAGTAATGACTACACGTGGGAACAAGCTGTTTGTGGATTTTACAAAAAAGCAATTGATAATTTTAGCATCAAGAAAAATATAATTTACGATATTGATGAATTATACCCAGATCTTAAAAGTCTTGAACACATTGAAAAGACATTTGAACAAAATAAGTCGGCAATTGAATATGTAGATACATCTGAAGAAGAAGGCCTTTTGGTTGCAACAAAGCCAGATGATCTCAAAAAGAACAAATATTATACAAATATTGAAATAGATCCGTCGCTCATATTTGGTGTCATGGGTAACTTGATTATTTACCCCGAAAATAATCCATTACCGCGTAATTCATTTTCATGCGGTCAAAGCAAACAGGCCGTGTCAGTGTATCATTCCAACTTTCAATCTCGTATAGATAAGATGGGGGTTATTTTGAATTCGGGTCAAACTCCATTGATAAAATCAAAATATTTGGAATACGTTAATAAAGAAGAAATGCCGTATGGCGTAAATGCGATTGTCGCGATTATGTCTTATACAGGGTATAATGTGGAGGATGCAATTTTGATAAATGCGGGTTCAGTTGCTCGCGGAATCTTCAGAACAACTTATTATTCCATGTATGAAGCGAGAGAAGAGACATCCAAAATCTCTGGTTCCACATCAAATTCTTACTTTGCAGATGTTCAAACCAAAAATGTTGTGGGTCTTAAACCTGGGTATGATTATAGTAAATTAGATAAATGGGGAATAATTAAAGAAGATACGGCATTAGACGATAAAACAGTAGTTATAGGAAAAGTCACATCAAATTCAATTGATTCTGATGCAGTTGTAGATTCATCTGTGTTTCCCAAAAAGGGGCAGCTTGGTTACGTTGATAAATCATTTATTACTGAAGGCGAAGAAGGAACTCGTATTGCAAAAATTCGCATTCGCGAAGAACGTATTCCCGCAATCGGCGATAAAATGGCATCAAGAGCTGGGCAAAAGGGAACGCTGGGGTTAATTATTCCAGAAGAGGATATGCCTTTTACAAGCGATGGCATTCGCCCCGATTTAATTATAAACCCGCATGCATTGCCATCTCGTATGACAATTGGTCAGCTAGTTGAGAGTTTATTTGGAAAAGCATGCGCCGCATACGGTGGATTTGGGGACTGCACTGCGTTTCAAACTAAAGGGCCTCACGTTGGTGTTTATGGGTCCATGTTGGTGAAAGCCGGGTTTCACTCAAGTGGTAACCAAATTTTATATAATGGAATGACGGGTGACCAAATTTATTCTGATATTTATGTTGGTCCCACTTATTATATGCGTTTGAAACACATGGTCAAGGATAAAATTAATTATCGTGCTTTAGGACCAAGAACAATGCTTACTCGTCAAACGGTGCAAGGTAGAGCAAATGATGGAGGTCTGCGAATTGGCGAGATGGAACGCGATGGAATTTTAGCGCACGGAGCATCAGCTTTCTTGAATGAATCTTTTATGATTCGCGGAGACGAATATTATATGGCGGTATGCAATAAAACGGGCGGCATTGCAATTTATAATAGCTCACTGAATCTGTTTTTGAGTCCATTTGCAGATGGTCCAATCAAGTTCAACACGACGTTGGATGGAAAAACAAATATTGAAAATGTAAGTAGATTTGGGCGTTCATTTAGCATTGTTCGCATTCCTTATGCTTTGAAACTTTTAATACAAGAATTGCAAACTATGAATATTCAAATGAGAATTATAACTGAAGACAATATAGACCAACTAGTTAATATGTCGTATTCTAATAACATCAATAAATTATTAAAAGATGATAGTGAAAAGATAAGCCAGACTTTTATGCGGTATAACCAAGATATTTCTGGAAAACTTCAACAACAACCCGGAACACAAAGACTTCTTACACCCAGCGCAGAGTTTGCACCAAGCCAACCATCGTCCGATGACAGTATTCCTTATGCTACAGGAAGTCCTGCATATGTCCCCCCATATTCTAGTCCAGAGTATAACCCCAATAGCCCACAATATAACCCTAATTCACCACAATATGATCCAAATTCACCACAATATGATCCAAATTCACCACAATATGATCCCAATTCCCCAGAATATGCACCTGGCAGTCCGGCATATAACCCGAATAGCCCACAGTATCATCCTATTAGCTCTGATGAAAGTTCTCCCAAAAAGTTTAGCCCTCATTCTCCAGAAGAACCACCTGTCACTGGTATAAAAATTCAAAATGCAGAAGTAAAAACTCAATTTGATTCTCTACCCGAGAGAGATAAACTAATGTTAATGAAAATGGTTGCTGAAAAGAAGGCAAAAACCGAAAAGGGTGAAGAAGAAATGGCAGGAGAAACAAAATTGGCGCCTTCAGTGAATCCAATTTCGGAAAAGGATATTACATCCATTTTAAAGGTTCCGGAAGAGAAAAAATCGGACGAAGAAAAAGAAAAAGATTCCGATGGTAGTGATTCATCTAGTCAAACAAAATCAGTTACATTTAAAGGTTCAGACCAAGAGACAACATCTGGAGAAACAAAAAAAATCAAATTATAAATGCAAAAATATGCATGCGTTTGTGTTATTTATTATTTTGAATTATTTAATAATAAATAAAATTGAATTAAAATTAAAATGATAATGTGTAGTATAATTATAATGGCGACTCAGAACTCAAGCGGATTAGTATCATTAGTTTATAAATCTAGAAAGACAGTTCTAGATTTAATGTCAAAACAAAATTATGCTGTTGATGACTATGAAAATTTTAGTGTAAATGAAGTAAATTCTATGCTTCAAAATAAGCAACTAGATATGCTTTTGGAAAAAAAGGAGGAAAATCCTACCACAAAGAGGAAGAATAAAATTTATATTAGATACTATTTAGCAAAAACTCTAAGACCTCAGAATATCCAAGAAATTATTGATGATTTGTTTAATTTAGAGGAAATTTTAACCAAGAGTGATACACTAATGATTATTATTAAAGATGATATGAATGAAACTATGACTAATTTGTTGAAACATATCTGGGAACAAGATGGAATTCTAATTGTTATTCAAAGTATTAAACGTTTGCAGTTCAATATTCTTGACCACATTTTGGTTCCATCTCACAGAGTTTTGAACAACGACGAAGTTGCTGTTGTAAAGGATAGATACAACATTATGGACGACACACAATTTCCAGATATTTCCCGATTTGACCCGGTTGCACAAATCATTGGAATTCGTCCTGGCCAGGTTTGTGAAATTATTCGCCCGAGCAAAACCGCTATTAAGAGTTATTATTATAGAATTTGTGTTTAAAATATTTAAAATGTGTAAAATGTGTAAAAGGAAATTAGCTATCTATTATTATAAATTCTAAATATATATATAATGGACAGTCCAGATCAGATTATTAATAAATTAAATACATACACGGATAAATTTTATTCCGTTTTAGATGATTTTTCTAATTCATACATAAACTACAAAATGTATCCGGAATACAATGAACACTCAAACATATATGCAAATAATAAAGCAATTATAGAATCTCTTCAAGCAGATGTTTTTATTGCAACAAATGATGTTCAGCAAAATATAGACACATTAAATGGACTAATAGACGACTTAAATGCAAAAATAAATGCCGAAAAAACAAAAAATACGGATTTAAAATCCAAATTATCTCAAATAACATCTAGTGGAAATGGTTCTGATTTGTTAATTGGAGAATCAACAGATTTGTATAAAATGCAACGGTTCTCTAATATTGCATTAGCAATTGGTATTTTTTTAATTCTTCTAATTTTATTTAAAGTATATTCTATTCCAAAACAACCCCAACCCCAATTTGCAGTATAATTTTAAATACATTTTCTATGTGTAAAATATAAAATGTATGATATATTCAAATATATATATAAAAATCACAATAACCCTCCAATTAAACCGCTTGTTTCAACATACACAATAAAAAATTTAAAATATCCGATGGAAAATAAATATGTTCTTCACGAATCAACCAAAAAATCAATACAGAAAATAGAAGATAAATACAAGGTTCCTAATAATAAATTAAGATTAGTCATAACAAATGCAATAAATAAGCAATTTTCTACTTTTTTGAAACATAGTTATCCAGACGATTCTGACAATAATGACGATTCTGACAACAATATTTTTAAAATTATTTTAGGAACAACCACAGTTTCTCTTTCCCTTTATTTAGTTTATTCTTTTATGAAAAGATACAGAACATAATGTTTTCTTATATTATTATATATAAATAATGAGTGGCGATACTAATACTGATACTAATATTAATTCATATCTTATTCAATTAGAGGCATTAGAAGGACAATATAGAAAAAAATTAACTGAATATGAATCTGCTTATACTACTTATATTAGTGCATTGCAAGATCAAACAACAAATCCTCAATCTAACAGCTATGTTGTTTTGCCTGGGCAAACTTATTCAGGAACTGGAAGCATTTCTGATACACCAAACAGCTCTATATCTACATGTGAAGCTTCATGCAGCGCAAATACATTATGCACAGGCGCATCATTTAATTCAATTAATATGATTTGTAAATTGCGAAGTGGTAATAGTCTATTAACACCAGGAGCAACTAGCGATAATGCAATAATTACAAATATTAGAGCAAAAATTATTAATTTAGAAACATTGAATAATCAATTAATTGCAATAAATGGTCAAATTACCGATTTATACAATCAAATGAATTCACAAGTGACAGTTCAGACGGAAACATTATCCACTAATGGTGATAATTTATCAACGCAATATTCATTATTAATGGATGAAAAAAATAAAATTAAAAACTTACTTGATGAATACGGTAATATAAATAAAAGTAACATGGACCAGACTATTGCAGTAGATCAACAAAACTCCTCTTATTATTTGTGGTTAATTATATGCATAATATCTATTATGTTGGTTATTAAATTTATAGCATTCCCTGATGCAAAAGGAAATTTAATTAGTATTATATTATGGACTAGTATTTTTATTTGCATAACATTAGCAACACTTCATTTAAATAATCCGGCAGCATATGCGATATGGTTAATTTTAATTGTTCTTGTATTAATGATGAAAGCCGAATTAATTCCTTCTATATAAATGCATTTTAACATTTTATTATAAATATATTTTTTTTGTATATATTTATATTAATGACAACTGACTCTCAAAATAATACATCTGAAACTTTAAGACAAGGTGCAAAATTTAAAAAATATCAAAATAAAATTATTAATAGTGTAGCAAAAAAACACAAAAAGTTATTAGAGGGATTTGAATCTAGTTCTAATATTGCGAAATCAAAAAACTTAATAAACCAGGCAAATCAGGTTCAAAACGCGGCTCAAGAATTACAACAACTTCAAACACAATTTACGGGTCTTTTAGGACGATATCAAACTGCAAACACTCAATTAATGACAACTACAAATACTTTTTTGAATACACCCGGTCCAACAGACGAGACCAGGGGAAAAAATGTATTTGTTAATCAAGTTGTTGCAAACCCTACATCAAACTATATTGGGGCTTATGCCGATAATGCATCCATACCAGCAATGAGTAAATTAAAATCCAAGCCCGCTGGATATACATTTGCAGAATGTCAGCAGGAAGCTATTAATACGGGTCAAAATGTCTTTGGGTTGCAAGGTGTAAATGTCACTACACAAAAAGCATCATGTTCAACCAGTAGCACATTAAGTCAAGCGGAAAAATACGGTGCCGCCGGGGCAAATTGCATTCAAGGAAGCGATGGCAATCTATATGGCGGCAATTTAACAAACGCAATATACCAAGTTCCGGATGCACAGTTTATTGGAAATTATGGAGATAGTCCCAATCGTGCAATGCCAACTTTTGCAAATGGTGGGTCTCGCACATATACATACGAATCGTGCAAACAGGCAGCAATTGCCGATAATTTTAATTTATTTGGATTGCAATGGTATAGCGGGGGGGACAGCGGAGCCGCGCAATGTGCATTAAGCAACGACTTTACAACTGCTTCTCAATATGGACAAAGTGGAAGTCAAACTGTTAATGGACAGGGGCAAACTGTTGGTGGCGGATGGGCAAATGCTATCTATCAGGTGCAATCTAGCGGGACATATATTGGTTGTTATAATGATAATGCAACAACTCCGGCAATGGCTAATGTTAATAATGGTGCTACAAACTTTTCAGTTGATACATGCCAGCAATTTGCTATTCAAAACGGGTATAAATATTATGGACTGCAAAATGGCACAACTGGAACAGCAAAATGTTATGTTAGCAATAGTTTGCGAGAATCAACACAATATGGCGAATCCACACCAACAATTAATTTAACTGATGGTAAAGCATATGGAAAAAATTTAGTAAATGCTGTATATGAAGTAACATCCATCGGATATCCAGAAAATATGGGAAAAATTGGTCGCGTAAATGATTCTGGGTTGCTGTCAGAATATCCATCTACCATGTTTAATGTAGTAGGTAATACTCCAGTTATTAATGGCCTTGATGACAGCTGTTCAAACGATATTTTAAATATAAATAGCGTTCAATGGAAAAACTATACTCAAACTGCCGATAAAATGTCTCCGACAACAAAATGTGGGCTGGGATCCGCAATTCAAGCGGATCAAAGTTCTGCTAATGAATTGGGCCATCAACTTGAAATTATGTCGGCGCGTATAATTTTTCTCATTAATTATTTAGAAAGTCTAGATTCTAATATTATTGCACAAACAGGTATTAATAAAGCATCGTTAGATGATATGCTAACACAATACAAAAGTTATAATAGCAAATTCTCCCAATACAAATCCGCCGAAGTTAAAAATATTAATGGCATTTTGACCGATAGTAATATAGTTGCAACATATGAAAACTATAGCTATATTTTATGGAGTGTTTTAGCAATATCGGTTATTATCGTTACCGTCACATTAATACGAAGAAACAAATAAACAAATAAACCAATAAACCAATAAACTCAACAAAAACTATAACACGATATTGCAGAAATATTTTGTTATACTTTACTAAAAGTATGTTGAATATATTATCTTGATATATTCTATATATAATGGGAAATACAATAGAAGAAAATAGCACAGAATTAATAGGAGATATTCAAAACCTTCAAAATATAGAACTGGATTTATTCAATACTTTAGAAAAGGGCATTGCAAATAATACATTAACGGCTGATGATAAAACAACTATTGTAGATCAAATTAACAAAGTGTCCGAAATGAGAATTAAATCATTTGCAAATTTGAATACCATGAATTTAAATTATCAAGGGGGTGTTTCCTCTGCTAGTAACGTAATTACTCATCAAATAAGCGCTCTTAATGTCGTTGAAAATGAATTAAATGGGGCTAAAAATAGACTTAAAAGTATTGATGAAGAAAGAAATAACAAATTAAGGTTAGTTGAAATCAATACTTATTATGGCGAAAAATATGCAAACCACACAAGTATTATGAAGACTGTTGTGTATTTTTGTATTCCAATTATTTTACTCACAATTTTAGCAAATATGAATATTATTCCTAGTTCTATTTATAGTGTATTAATAATTATTATAGCGGTGTGGGCTATAGTTGCAATTGGATCAAAATTGATGCATTCAATGTCTCACGATAACATGAACTATCAAGAATACACTTGGCGGGGTCAAAGTCCCCCATCTTCTCCCACTGTAGATACTGGTGATTCTGGTGGGAAAAATCCGTGGTTCACAATTGGTGCAAGTTGTGTTGCTCAGGAATGTTGCGACGATGGTTACACCTATGTTCCATCACCAACAAATAAATGCGTGGCGAATACAAATTTACCCGAAGATGTTTCCCCGTATAACCCAAGTCAAGCAGTTAGTTCAACCGATGCTTCAGGATTAACGAGCGCTGCTCCTGGTTTAACACCAACTGCAAGTCAAAGTGTAGCGTCTGTATATAGTTCTTTGTCAGGCCTTTGAAATATTTTATAGATTCTCATTTTAAATTATATTATTAAAAATCTAATAATAATATAATATAACAACCATGTCAGGCAATCAATCTCAATTAAATACCTTAGCGGCACAACAACAACAAACAACCGATCAAATTAATCAACTAATTACACAATCTACTAGCGCGCTAACATGTGGTCCAGATTGTCAGAAAACACAAAAAACAGAAATATTACGTCAAGATTATTTAGATGCGCAAGCAAATGTTCAAACCGCACCAATTCAGCTGCAACAAGCCGAAGAAAATTATTATACTTATTCAACCGGAACCGCTGGATATAATGCAGTTAGAGCAAATTCAGTGTCTCAACAAGCATCTGCGTTAGTTGGTTCTACAACAACAACATTTCAGAGCGACGTTGATGCGGCAAAAGATTTAACTACAACATACAATAGTTTGGACACAACTTATCAAAAATTGTATGATTTATACGGCAAGTATTTGGAAGAAAATTACGAGTTGCAAATTCAAATTAATGAGTTAAATACGGATGTTATTACAAATGACCGCAAATCTTATTATAAGGGTCAGGGATATGACAAATTAAATAGTTGGTATATATTATTTAAATGGATATACGTATTTCTCGTTTTTATTTATATTTTGGGTATGCTTTTGGTGGGAAGTGGTTATAGTTTTATGGCAAAATTTGGAATACTTATTGCACTTATTTTGTATCCTTTTGTAATAAATTATATTATTATGTTTGTCATTAATTTTATTGTGCAAATTTATGGTCTATTTCCCCAAAATGCTTATACGACTATACATTAAAAAAATAAAAATAGTTTATTTGTTATTTTTATTTTTCTGTTTTATTATTTTTCTGTTTTATTATTTTTCTGTTTTATTATTTTTCTGTTTTATTGTTTAATGATTATTTTGCAATTCAGAGATAGCATCTTCTTTGTCTGGATATAAAATTTGCACATTTGACCAACCGTCTTTTTTACCTGTTCCAAATTTCTTGTCCATATATTCATACAACTCAACACCCTTTACCCTACCTTTATTCCCCTGTGTGTTTTCATACCATTGCTTGAATTGAAGAATCAGTTCTCCACGAGCAATCTTCTCACCTTCTTTTCTGATAACCATTTCGCTGACAAATCCAGCAATGTGGTCTTGACCCTTGCGGTATTTATTAGATGCAGACATGACAATATCGCAATTTTCTACAATTCCTTGGTTCTCAAACGCGCGCTTTACAAGCATACTTGCAAACACTGGCGCCCATGATGGCAGTTTCTCCTTCAAAATCGGGTCCTTGGGGAATTGATGCTCAGTGTCATCCTTTGGATCTTCGGGATTCACAAACTTTGACATGAAATCGCACAACCGAATACGTCTCCAAGTTCCATCATCATTACTGACAATTTCAAACAACGTATTTGTGCATACAACCAAGTGAAACTGAATACTGAACTTTTCTGATTCGCAATACAATGCACGAGCAGTCATTGATGAATCACCAGTAAGTTGTTTCATCATACCCTCATTGATCTTGGCATCTTTTGAAGGTTCTTGCATAACTGCATAACGCACACCCTTCAATTGCATAACCTCCGATGATGTTCCACCAACCCCAACGCGTCTTTCCGTAACAAGCGTCACAGGAACCGTTCCAGCGTATTCACCGAGCGTTAATGTCATCAAATCTGTCAATAACGATTTTCCATTTGAACCATTTCCGCGGTAGATATTAAATGTTTGGTTAATATTCTCGCCAATAAGCACAGACGCGAGATGGTCCCACATATATTTATTAAGCGAAGCAACTGGAAATAGCTGTTCCATAAATGTCATAATCTGACTTGCAATACCATTGTGTTTATCAGGATTAAACACCGTGTATGGAATATTAGTCGTCTTTGTAATGTAATCTTGAGGATATCCATCACGGAAAATCTTTGTCTTCAAATCAACAACACCATTTGTAAAACATAGAAGATATCTGTTCTCATCCATCTTCTTGACAAATTCCTCATCATAGAAGATTTCAGCAGCCTCCCTGAAAATATTGCTCTTATCGGCAGTCTTCTTCAATTTAATGGATAATTCAGATACATGTCTAATTTTCTTCTTAAATTGGTCATATCGTTCATCGGTTGAATCAAATGCCGTCATTTGCCCGATATACACCTTTTGTTGGTCTTGGTATAAATTATACATTTCTCTTGAAATTGACAATCTCAACGAATGTCCCAAATCTCTTTCCCAATGATGATTTCTGAAAACATACCACGTTTTATTTGTAATACTGCTGCAAATATATTTGTCCTTAAACATTTGATGCAAAACCATGGCAAAATCGTAATCCGTGGGGGTAGATATTGTTTCTTCCAAGAAATGTTGAACTGTATTATACTTCACCTTTTTATATTCCTCAAATGCGTCTTGCTTCGCCCAATACAAAATAGAACGTTTCGTAATCCCATCTGGTCTGACCTTGAAATCTTTCTTCCATCGCACATACAAATCAGGAATAGTGCTATAATTGAAATCGCTTGCTTTTGATCGCAACATCACCCAAGACAAGAATAAACGTTCGTCTGTGTGTTTTAGCCCAAATGCGACCATTGTATTCAGATTATGAGAACCAGGCTGATAATACTTTTCCGGCAAAACCTGAGTGTATTCGTGTATTTCTTTAAGATGATATTCGCTCAGGTTCATGTCCTTGAATAAATTATCTACTGCACGTTCTAAAATTTCCTTAGTTTTTATATCCTCCAACGAAATGGATTCTCCTTCTTCACCATTATCATTACTCACGAGTAACCTGAATTTTGTATTTGTGTTATTTACTCTTTTTGGTTTAATCAGAGTTTTCATTTCTTGATATTCATCTTGTATTTTTGGGTTTATTTCAAACGCAGGATGCTCAGAATATCTTGCGGATAATTTATATAAATCTCGCGACAAACTGAAATCTGTTTTGCAGTCCTTTTCCTCCATCATGAACTCCCCGTCAGAAGAATCATATGTAATTATGTAATACTGGGTCATCTCGTAAGCCATATTGGCGGGCTTTCTTGACCCAAATACCTGCCAATTTGTAGTTCCCTTGCTGATTCCCTCATCCAAAACAGCATCCCAACCATTAATCAGCGGAAGATCCCAAATTTCGCCAATCTTTTCCAAAACCTTCTTACGCAATAGCATCTGCAATGAATGTTCCATTTTTAAACCGATAATTATATGAACACCATCCTTGGTCAAACTTTTATCGGCTAACCTATTCACGTCTGGTTTTTCAAAAACATAAATTGGAAATGGTTTATTTTCCTCAAAAACGAAGAATTCCTTAAGTAGCTCCAGATAGACCAAATTTATAATATCAATAATATGCTCCTTGGTATGCTGTCTGGTTTCAACGTCGTAATTATATCTGAAATCAAAATCAAGCAAAATTGGACAATCTGTTTCTAATTGTTTTTCTGTTAAATATTCCAATTTTCTATTTGTAAATACTGCTCCATGATAAAGGTGCCAGAACGTTGGCTCCATTTCTTTTGGGATAATATATGAACCGCCATAAATACCCAGCGCCCTGTCTGGGATTCTTGTGTGAGTTAATGAGATATTTACACCCTCCCTCTTTTCCGAGTTAGCGTTATGCTTTGCAAGGAATTCATTTAAATCTTTAAATTGAGTTTGTTGAGTGTCCATTGTAGTATATTGGTATTATATATGGATATTTTTCTATTTCATTTTTTTTAATTAAATTAAAAGCTCGAAAACGTGATGAGTACCGAAACCGCGAAATAGTATTATCGCAAAAATAAATATAGATATATTTCTACATAATTATACAATGTCATCCGAGAAAACAACGGTCCTTACAAAAGATACCATTTCACGGTTATTGCGTGATGTTAGAAATATCATGAAAAATCCATTAACGGAAAATGGAATTTATTATGTGCATGACGATGAAGACATTTTAAAAGGGTATGCATTAATTATAGGTCCTTCAGACACACCATATTTTGGCGGGAACTATTTTTTTGAGATTCAATATCCCGCAAATTATCCACATAGTCCTCCTCATGTTATTTATTGCACCAATGGCGATAATATTCGGTTTAATCCGAATCTCTATAAATGTGGCAAAGTTTGTGTTTCTATTTTGAATACATGGCGCGGCGAACAATGGACGTCGTGTCAAACAATATCTACATTATTGCTAACATTATGCACATTATTGTGCGAAAACCCGCTTTTAAATGAACCTGGTGTTACTAATACTCATGCAGATTTTAATAATTACACAAAAATAATACAGTATAAAAATATTGAGATTGCTATTTTAAAAATGGTGAATAAAACAGCTGGTGTATATCCAGAAAAATTTGATTTTTTTTATTCAGTTATCAAAGATAATTTTTTGAAAAATAAAGAGGCTCTGCAAAAATATTTAGAAATCAAAGCTCAGGATAATCCGCAAGCAGGGCACTTAACTACTGGATTGTATGGTATGTATGTTTTAATTAACTATCCAAAATTATTAACAACATTTATAGAAACTAGTAGCAGAATATAATAAAAGATTAAAATAAAATTGAATTAAATAAATAATGTTAGAGTATATTATACAGCCAAATATGCATTTCTGCAGTTCATGTCAAAATATGTATTATATTCGCATTGATAGCGAAAACACAAATAAATTGGTATATTATTGTAGAAATTGTGGTAATGAAGATACAATGTTGGATGTAGATAACGTCTCTGTTTCAAAACTACAATTGTCACAAGGACAGCAGAAATTTTCCCACATAATCAATAAATATACAAAATTGGATCCAACTTTACCACGAGTCACTAAAATTTTGTGCCCAAACGCGGAGTGTGAAACAAATACTCAAGAAAAACCACGTGAAATCATATACATTCGGTATGATGACGTCAATATGAAATACATTTATCTTTGCTCGTGTTGTGACACTGTTTGGAAAACCGATGAACAAAATTAATTGCAAATTAAATAAGATTATTATGAATAAATTATAAATTTTTTATTATAGGGCAAGCCTTCTTATTAAATCATTTAATAATAAAAATTGATTTAATATATTTAAAAGTATCTTTAGTTAATATATCAAAGCATGATTCACGAAGATGAAAAAGAACCATTATATTCCGATTCTGAATCGGAAGATGAAATAGAGGATGATGAGGAGGACCAGGACCAAGAGGAGGAGGAAGAGGAGGAGGAGGATGAAGTTCCAGACGCTGACGAAAAAAGTAATCCTGATGAAAATGAAGAGGAAGAAGATGAGGACCAAGCGGGTGCGGGTGATGATGATGATGATGAACCAACCGCAACAATTCCTCAACTTGGTGGAAGCGGAGACGGGAATGATGATGACGATGAAGATGATGATATTAATAGTTTATATTTACAAAAATTCAATACAGAAATTAATAAAAATTATATTTTAGATTTTCATCCAGAATGCAGTGCAAATAATTATGATGAAATAAGTGTTTTGACTCGCGTTGTTCGCGATAAGAATAATAATATTATTGATAATCTTCATAAGACTATTCCGTTCTTGACAAAGTATGAAAGAACGCGAATTCTCGGACAGCGTGCAAAGCAGATTAACTCTGGCGCAACGGCATTTGTTAAGGTCCCAGAAAATGTGCTTGATGGTTATTTAGTTGCAGAAATGGAACTTGCACAAAAACGTATTCCATTCATTGTTAGACGGCCAACTCCTGGCGGAGGATGTGAGTATTGGAATTTGAAGGATTTGGAAATTGTGTCATTCTAAACAAACAAAAAACTAACCAAATTAATAAAAATAACCCAATTTATTATATAAAAATACTATCCAAAAAATCTTTATTTTTTTTTGCATCGTTATAACCCATATCAAATAGGTCTGTAAAATTATATGCATGCATTGAAAATCCAGTTGCATACTTTGATACTCGCGTCGGTAAATTCAATAACTTTTCTATGCAATTTTTTGTTGTATTTACACCATTTTCTTTCCATATACTTGGGGTTATATGTAAAGAAGGTTCTATCACATTCAAATACGGATATTTGCTGAATCCCCCGTCAAATGCATTCATATTTTTATACTTGTTTAAAAAAGAAGTTCCAGTAATATATGGAATGTGAGAACTTGCAATGCAACAATTTAACGCGTCTTCTAATGTATTAAAATTTGAAAAAATGTGCGTGGTTACTTTCATATTCTCAAAACTCGTAACACCAATAAACAATTTTTTCAAGTCAAAATCGTTATCTGTATATTTGTTAAGAATTTTATACTTGATTGCATACTCTAAATCAATAATAGAAATTGAATTATGTAATTTCTCATCCAAAACATCTGCGATGAATTCGTGCGGGTTCTGTTTAAATGTCATGAATAAAGAATTCCATGCTCCTGCAGATGCGCCTGAAAATATATAATTATCTAACACATATTTTTCTTTAATAAATGCACTCGTTCCAAGCATATAAAATCCGTTGAAACCTCCAGGTGAAATAGAGATTAGCTTTTTATTCTTTATAAATTCATCATCTTTCAAATATAGTTTATGATCATTGTAAATCCATTTATTCATATTGTTCATTTTATTCATGTTATTCCATTTATCATTTATAGCAAACTCTCCAGAATTAATATGGTTTTCAAAAATGTTTGAAGATGTGTGCCGCGAACCGACAATTTTTTTTGCTGGAAATTTATTCATTACAAAATTAAACAGTAACATAATAAATACTATAGCAACATTCATTTAATATTTATTATTATAAAATTTTTATTTTTATACGGTATAGTTTATTAAATTAGGCACAGTCGCCACACGCATCTAAATATATTGGCTTGCAACCAGAGCAATTTTGTCTTATAGCACAACGCGTTTTATCTTCTTCTTCGCCTTCTATTTTTATTCCCTTGTTCAATGGTGGGTCTATAAATGTTCCACTAAAATATATAGAATCTTTTGCGAATGTTAACGAAAATGACGTTACTTCACCATCATCAAAAGGGCGGCATTCAATGTAGTTATAAATTGGAACTCCACCAACTTTAAAATATAAATCGCAAAGTTGACCAAGAGTAATTTTTGTAATAAAGTATCTGTCGTATTGATATCTTGTATGTCCGCCACCATCAGAACCACTCATAATATCATTTCTAATTCCACGATATACAATATTTGTTGGTCCATACTCTGGTATGTATGTCTCAATACAAGCGCTTTCGCTCCAATGATGTCCATAAATATTTTCTAGAGGTATTAAATCATAGGCCTTTCCGGCTAGTAGTTTATCTCTTACAAGTATTCCATTATATCTTTCACGATACGCAGCATATGCTTTTGGAAAGCGTGTAGATCTGTAATAGTATTTCATATTATTTTCAATGTCGAGCGAGTTGTATATTTTTGGCAATAACTCAACAGTGTTATCTTTCACAAGTGGAGAAGGCATACCCAATGCATGACCGAGTTCATGTGTTAAAAGGTGAAATATGTCATACTCTGAATAATTTTTAACAGACTCGTAGTTTACTTCTATTTGAAATCCAACATTCATTGAAGTTCCACTTACTAATATTTCTTCACGACAATTAGCGGCCCAACCTTCACCTGCCTTGTTCTTCACACTTTTAAATTTATTCAGTTCTATTCCATTCCAATTTGGTTTTGTTTTGCGTATTTCGGCAATCATCTCTGGTGTAAATTTTAAAAAATGTGCCCATCTATTTGCTGCACGACAAATTGCTTTATAATATCTGCCACGTCGCTCATCTTGGAATAACCCATCAGTATATGCACTAAGTGGGGGAGGGGGGGGGCCAATGAATCCTGGATCAGGCACTCGTAAAAGATAACCGTCCCCATCTACATCAAAGCTTCTATCAAAAGATGATAAATCAAATAAAATGGGTGTTGTTGGTGATGTTGATGTTGCTGCTGGACTTTCTGCTGGAGTTGGTGCTGGAGTTGGTGTTGCGGTTTCCGGAGCAACTGCTGCAAAGACCGTTCTATTTCTAAACTCTGGTGAAAATGTTCCACTCTTTGCACTTGTTGAAGATTTACGCAGCTTAATACCAGCACACGATTTTACCTTTATCTCTCCGACAATTATTCCGGATTGTTGTTTTTTCTTCTTTAAAAACGAGGAACTAGGCTTCGCCGTTGCTTTTGACATATATATTAACTGTATATATCAAAATTTTTGACTAAGATAATATTATTAAACCAAACATATTTTTGAATTTAAATCTAATGGTTTTCCACTTGACAATTGAGGTGTTTGAGAGAAAAACGATTTACTTAATGTGCTTCGCATATTTAAGACTAAATCATTCCACGTTATATTCGGATTACTTTTAATAGCGTCCAAAAACGACCATGTCATAGCACCTTGGTGCGAGAGATTTATAGACGCATCCACACTTTTTTGACTATCCATGCAACCACTAATCATTATCACATTTCCCAGCGTTTCCAGGTTTTTGTTATTCTCTGTATTATTGTTGCTTTTGTCACTATTTAAATATTGATATTTTAAATCCATCATTGTTCCACTATGACACGAATCAAAAAGCGCAAATAATGTAACGTCCTTTTTAAGATACGTTTGAATCAACTCTTTTAACTCGTCATCAACAATATGATTCAAGTCTAATGGATAAATAACCTCGTCCAAACCATCTAATTCTTCACTGTTTCTATCAATTGTATTTCCACCGTGGCCGCTAAATAAGAAAAACAATGTATCGCCGCTTTGACCTGCCATTAATAAACTTTTAAACGCGCTCATAATATTTTCTCTCGTTGGAAGCATCGTGGTATCATCTGTCATTACCAAAGGGTTTGTAAAACCATAAGATGTTTTTAGCATTTTTTGAATATTAGAAACATCGTTAATGCAACCAATTAACTCATTATCTGTTCCGCGATAATTACACCCAATCAACAATGCCTTTTTATTAATTTTGTATTTCTGTTTTAGTTGCTCTACCCCCTTGTTAAGATCTGCTTGAAATGCATTAATTTGCTTTTTGTAAAATGCCTTTAACTTATCTATTTCCGATTTTTTTTGATTTGCAGATAATCTTGAACGCAAAATGACATTGGTCGTTATATTAACGTAATTTTTTATTCTTGTAACATTTATATTATAAGTTTGATTTAAATTTGAAATTTCGTCTATTAAATTTGAGCTCATAAAATATGAATAGATAAATAATTTTGCATAATTTTTAAACGTAACGATATATATTTTCTTAACTATATAAATACTTTTTATCCCATTATAATATACAAGGGCAAATGTTTATCGGAGCAATAGTATTTGCAATGTTTGGTAAAATAAACAGTTACAAAACACCGACGGTTCTTCCGAAGTGTTCAGAAGTCAAGTTTGGTTCGTGTTTAATCAACAATTTCTGCAGTAAAACAGCAAATACACACAAATGTTTGCCTTGTCCTGCTTTACAATATTGTCCGGGGGATGGATACAAATATCAAGAACAACCTAAAAATAACAATGCAATGATTCAATTAATTCCTTTGACACATGATTCTTCTATAAAAAAATCATATTATATAGCATCCGATACTCCATCGCAGAGGCAACTTTTAAAGCGACTTAAAAAATTTAAAAAATTAAAAAAATTAATAAAAATTGTAAAGGTCGGTTTAAAAGTTGCGGCTGTTGTAAAAACCGGTGGTGCTCCTCTAAAAATAATGGCGGCAGCTAAAATTAAACAAATAGCAATTAAAAAAGGCCTTCAATGTCTAAAAAACGGATTAAGCAATTTTTGCAAGGGTGGTAAAAAAACAAAAATTAGTATTCCAAAAAAAATGAAGACTAAATCAAAAATTGGTGAAAAAAATGGTTCGTCTAGAAAAGGTAGTAAAAAAATAACTACTATTCCAAAAAAACGTGCAAATAGTAGAATTAAGCCTACAAAGACCACATCTGCTAGAAAACAACAAAAATCCCGTAGTTCATCACGGATCATTAAAAAAACCGGAAAAAGAAAAGGAAAAATAAAAAGAGCAAAACACTCCACTAATACTAAAAAACTTGGAACAAAAAAAACTGCATCTAATAGTAAAACAGTAAGAAACCCTTGCACTAATGTATTTGATAATATTGCCAACAAAGTAAATAATGTTACCAATCATATTGCTTATGGAACTGTTAATAAGGGAAGGGATTGGTTAAAGAATAGATTTGGTGGAAATAGTCCCGAATGTAATCAAGGAACTATCGTAAAAAGAACTCCTGGAAAACGTCCAACTAATTTAAGAGGGGGTGCAAATCCAAGTCCCGCAAAGAAACCTCGTTCTAAATCTGGTTCTAAATCTGGTTCTAAATCTGGTTCTAGTTCCAGTGGAACAGATGATTCCGATGGAGGCAACGATTCTACGGATGTTTCTACTTCTAGACCAACAAATAGAAGAAGACGTTCAAACATCACAATAAAACCAACCACTTCTGCGGATGATTCACTTGTTATCTCTACTTCTAGACCAACAAATAGAAGAAGACGTTCAAACATCACATTAAAACCAACCACTTCTACCGATGATTCTACTGATATTTCTACTGATATTTCTACTGCTAGACCAACAAATAGAAGAAGACGTTCAAAACTCACACTAAAACCAACTACTTCTACCGATGATTCAGTTATTGTATCTACTGCTAGACCAACAAATAGAAGAAGACGTTCTAGACCTACAAATAACCCAAGTAACTTGCTTACGAGAATGCCTGCAAGAAGACAAACGAGAGTGCCAATAAATAGGCCCACTAGAGACCCAACTGCGGTTTTATCATTTGGTCCAACTAAAAACCCAATTCCCGCACCTACACAGGCACCTACTAGAATTCCAAGTTTTTGGCCGACTCGCATACCTACGCAAGCTCCTACGCAAGCTCCTACAAGAATTCCAAGTCCTTTGCCTAGTTGCGCGCCTACGCAAGCTCCTACAAGAATTCCAAGTCCTTTGCCTACTCATGCGCCCACTGCCCGCCCTACATTATTTCCTACACCCATAATAGCGCCACGGCCAACTATGATTGCAGGTATTAATTGGGGCGTATTTTCCAGCGCGCCAACTATAAAAAGCAATATACCGCCAACGATTGTTCCAACCATATCAATG
>Ga0209443_1000518_pt1 | contig 26240 bp, 28 predicted proteins | sample LauGreBMM110DCMD_2_FD_187571 | JGI IMG/M metagenome (GOLD analysis project Ga0209443, IMG submission 187571) | Freshwater lake microbial communities from Lake Michigan, USA - Su13.BD.MM110.DCMD (SPAdes) (version 2) | ecosystem: Environmental > Aquatic > Freshwater > Lake | place: Lake Michigan... | reverse complement strand
TAAAAAAAATAATAAAACGAAAAATAATAATAAATAATTCAACAATTTAATAATAATAAAAATTATATAGTATATAAACCATATAATTTTCAGTTTAAATTTTTGAATTATTTATTATATTTTGTTAATTTATAAATGAGTTCAGAGTTAGCTATTTATAAAAAAAATAGAATAAATGAGTTACAAATTGCGTTTAATACAAATTTAGCGCGTTTAAATTATTATTTAGCAACTAATATAACAAATGTAAAAAAAACTAGACTAAGTGTAAAAGTAAAAAATACACAAATAAATAATTTAATTTCAAACTATAATAATAGCGTAAATAATTTAAGGCAAATTCTTAATAAAAATGTAACAGTAATTCAAAGTTATTTACCACCGCCTACAATAATTAATAAAAACAAAAAAGCACTACTAATTGGAATCAATTATACAGGAACACAAAACGAACTCTATGGTTGCATAAATGATGTAAATGGCATTAAAGAACGGTTGGCTCAAAATGGCTTCAATAATATTGATGTAATGACAGACCTAACAAACGTAAAAGCTACAAAAACTAATATTTTAAATGCTTTTAAAAACTTATTAATAAATTCTCAGCCAGGAGATTTACTATTTTTGTCATATAGTGGACACGGGTCATACGATTTGGATAGAAATAATGATGAAACCACTGGCTACGACCAATTAATTGTACCTTGTGATTTTAATATGATTGTTGATGATGAGCTTAAATATATAATTCAAACGTATTTAAAGAAAAACGTTACATTATTCGCTATGTTTGATAGTTGTTTTAGCGGTTCTGTATTAGATTTAAGATATCAGTATATGGATAGTCTTAACTATGATAATTTTACAGAAAATACCAAAGAATCTGAAACAAATGGAGATGTGTTAATGATTAGCGGTTGCAGTGACTATCAAACAAGTGCGGACGCTGTAATAAATAATAAGGCAACAGGAGCTATGACTTGGTCTTTATTAGAGGCATTAAAACAAAAACCAAAATGTAGTTGGAGAGAACTTTTAAAAAATATGCGTAATTTATTAAAAACATCGGGGTATGACCAAATACCGCAATTTTCATCAGGAACTTTTGAAAATATTGACACAGAAGTATTTATTTAGAATTTGTTATATTATCTAATTATTTTCTATTAGCTACAGTTTCAAAATCATCGACACTATCATCATCGGAATCGTAATCAGAGAGTGCCTCTTGTAATTGGGCGTAAGTTATATGGGGTTGATATTTTAAAACATCAGGCGCATTTAAATTGTCGTCTTCATGTAGTTGATATTTCTTGTTTAAAATATAACGCACCGCAAAATTGACATCGATAGTTTGAGTTTTTAGTATATCAATTAATTTAACCGCATAAATATTCTCTTTTAATGTTTTTCTATCATATTTGTTATTATATAAATCTAGCATTTACTTTATATAATATTATACAACATTATATTTTTAAGCAAAAAAAAATGAAATCATTTATTCGCTTTTAAATAAAGGCATACTAGTATTAAATGAAGACAAGAAGTCAAACAAAATTAAATAAAACTGCCCTATATGAATATGAGGTCGTAATAAATTTCGATGAAGCGAGTGAAGCTTGGAAAGAAAATAAAATAAGTATTGGAAATGGTAGTTATAGATATTTATGTAAAAAACGTGGTATAAAAAATAATATATGTATAAAAAAGTGTTTGCCTTTTGAAGAATATTGTTGTATACATTTAAGAATGTTTAAACAGGGTAAAATCTAATCCAACTCACATATGCTCATTCGCATATTTCTCAATAAATAATTATAATTATTCATTCTTTTACTATAAATTTGCTTGAAAAAATCTTGAGAACTATCAACTCCATCCAACATACTTTTAGTTTTATAATTTTTTTCAATAAACTTACAATACTCAGTTTGATTTAATAATGTTTTTTTAAATTGTAAGAGAGAAAGGTTATTTAATTTACACCAAAATAAAAACGACTGGTAATTATTAATTAAAATAGTTTTAATAATATAGTAAGATAATACATGAGTTTTTTCTTTATATAAATTCTCTCTGAGAATTCTACTATGATGTTTGTTTGAATACAAATCTTTATATGTAAGACCCATAAAGTCTAATGTTTTAACCAGTTGAAAGAAACTATACGTTCTTTCCAAATTAATGAAAAACTCCGAATTAGAGAGAAATTCATTTAAGTCATTTTTGTTTTTTAAAGTTACAAAACTACAAAACAAGGCATTTATTATTTCAGCCCAAAACTCAGTATATGATTCATATAAATTTACTTGAGAGTTAACGTTAAAAATATTTAGAACACATTTAGTAACTTCATCATTATTCATATCGGAAAAATCTAACCCGAAATTATGAAATGTTTCATGAATAAATACTTTAAACCACTCTTCCTTTCTAAACACTACAATTTCCGAATCTTTTGGACACGTTGTAGTAAAAGCGGTGTTTACATTATTTTCGTCGAGTATTGATACATTTGAATCAGGCAACCGTTTTTCAAGACTCGTAAAATAAAAATAAATTTTAAGCGTTTTGGAACATTCTTTCGAAGCGTATTGGTTTAATATATATAGCCACATAACTATATTATTAACATGTTTATTATAAGCCTCTAAATTAGCACCATCGACACTTTCTTCAACTATAAAATAAATTTTTATATCTCTTCCAAAGAGAGAAAAATCGTAAGTTATTTCTGATAAGACAGATTCATCTATATGTTGTCTGACTAATTGCGGGAAACTATTTGAATTGAAAATTTGCGGTTTAGTTATTTCTATTGAGGTCTGTATTTTTTTTATATTTACATTATAATAATTACCTTTTGTTTTTTTTAGATTAATAAGAAATTTATATGAATTCAATATATCATTATAAAGTTCTGTTACAATTTTGTCTGTTTTTTGTGTTTGTTTAATATAATTAATATGTTTATTATTTTTGAAAAATAACATAAGTTTTTTGCTATTTTTAGACAACTTCATTCCTATTATATTATGATATTTAATTATAATAAATTCTTAATATATTTTACTTCTAATATATGATTTCATAAAAAATTAAAAATATCAATATTTACTATATGGATACTACACTTATTATTATTTTAGCAATTATTTTATTGATATTAATAATTTTGAATAATATTACTATAATAACAACGACACCATCAATAACAACAGCCATTCCTCAAGGTCTATGCTCTCAAACTACGTTTGGTTGCTGTCCAAATGGAGTGGATTCTAAAATTAACTATTACGGAACAAATTGTCCTGGATACCGTCCCGCGCCAGGTTATCCTCCTCCACAACCGGTTCCTGCGCCCAATCCAATAGGAGGTTGTTCTGGAACAAGATATGGTTGTTGCCCAAATAATTATACACCTAAAATTAATCCACAAGGCAGTAATTGCGTTCTGTAATAAAATATTAAAATTTTAATATTTAATTTTTAATATTTTAGTATTGTAAAATGGTTGCCGAAGATAAAAAAGAAGAGCCTACAATTGTTGTAGTTAGTTTAGAAACTTTAACCTTCGTTGAAGTACTATTTAAAATACTTAAATCAGAAATGAAAAATAGTAATGGTATAACGGTTAGTAATGGTATAACGGTTAGTAATGGTATAACGGTTAGTAATGGTATAACGGTTAGTAATGAAGTTAAGTCCATTATTTTGAAATTATTAGAAACAGAGCCTAACTATTTTAATGATATTGAAAAAACCCTAGTCGAAATAATTAAAGACAATAAGATTAATACAAATGACATTCCAAACATTATTACATTAATTCAAAAACTATATGAACTAATATATAAACTTAAAGACCCAAAGATGGACGGAAAAAAACGATGCGAGGTCTGTTCTTCTATTATTAAATTTCTAATTCGCGTGTTAATTGAAGAGAGAATAATTAAAATTGACGATGAACACAAAATAGAGTTTATAAATGATGTAGATAAATTAATTGATTCCTTTATTGGATTAGTAAGATTGCCCAAAGAATTAAAAAATAAAAATTGTATACAAATGATTTTTGGTAAGAAATAAATTTATTATATTTATTATATTTAAATATATAATAAATAATGTTACATTATTATTCATACGCAACGGTATGTAATAACGATGATAATCTTCATCCTACAGAAGAACCCACAGAAATTAAAGAAGTATATCCTATCTTCCTTACAAAATCACCGCAAATTGTTGTACCAAAATTTAATGAAACGCGGCCTATAAACTATACTTGTATATGTAAAAGTAACCAAAATCGTAACGATTATGATAATAAATTTATTATACTTATAGTTGCAACAACTATATCTTCTTTTTCTTGTGTTTTATTTTTTTTTATTATAATATGGTATAGGTTTTTCTTTAAAAGAAAATTATTAAACAAACATAAAAATATTGTAAGTATTTTTGAAGATTTTGGAATTAAACCAGATGACGAAAATGACGAAAATGACGAAAATTATGAAAATGTTTTTTAATTTTCGCTTCGTTTAATTTTGTCACGAATCAGCATAAGGTTGTCAAACACAACTGGTGGCGCACCTCTTGTTTGTTGGGTTAGTTTTGCTTCTCCTGTAGCTAGTAACAACTTTTTAAGGTCTTCATTTTGCGTAAACTTTGCGTATTGTGCGTCATACATTTCTTTTGAATGTCTTTTTCCAAAAAAGTCTGGGTCTAAAGAAACCTCAATTGGTCTCAACAGTTGACCTTTTAATTTACCAGATTTTCCACCGGCAGCTTTAGCCAAAGCAGGGTCCTTTGATAAGTCAGTACCAGAATCAAGAGAGAAACTCAAATAAAATTCAGGATGCGTTTTCTTAAATTTAGAGGCTTGGTAATAATGCTCTACTGAAGCCCAATTATGATTATCAAATGAAAAAGGTTGAACCCAAAAATTAGATAGTTTTTTACGCCATTCAGGTATAGAAGCTAACTCGGTAAAGTCTTTTAATTTATCGTTTGGTATCTTTTCACCTGCGCCTTTTCCAGGAATAGGTTTATTATTTGATTTTGCATAGAATAGAAATACAATTTCATCATCATATAATCCTCTTAATTTACTTTCACTTAATTCGTCATAATCGGGTTCTTTAACAACTACTTTTTTTAAACCCGCTTTAAACTTTTTAAAATCTGGTATTAAAGCAAAAGGTCCCGAATTTTTTTCAAGACATTTTTCGGCAATCATCTTTTTAATGTCATATGGTATTTCATTGAACTTAAATATCATCTTTTTCTTATAACTAATAACTTTGTAATGAGTACCAGTATAATCTATAATAATATAAAACTCTGGCGTAAATATTCCTTTATTTTCCAGAATACTATCATTTAATTGTCCGCATTGTAGAACATTTTTTGTGTCTCCGCTTTTATAATATTCACTGGATAACGCAATAAATTTAATATTTAAAATTCTTTCTAATGTTGACAATGCCCATGTATCAGCCCAAAAGTCGCAAGATTTTATTTTACTTTTAAATTTTTCCAGTGTATCAATGCCTTTCATAAATTTATATTCATTCACTATTTTAGATGTTGTTTTTTTCTCTTCAACAAGTCTATCATGTTGAGACTTGACCTTTTTTGCCTGTTCTGAAATTAATTTTTTCTCATTTCTATCAATAACTTCAGTAAAACGTGTTTGTAATGTAATATATTCTGTTTCTAACATTTTAATATCATTCGTGTCCTTAATTAGGGCGTTATTGTACATATCATAGTGTTCCTTATAATTTAAAAAAATGGCTTCAGTAACTTCCGCTGACAGTTTTTTTCTTATTTTATTTACAGATGTTTGTTGTGCAATGCTTGAAAATGCGTCTCGTATTGTTGCAAACAAACAATCACCTCCTCCTTCATTGTCGATAATAGAATAATTATTATTTTTCATGAATTTTTCAACCCAATTATCAGTTGGAGATTCGTGATATTTGTCTTTGTAATCCTTTGCTTTTTTGTGGGTTTCTTCTTTAAGTTCTGGCGGAATAGGCACACCTCTGGTTAAAACAAAAATATCTTTACGTTCTTCTGGGATTTCATATTGTCTTTGTCTTTGGTTAACGTTTTTCTCTTCTTCATCATCTTCATCATCATCTTCATCGTCATCCTCTTGATATTCCGTTTCAGCTACCTTTTTAGTATGTCTTTTAATGGGAACTTCTGGTTCTAAACGCAATTTAGCTAACATATCGGCATTTACGAATGAGTAAATTAACGGTTCATCTAATTTTTCAACATCCAAATTATTATAACTATCCAAAAAAGTTAAATAATCAGAAGCCTTAACTTCATAAATACCTATTTGAATTACTTTGTTGTTATATTTAACTAAATAAATTGGAAAATATAATATATTTTTATCTTCAAATGTATTTTTTGCGTTTCCTACTGCAATTATAACATCTACTCCTTTTATTTCTAATTGATATAAACTAGCTTCCATTTTTAAATCACCAGAATCGACACCTTTTAATTCCGGATAACTTACATTGCTATCTAACTTTGATAATACCATAATATAATTTATCATAATATTTTATATTTAATATATAATTAAATATAAAAAGATAATTACCACAATACATATTTCTTCATAAATTTATCATTTTTAAGTTCATTAATATAAAACCACATATTTTGTCTCTTGAAAACAATATCCGTATTAATTGGGTTGGATTCATACATAACTAAAAATTGTATTATTTCATTTTTATTACATTTAGTATATTTTAACTCTTTTGCCACCCCATAATATTCACAAATTAAAAGTAATTCTTTAACAGTATAGTTTTCATGATAATTAATAATTTGCGGGAGAATTAAATCATCATTTGTAAAATCCTGGTTATATTCATCATTTAACATTTCGGTTAATTCCAAATCATTATCATATTGTGAATCTTCTTGAAACTCTTCTTCTGTTACAGAAAAAAATATATTTTCTTTTGTTTCTTTTATTCCTTTTGTTTCTTTTGGTTCTTTTATTCCTGTTGTATTTTTTTCTGATGTCGTCATTACTAATAGTTTATTTAATTATTTTTGACTTATATTTAAATAATAATATTTTATTTATATGTTTTACATATCAATCATGTCCATAAACTTAAACAACGACTTGTTTGTTAAACTCTTGTAATCTTTTACTTTACTTTTTGCGATTTTTTCTATAACTTCACTAATTGTGAATCCGTCAATTTGTGAATATTTGACAACCCCATCAACATCATCGTACATGTCTTTTTTGTATAAAATAGCTATATTTTCGGTAAGTTCATCAACTTCATTTTTTTTATCGTCCATTGAAATAAATGTATAAATTTGATTTAATAAATTTCTAGTAATATTCATAACTGTTTTTTCAGGTATGATACCATTAATCATTAAATTAATGTAAAATGCGCTAAGAGACTTTCTTTTCTCATTTCTTTTATTGTTTTCACAAAATTTATCATAGTTAAGATTAGAATCGACGTATTCAATACTATCAAACAACTCCGCAAATTTGTTTAAATTAGTTTCAATCATTGTCTTCAAAATTTCGTATTTTAGAGACAAATCTGAATATAAGTCTGCATAAATTTTTGAATAAAATCTATTGGTGGAAGCAATATCAAATACTATTGTGCTAACACGAGTCATTTCTTCAGAATTTATATTTTCAATAATAAGCTGGTCTATAACGTCAATGATTTTATTACGCATATCAATGTAATTCTTATCAGTTAATTTATTTAAATAACTTCTAATAATATCAATTTGAAGATTTACTCCAACTTTTTCTTCAATTTTTGTAGATTGGAAGGCGTGAGCTGAAGTTCTAATGACATCCCAATCTTCATCATTCACAACTTCCATTGATTTGTTACCCTTTCTCTTTTTAAAATTTTCTTTTTCCCCAAAATTATGGTCGCTTTTCATTGAATTATCTCTTTTTTGAAATATAGGGGTTCTAACGTAATCTGGCGCGCCGACCTGTAATGATATTTCAGATATGATTTTCATGGTCTCTTCCGGCAACGAATAATCGAAACCTTTAAATATAATGTCATTAATAGTTTCGAGATTGTATCTTAGAGTTTTTGCCGTCATTTTGTATATGCAATAATATTATATATTACATTTATATCAATTTTTTTTTAATATTATAATAAAATTAAATACACTTAAATAGATATAAATATATTATATTATAATATGACCACACCAGAGAACGAAGCGATGAATGAAATTATAAATGAAGAAGAAGTTATTGATTCTTCTTATGAAATCCAAGAATGGGATGAATTGGAATTAAACAGTAAGATTTTAAGAGGAATCTTTGCGTATGGTTATGAAAAACCAAGTCCAATTCAGCAAAAAGCTATCAAGCCATTAATGGCCGGCAAAGATATTATTGCCCAAGCGCAATCAGGAACTGGTAAAACCGCTACATTTACCATCGGCGCTCTGGCAAATGTGAACGTTAATGAAAATAGTACTCAGGTTTTAGTTTTGTCGCCTACTAGAGAGTTAACAATTCAAACAGCTCATGTTTTTTCTAGTATTGGCGGCATGATGGATGGTCTTAAAGTACATGCCTTATTTGGAGGTTCTAAAATTGAAGAGGGTAGTAGTTTCTCAAGCAAAAATACGCCTCATGTTATTTGCGGGTGTCCTGGTCGTGTCTACGATATGATGCGCAGGGATAGAATTCGCAGTAAAGATATTAAACTTATTATTCTTGATGAAGCCGATGAAATGTTATCTTCTGGTTTTAAGGAGCAAGTTTATAATATTTTTCAATATTTGAGTTCAACTATTCAAGTCGCATTATTTAGTGCCACATTGCCTGAAAGTATTACCCCCATCATTCAGAAAATTATGAGAAATCCTGTAAAAATTGTTGTCAAAAAGGAGATGCTTACTTTAGAAGGAATTAAACAATATTACATTGCGGTCGATGATGATAGACAAAAGTATGCAACTCTAAAAGACTTATTTTCATATTTATCCGTTTCCCAATGTATTATTTATTGTAATAGTGTAAGACGAGTTTCTGATTTATATGAGGCAATGAAAGAGGATGAATTTCCGGTGTGTTGTATTCACAGCAATATGGAAAAAGCTGCAAGAGACGCGGCGTTTAACGACTTTAGAAATGGTAATTCCCGCGTTATGATTTCATCAAATGTTACTGCGCGCGGTATTGACATTCAACAAGTTAGCATTGTTATTAATTTCGATTTGCCAAAGTGCGTTCACACTTATCTTCACAGAATAGGAAGAAGTGGTAGATGGGGAAGAAAGGGGGTTGGAATCAATTTTATTACAAGACGAGACGTTTCCAAAATAAAAGAAATAGAAGGTCACTATTCTTGTCAAATTGATGAAATGCCAAATGATTTGGTGTTTTTACAATCAGTTTAATAAAACAAATAATATTAATTCGTTTATCAAAAAGTTTTGATTTTATGCGTAAAAAAAAGTCATTATATTTCTAATTTTAAATATAATGTCTAATGAATTTAAAAAAGATGAGCATTTAACTAAAATCGGCGAAATAAATAATTTTTTCAAAATGCCTATTTATTATAATGCGGATAAAGTTGAGTTGAAAAAAAATATAATTACTGATTTAGAATTAGTTTCAACAATTGACCAGTCTTGTAATCCAATTTATGATTATTGTTTTAATGTAGACAATGATATTTCTAAAAAACTTATTGAACAAGTTTCAAAATATTATACAACAGACACTTTTTTTTTAAAAGAAAATCAACAGCTTTTAAATGAGTATAAAAAACTGGAAAACAAATATACAGACCTTTCTCCTAACTATACAAAAATAATTGACATATGGAACGAATTAAAAGTTGAATCTGGGTTTAAAGAAAAATATTGCTATGTTGATTGGGAAATGCTGGAATTTTTAAATAAATCTGATATTTTTTTGCAGGCTATGAGTATTTATAATTTATTTTCTCCATTTTTTTCTCTTTTAATACCTGTAATAATATTAATTATTCCATTTTTTATTATAAAACTGAAAGGGTTAAATTTAACTATAACTGAATATTTAGAAATACTTAAAATAGTTGCGCAACAAAACGCATTAGGGAAATTGTTTACTGTGAATTTTTCTAGTATTCATTTGCAAGAAAAAATATATATTATGATTTCGGCTGCCTTTTACTTATTTTCAATTTATCAGAATGTTATGGTTTGTGTTAGATTTCATAAAAATATGACTATCATTCATAGTCATTTTAAGGAAATTAAACTGTATCTCTCTAAAACAATAAAATCAATGGAAAATTATCTGAGTTTTTCGAATGAATTCGTTTCACATAAAGATTTTAATAATAATCTGAAATTGAAAATGCAATTATTAAGTCATATAAATAAAAAATTAGAATCTTTATCAGAATATAATGTATATAATATTGGTAAATTTAAAGAAATAGGTAAAATATTAAAATACTTTTACGAATTGCATACAGATAGAGAATACGAAGAGGCTATCATGTATTCACTAGGGTTTAATGGTTATATAGATTGTATTGAAGGATTACAAAATAACATTGAAGAGAGAAAAATAAACTTTGCCACTTTTATAAAAGAAAATAAAAAGAGCGTCTTTAAAAACTCATATTATGCGGCTTTAACTAGGTCTATTAAACCTATTAAAAATACCGTTAAATGTAAAAAAAATATAATAATAACCGGACCAAACGCGTCAGGTAAAACAACCTTGCTAAAATCAACATTAATCAATATAATATTTACTCAGCAATTCGGTTGTGGGTTTTATGATTCTGCCAAATTCGCGCCATACAATCATATTCATTGTTATTTAAATATTCCAGACACATCTGGTCGTGATAGTTTGTTTCAGGCTGAAGCCCGTAGGTGTAAAGAAATTTTAGATATTATTAGCTCTCACAAAAAAGAAACGCACTTTTGTGTTTTCGACGAACTTTATTCCGGTACAAACCCCGAAGAAGCCGAAATAAGTGCGTCGGCATTTATGAGTTATTTAACGAAACATAAAAATGTATCTTGTTTTCTTACAACTCATTTTGTTAAAGTGTGTAAAAGTTTAGAAAATAATAAAAATATCATGAATTGTCATATGGATGTCGAAAAAATAAATAATAAATTAAGTTATTCATATATTTTTAAAAAGGGAATATCTGAAGTAAAAGGAGGAATTAATGTTTTAACCGAAATGAATTACCCAAAGGAAATAATCGATGATACAATTAAAGGAAATAATGAATGGCTGTAATTTATATATTTTGTATAATTTATATATTTTGTATATTTAGATATATTTTATTAAAATGGTAGCCTTTTTAATTTATTTACTTTGTTATGATTTGTGGTATTATTTTATTCATCGGCTAATGCATTCGAGATATTTATATTTTATACATAAAGTTCATCATAAGAAGCGGAACCCGGAATATTATGATTATTACACAATACATATTTTAGAGGTACCATTACAGAGTGTAGGAATTATATGTCCTGTTTATTTTTACAAACTGAACGTCGCTCAACTTATATGCGCATTACTTTTTATTAACCTTCGTGGAATAATGGAACATGACACAAGATTTGCCTTTTTAAGTGACCATCATCTTACCCATCACAAAATAGTAAAATATAACTATGGTGAGTATTGGTTAGATTATTTATTTGGAACATTATATGTAAATAAGGAGAGACATTTAATAAAATAATATTTTATTCTTTTCATCTTTTCAAAATTAATATTTCTTTCTCTTGGGTATTTATTATATTTTTTAAGAAATTTTCTAAATTATTTTCTTTTTCTAATAACTTTTTGCTCATATGAATTGCCATAGAATGATGTGGTATCATACCTAACTTATATTGAGTTTCTGTTATTAAAAACTGAGTTCTAATAAAATAAATATTCATTACCACCAATGTTATACCTGTTAAAAATACACTTATTTCTTTATAGACCAACCCCATAAAAAAAAACATCCACCCTGTCATTAGCATAATCATATACGCGTCATTCATACTGACTCGTATATCATCATATTTATCTACCCACATATTCATTGTAGATAATAGCCCTGATAAAATCATAATAAAAAACATAATAGTATAATGATAATTATTACCTGAATGTTTCATGTATATAACTATATCTATATTATATAAAAACTGCATTGAAATATGAAAAGTTATAAATAATACTAATTATTCGTTAGTTAATTAATTAATTTATATCTTCTTTCTGTAATAAAATGCCTTCGTTAACTGATTTATTTAATCCTACTTTTTTAATATTTTTAGGAATATTAATGCTTGTAGTAGCTTTAATAGTAGTTTATTTTGAAAGTAGAATGAGAGAACAAAACCATAAAATTGCGTCTATGTTAAGCTTAGTTTCTTCTTTAGCCGAAGAGTTAAATGGTGTTAAATTTGGATTAAACCATTTGTCTATGAGAGGTGGGGCTATTCCGCCCGCATTTGTCCCACAAAATCATTTAGCGCAAAATTTGAATAATAGTTTGATTGCCGTTTCTGATGATGATGATTCGGGTTCTGATGATGATGTTGAGGAAGAATCTATTTTTGACGAAGAATCTGTTTCGGATGAAGACGAAGAATCTATTTCGGACGAAGAATCTATATCAAATGAAGAATTTAATAATGGTACTGATTTAAAAGTGTTTAAATTAAATATTAGCTCACATGACAATGATAATTTTGAAACAGAAGACATTGATAATTTTGAAACAGAAGACATTGATAATTTTGAAACAGAAGAATTAAACGACGAACAATCACTATCTGACAATACAAGTGTTAACAAAACAAGTGAATTAATCGTGTCGGAATTTATTAACGAAACCCATAATAATAACGAAACCCATAATAATAACGAAACCCATAATAACGAAGAAAATGTAATTTCACAAACAGAATTTAAAACAATTAATATTAATTTAGAAGAACATATAGATACTCTCGATTATAAAAAGCTTCAATTGTCTAAGCTTAGAAGCATTGTTACTGAAAAAGGGCTTTCTACAGATTCTAACAAATTAAAGAAGAATGAATTACTTAAATTGCTTGGAGCTGAATAAGAATTTTATATTGTAAATATATAATATGTCTTGGGCAACTTGTTATTCCGGTTCTAATAATATTCACTTTAACTATCCTCCGATTATGGCAGACGGAAGAAATTATGCGTCTTGGCAACCTGACGCTGTAGTTAATCAAAGAATACAAAAACAAGAACACATTAATAATAATTGGAGTTATCGTCAATACCTTCAACAAAATGGGCTTAAAATTATGAAGTATAATAATGGTGAAGCTTGTTACGATTTGGGATTAGACCCTCATGTTCAAACTGGTAAAACCCCGTCTAATAATGTACCTTTTCAATTTAAGTCTAGTTTTGATACTCGTACTCCTGGTTTTGGTTACTGTAATAGTGATTTAAAAAATCCTTATCTAACTGCGGAACAATTGAATGCCAGATTAGTTTCACCATCTATTAACCCTGCTAGTTATCAAAATATAGTTCCTGGTGTTAAAATGTGAACATAATGAAAACAATATAATGAAAACAATATAATGAAAACAATATAATGAAAAACAAATATAATAATAACTTGTAATACTTTACTATTATATGAAAATTCTCTCTATAGATGTTGGTATTAAAAATTTAGCATTTTGTCTTTTTGAAAAATCTTCAACTACTCAGCAATTTACTATTACAAAATGGGATACTGTAAATATTTCTGAAAAAGAAACATTAAATTGTGATTTTTTAGATAAAAATGAAGTATGTTGTAAACCGGCAAAATTTAAAAAAAATGATAAATGCTTTTGTTTAAAGCATTCTAAAAAACAGATTTTTTCAATACCATCATCAGAACAAAAACCTAGTTTTATAAATAAACAAAAAATCCAAAAATTATATGAAATCGCCGGCTCTCACGGAATAAAATATGAAAATAAAATAAAAAAAGTCAATTTAGTTCAATTGATTAATGAACACATAGAAGCGTTGTATTTTCAACCAATCGAAACAAAAAATGCTTCAGAGGTCAATTTATTTGACATTGGAACGAATATTAAACACCATTTTGACGCCTTATTTTTAAATGAAGAATGTATTGATTATGTTATAATTGAAAATCAAATCAGTCCAATTGCAACAAGAATGAAAACAATTCAAGGAATGATTGTACAATACTTTGTAATGTGTAATTTAAAAACAACGCATATAGAATTTATTTCTGCAGCTAATAAACTTAAAGACTGTGGCTCTAAGGAAAAATCGAAATATAGTGATAGAAAAAAACTCGGCATCGCAAAATGTTTAGAAACTATTTCAAATGATTTTAGGTTTAATCAGCATTTGAATTACTTCAATTCTCATAAAAAAAAAGACGATTTGGCAGATTCCTTTTTACAGGGAATGTGGTTTATTAATAATAAATTATAATTTAATTTTAAAATATATATATTTTAATTCGTATTACTTAAAATTAAATGTTCTATTTAATGAATAATAATGGCTGACATGATTGAAATTACAGAATTAGATTTAAATGACAACAACTTTGGAGGTAGTTGGGAAAGCAAGTCTTCTACAAATTTTGGCGGAGGTCTAGAGCTTTTAATGAATGATAAAGTGAAAGATAATAAAGGACTCTCAAGCGACATTAATTTAGACGATTTAAATAATTTAGAAAATGAATTAAATGATTTAGTAGATGATGCGCCTTCTGGCAGTTATAAACCTAGGTCTGATTTATTTAGTAGTCATAATTCATCATATGAAGACAAACATTCTGTCAGGTTTAACGAGTCGGAATCAATCGGTCAATCTACCGCTCAAACTGAAAACGACAATAAAACGTGGGATGGATATGGTAAATTTAATAATATCCCTATGAATCCTGACAGGGCTGTTCCATTGGAACCGAAAATAAGCAAAGAAGAAATGCTTAGAGAGAAGTTTAAGTATTTAAGAAAGCTTGAAAGTCTTGAAAAGAAGGGCGTCGAGTTATCCAAGAAATATAATATGGAGTCTTCTCTTCAGGAAATGATGGGAGAATACGAAACTATTATGGAAGAAAAATCAAAACAAAACTCGGTTAAGTTTCAAGGCAACATGCTTATGGCGGTCATTAATGGTATAGAGTTTTTAAACGGTAAGTTTGACCCATTTGATATCAAGTTAGATGGATGGAGTGACCAAGTGAACGAAAACTTAAATGATTATGATGACATTTTTAGCGAACTACATGAAAAATACAAGAGTAAGGCTTCAATGGCTCCAGAATTAAAACTTCTTTTCCAACTAGGAGGAAGCGCCATGATGGTTCATATGACTAATACTATGTTTAAAAGCGCCATGCCTGGAATGGATGATATTTTGCGTCAAAATCCAGACTTAATGCGTTCATTTCAAAATGCCGCGGTAAACTCAATGTCTAATACTAGTCCAGGGTTTTCAGGGTTTATGACAAATTTAATGAATCCGGAACCTCAAGTTCCTAATGGAATGGGACCACCTCCTCCAATGGCAACTCAAGGGCCTAATTCTGTCCCGCCGCCAATGGGACGTCCTGGTAATAATAACTACGCTAATAGACCCGATTTAAACTTTAGTCGCAGCAATTTTGTTGATGATGGAATTAGTCTTAGAGAGAATTTCGAAAGGCCTGACTTACAAGAAAGAACAAGCAATAGAAGACAACCACCCTCTCGTCCAGAAATGAAGGGACCCAGCGATATTTCGGATATTTTATCAGGATTAAAGACGAAAACAATAAATATTCAAGACCCGCCGACTATGAATCTTAATCAAAATCAAAACCAAAATGATAGTAGTACTATTAGTATTAGTGACTTAAAAGACCTTCAAAGCGAGGGAAATATGCCAAAACGCAGTGGACGTCGTAAGAAGTCAAATAGCAACACAGTTTCATTAGATATTTAATCAACAAATGAAAATGAAATCATTATGAAACCAGATTAATATATAATATATAATATATTATACATAATATATTATACATTATATAAAATTATTCAAAATATTTATTCAGTTTTATGTAACTGTCGTAGTTATACATTCTACATATTTTGTGTGTACTGTTAAGTTTTACATTACATCCATCACTTCTTGTACAGACCTCTAAGCACTCATCAATTTTTTTTATCCATTTTATACAACTTTCATTTATTATTTTGTTACCATCTGCTTTAATGTAAGTATTTTTATTAGTTTCCATTTAATTAAACAATATAAGAATATTCTTATATTGTTTTCATTTGTATTATCATAATTAAATAGTAATACACCTTTTTTATTTAAAATGCATGTTATTTTAAATAATAACCATTAATATCTTTTGAAGCATAACAAGATGAAGCATAATGACCTTCTCTACCACAACGAAAACAACAATTATTGTCATCATCACTTTCATCACTTTCATAAATAATTTGTTTTTTATTTTTTGAATTACAATATTTCTCGTGATATTCACATGTTCTTTCTTCTATAAACTCTTTTTCGCAATATTCACAAACCCAAACTTCTTGATATTCTTCATCACTATCCGTTTCCCAACAGTTACTTTCTTGACAATCTTTTGCGAAATGCCCTCCTTTTCCACAAGTAAAACATTTATCATTTGTTCCATTACTCATTTGTTTCAAAGTATCTTTTTGAGATTTGGTTAATTTTACAGAAACAAATGACCCGCCACGAACATTATTTATTCCATATTTATCCATATAAATTCTTGTATATTTGTCTTCATCGTAATTATCGCAATTCGGTTTAATTTCTAAAACTCGTAATGGTTTATATATTTTAGTCCATTCTGAACCATTTGAATTAAAATGGGTTTCTAATCTAAATTGTGGATTATTTGTTTTTCCAATATAATATTTTCCTTGTTCTAATTGAAGTATGTATATGAAAACCATTATGAAGATATTATTTATAATATTATAAATAATATTGAACTCAATTTTATTATAAATAAAACGGCGATTGAAATGTTAAAAGGTCTAAAATAATTATTCAAATTCTATTTTTATATTTCTAAGATGTTTATATTTATTTTCAATTAATTCGTTTAACATATCGGCTTTTAAAATCTTATCCTTCTTTAATAATTCAGAGGTTTCATAGATTAAGTCCTTTGATTTTTTAATAATTACTTCAGAACACTTATAGGCCTCATTAATTAGTTTAATAACTTCTATATCAATTAACTCTTTGTATTTTTCGCTTAAACTTGGGTAAATAACATTGCTTCCCATCCCATAATAAATAATCATCTTTTCTGCCAACTTTAAAGCCTCTTCAAAATCATTTATGGCACCGGTTGTTACTGAAACGTCGTAAAAAACTTCTTCGGCAATTCTCCCTGCCAATAATATCATTAAATGTTCAAACAACGCCTCCCTTATGTAAATATTTGAGGTCGACCCTTCGAATACTGTATAACCAGGACTTTTTGGCGAAGATAAATTAATCACAACCCTAGTAACCTTTGAATGATGATTTGAAAATAGACCAACCACGGCATGCCCCATTTCATGTATGGCAATATGGTCTATAATATCTGAAGTAAACTCATGCTCGTTTGGTTGCCACCCTGCAATCATTTTATTCATAACAAAATCAAAATCAGTATAATTAAATTCTGTTTTATTTAACCTTAATGCGTTTAACATTGCCTCGTTTAGCAAATTTTCTATTTGTGCTCCCGAATATCCTTCTGTAACTTCTACTAACTCTTCTATTCCTATCGTGTCGGAATATGGCTTACCATTTATATGAATATTAAGTATTGCTTTTCTTGTGGCACTATCTGGCAATCCAATGTATATTTTTTTATCAATTCTACCTGGTCTAGTTAAGGCACTATCTAATAAGTCAAACCTATTAGTCGCGGCAACTAAAAAAATACCTGTATTATTTTTAAATCCATCTAACTCAACTAATAGCGCATTTAATGTGTTATCCCTTTCATTTGATGAACTCTCGCCGTCCGCAGACCTCTTTCTTCCTACTGCGTCTATTTCGTCAATAAATATAATACAAGGAGTATTCTTTTTAGCTAATTCAAATAGTTCTTTAATTCTTGAAGAACCTACGCCAACATATTTTTCTTGAAAATCTGAACCTGAAACTGGAATAAAACTACAACCGGCTTCACCTGCCAACGCCTTTGATAAAAGAGTTTTACCTGTTCCCGGGGGACCTTCCAATATTAAACCCTTTGGTATTCTCACATTATACTTTATATATTTTTGGTAATCTTTTAAAATATCAACGCATTGGCTTAGTTCTTCTTTTACATTTTCGTATCCTCCTACGTCTTTAAATAATGTATTATAGTTTTTTATAACTTGAAAATTCTTTGATTTAGAATTTGGGGTTTCGACATATTTTCTTCTGCCTGTTTTATCGTCTTCTTCAAAATATCCTTGAGTCTCTTCATCTTTATCATCATCAAATTTAATTCCTAAAGATTGTAAAAAACTAGATTTGCCTACTATAATACGTAATTGAGGGGCACCATCATTATCTTCATCATCTTCGCCATCTTCGCCATTTTCACCATTTTCATTATCTTCATTTTCATCATTTAAACCTAGCATTTCTGAATCTCGAATACTGTCATTATTCGAATTTAAACGTCTAATTTTCTCGATAAAATCAGGTCTAGTTAAAGGATACCTTTTCACAATATTATTGTAGATGTTACTTTCTGTAGTATTATTATTATTCTTTCTTCTGGTAACTTCTTCTAAATATTTTTTCGAAAATGGATTATAATTTTTTTTATTAACTTGCGTCATAAACCTGTTATTTATATTATAAGAATTACAGTAAACATAAAACAATAATGTCAACAAAAGCGAATTTTGTATATTAAACATTTCTATCTTAATAGAATACTAAGGTTTAAATTACTTTTTTATAAATTGTATTATCTCAATATTTATACGTTTTATAGTTGTTTTGTATTTGTTTCAACAAATTCATAAATGGTGTTTGACTCTTCCCGTATATTAATGAATTATATATTAATTTTGCGTTACCAGTTAGGCTTTGATTATTGATGTAAAGCCAAATAATAAATAATACAAAAAGATATAATGTGAAATAAATATCTTTCATTCTTATTTTTTCATTTCTTAAGTAATAAAGTGGCACTACTTTAATGAGGGTATTTATTATAATAAAATAAAATATTGTTCTACTACTTGTTCCATATATTATCATCATTATCAACATAATAATATTATCAATTAATCCTAATACAAGCGGAAACTTTGGACTATAACTGGTAGCATGTAACGCATATAAGATATACCATAAATAAACCCAATATGAAAACACAAGGTCAAATCTTAAGGAATCCATTTATATTATTATTTTATAATATAAATAGAAATAGAAATAGAAATAGGAATAGGAATAGAAATAGGAATAGAAATAGGAATAGGTATTATTATACTTTATTTTATTTAGTATTAAATAAAATAAAGTATAAATTTAATAATGAACAAAACATCTGGTAACTGTAGAAATAATATTTGTCCAAAAGGGGGTGTTAAAATACACGAATCAGCAAACGATAAAGACCAATTAGAATTTTTTAATAGAATAAAAAGTCAAAATAAACATACAGGTGTTAGAATTACTCAAGCTGAGAATGAGTACAAGGCAGACCCTTTTTCAGGATTAAGTCCTTTTAAAACGAATAATGAAACAAAATTTGTTGCCACAAATTTCGACAAAAAAACGTACGATACCATTGATTTAAATATTGACAACTATTCGCGTGAAGATTTATTTAAACTTTTTGGGTTAAATAACATAAGTCTAAACGAAGATATCATGAAAGAATGTAAAAAAACGGTTATTAAAACACATCCAGACAAATCCAGACTCGATGAGAAATATTTTATATTTTTTTCAAAAGCTTATAAAAAACTATTGGGAATATATGAGTTTCAAAATAAAACAAATGCTAAAAAAACCACCGATACAAATGAATACTTTGATGCAGAGAATATAGAAATCTTAGATAATTTTTTTGACAAACAAAAAAAAATAAAAGACCCAAAAAACTTTAATGAATGGTTTAATTCGCAATTTGATAAACATAAATTAGAAGACCCGCAAGAAACCGGTTACGGGAATTGGTTGAAATCAGATGAAGATATAGTATTTATGCCAAATATAAATAAGTCTAATATGGCTTCTGAAATGGAAAAAAGGAAAAAACAAGTACAAAGTATGACTACATATAAAGGCGTTTCTGAAAATACTGCATCATCATTTGGTGGTTCTTCATTAATGACATATGATAGTAATTTTACGGCAGGCTCTCTTTTTTCGAATGAAGGAATGAGTTATACTGACTTAAGACAGGCATATGCCGAATCGGTTATACCTGTTACGGAAGATGATTATAATAAAGTGAAAAAATTTAGAAGCATAGATGAATACAAACGTCATAGAGAGAGCGTTGATACAACCCCAATTGAAAAAGAGGCAGCCATGAAACAACTATATCAACAAAACAAACAAAAAGACGAAGAATCCGCTGCACTTGCGTTTTATTACGCACAACAAACTGAAAAGGCTAATAAAAACCAAGAATCATTTTGGTCTGGGTTAAAACAGTTGACTAATTATTAATTACTAAGTTAAAACTATATCAATTTATTATTCAATATTATAATAAATGGACAAAGAAGAAGAAGTGCTATTTAATAAAGAAGGACTCCAATTTGTAAAAGTTAAGAAAAACCATTATAAATTAAATTTTAACATGGAAAATAAAAACATTGTATTATCCAAGATTATAGATTTTAATTTAATTAAGCTTATTTATGATTTAAATGCCGATATTTATGAAAAAGTGGTAATTGAAAAAATAAATGAAAACGAAGCTATTGTCACAATGCTTATGAAGCACCTATTTGAAGACATTGGTTTGCCACAACGTTTTTCATACACGCATATTAATAAATTTGACGAAGATAATAAAATAATATTTTTATCTAATTCAATTAAGGCAAGTCGCCCCATAGGAGTTCCAGAGGATTCTGAATTAATGGAAATTGAAAATATGTCAATAATATGCGATATTATTACGCAACACAACGTTAACTTCTCATTAAATATTATTTTTGACTCTGAAGTAAATATTCCGGTTTTTGTAGAAAAAATTGTTGGCGTAATTGTTGGTAAAATATTTAAACGTGTAAAACAATTTATAGAAAACGTACGAATATAATATATTATAATAAAATGCTAAAAATTTTTAAACAGCTGTTATTTTTACTACATGTTTTTTTTATTATTTCTTTTGAAATATTTTTGTATTGTATTTTTTCAGATTATTCTTCTTTTATCGAGCGCATTACAACCCGTCTTGCCTCAATAAATATTTTATACGTTAAGATTTTCCAGGCAATTGCTTTAAATAATAGCTTAATTGATGATAATATAAATAATAAGTTGCTTAAATTTACAGACAATGCGCCTTGGAACTATAACGATATTAATTTTGAAGAATTAATCGAAGTGACTAACAAATATGACCTTGTTTTACCATATGGTTATGAGTTGCCTATTAATGCCGGGATGATTTCGTTAGTCTTCAAGGCACATGATAAAACAACGAGAAAACCAATGATAATTAAGATGAAAAGAAAGAACATTGATGTAAAATTAAATGATGGCATTGAGAATCTACAATTTTTTATGAGTTTGGTGAACTTTATTCCAATAATTAAGAAGTATCAAATTATAGAAGTCATAAATAAAAATATTGACATTATAAAGCATCAGACCAATTTTTCAAACGAAGTTGAAAATATGATTAAAATAAAACAAAATTGTAGTAAACTGAAATATGTTGTAATACCTGAAGTCAATGAAATTGTTACACAAGAATATTCTAATGTTATTTTGATGGAATTTATTGATGGAATGAAAATTAATCAAATCAAAGAAGAAGATTACGAAGATTTCGCAAGGCAGGTTATAAAATTTGGGTTTGTAACTAGTATTATTCATGGTTTTGCCCATGGGGATTTACACGGAGGCAATATATTATTTATTAAAGATGAAAATGAGGCAAAATATAAACATAAAATTGGTGTAATTGATTTTGGAATTATGTATGAAGTTGAACCACAATATAAGAATAATATGTTTAATCTTTTTACACAAATTTTTGAAAGTACGCCTAGAGAAACGGCGGTAAAATTATTTAATTCTGGAATTATTGACCCTCCTAACATTTTTGACCAAATACCGAATGAACATCGCGAAAAAATTATACAATTTACATGTGAAATAATTGAAGAAACAATTCAAAATTCTAAAAAGGCAAATCAATTTCAATTATATGAATTAATGTATAAACTTAAAGAATATTTATCTACTACCGAACTATCTAACATCGGTATTCGACCAAGTGATAGTTTTGTTCAGACGCAACTTGTATTAGCTATGACACATGGGGTTACGTTTACTCTTTGTAAAGACGAATTTGTTACCGTGGCAGACAAAGTTTTAAATGAGTTGTTTAACATAAAACTATTGATTTAGTGTAAATAGAATTGACTATGTATTTAATTTCATTACTATACAATGTATAATGATATTAAATTAGTGTATAATGATATTAAATTAGTGTATAATGATATTAAATTAATGAAATTTTTTATCAATAGTAACCTCCTTTGATATATTTCTAATTATTTTGTCTTCTTTTTCTAAATCATTATCACCTGAACCGCCCATAGCTTCAATAATAAGCTTATTATATTGGTCAGAATATTTTGATTCGCTTTTATTACAATCTGGATATTTTTCTTTAAATTGTGGAAGCAGTCTGGAATTTTTATTGGCAATCTTTTTTATAGTTTTTCTTAGTTTATTTTTTTCTTCATTATCTTTTTCCCATTTATCTTCATCTTTTATATATAATACTTCTCTTTTTGTATCAGTGCAATGAATAGGTCTTTTCGTTTCGTCTAACGAATTTAAGTTTTTAACAATAATATTAGATATACCATTTACAAAACCGAGTTTTCCAACACTTTCTAAATCTGAAAGCTGAATTTTAAGAGAGTCAACAAAATCTGTTATATTCATAGCGTCTTTGCAGTGTTCATTTAAAAACACATTAAGGTTAAATGTTTTATTATTACTATTTACATTATGCGAATTAATAGTATTGTTTAACGGTTGTATTTTTTGACATACATCTAGCACCATATTTTTTAAATCTGAATTTTCTTTTATTAACAACATTATAAGTTCTTTATCTGACGGTTCATTTTTTTCATCATTATTATTATTATCACATTTTTTTTTGTGCCTCCATAATCCAGAACGTTCTTTATAATATCTACCGCAGTCGCAAATAAATGGAATTTGGGATTTTTGGGGATTTTTGTTGACAAATGTTGATTTTGTGGCGGTTTTGTGTTTTATGGTCATAAGGTGTTTTGAATAATCTTTTTTGTTAGACGTTATATAGTGACAATCTGAACATTCGAAAACACATGGGATTTTTGGGGATATTTCTGTTGACATTTGTTGATATATTATCAACAGAAAAAATCCCTAAATACTTTTTTTAATAAATAATAAAAAATTTATGGTAACAAAGTGAAAAATATTTTTTTGGAGACCAGACGCTAAATTTCAATTATGCAGCGAAAGCTTCCTTTTTTTCGGGAAAGTCTTTCCACTTTTGAAAAATGGACAAAATAAATGTCCAATTTCATTTTTGGCTACGGACTTTCGGAAAAAATACCGCAATCTTTCCACTACACCTGAAAGAAACTTTTTTGCCATATTTTCCATTTTTTGCCGAATTCCCCTACATCATGTAGTGCAACGTCGCTTTAAGTTGTCTAGAATATATATTATATATCAAAGTTAAAGGTGTAATTGCGTTTCTTTTTGAACTATGACCTCCTTAGATATTTTTGAAATAATTTTATTCTCATTCGCTCCATCAGTGTCCATAGATTCTATAATCATCTTATTATATTGGTCGGAATAGTTGGAAGTACTCTTGATACAATCGGGGTATTTTTCTTTAAATGCAGGCAATAAGCGAATGTTTTTGTTTGCAACCCTTTTAATTGCCTTTTTCATCTTCGTGTTTTCTTCGTCTTTTTCCCATTTGTTCTCATCTTTCACATATAGTACTTCTCTCTTTTTATCAGTACAATGAATAGGTCTTTCACTAACATCTAATGCCTTGAGGTTCTGAACTATAATATTAGATATGCCATCAACAAAACCGAACTCTCCAACTCTTTCTAAGTCACTGAGTTGTAACTTTATTGAATCGACGAAATCCATGATGTTCATGGCATCTTTACATGTTTCATTTAAAAAAAAGTTTAGATTAAAAGCTTTGTTATGTGAATTTGTATGCGTAGTATTATGTGTGCCATTTTTGAGAACTTCCATTACCATGTTTTTATATTCATCCTTTTCTTTACACTGTTCTATTAATAAATTTCGTAATTCCTTGTTATCATTTATTAGCATTAAAACCAAATCTGTTCCCTTAGTTGATTCTTGACTATCGTCATTTTTTTTTTGAAATGTACATTTTTGTTTATGTTTCCATAATCCAGAACGATTCTTAAATTCTTTTTCACATTTTTGACACGAATAAATCGCAGGGCATAATTCTGGCATAATTTGGTTTCCAAATGTTTCCAAAACGTTTCCATTTGCGGTTTTTTTATGGATTGCTGACAATTTATGATTACCGAAACTACTCTTTTTAGACGTACCATAGTCACAATAATTACAATAAAATCTGTGGCATAATTTTTGCGTAATTTGGTTTCCTAATGTTTCCATAAAATTACAAAAGAAAATAATTTTAAATAGATTTTAATAAATAATAAAAATTTATCGTAACAAAATGAAAATTATTTTGTTGGTGACCAGATGCTAATTTTCAATTATGCAGCGCGGGCTTCCTTTTTACACAAAAGTCTTTCCCTTTTTCAAAAATGGACAAAATAAATGTCCAATTTCAATTTTGGCTACGGACTTTGGGAAAAAATACCGTAATCTTTCCACTACACGTGAAAGAAACTTTTTTTGCCCTATTTTCCATTTTTGCCGAATTCCCCTACATCATGTAGTGCACTCACCCCTTTAAGTTGCCTAGAAATATATTATATAATATCTTATAAATTATAAATAAAATTGAAAAGAATTAAATACTTAACAAATATAAAACATATATGGAAGATAATATATTCGAACAATCAATAATGAAACCAACATTTATATTTGTAGATGGCAGCTATTATAACTTTTACAGGTATTATGCCTTGACGCAATGGTGGAAAAATGCCCACCCAGAAACCCCGTTGGATGAGCCATTTGAAAATAAGATGTTTGTAGAAAAATTTAAAAAGACTCATGTGGAACACTTGCAACAAATACCAAAAAAGTTAAAGCTTCCCAAAAGTACTTCTCCAATTTTAATTGTTGGAAAAGATTGTAAGAGAGAAAATATCTGGCGTATGGAACTATTCCCAAAATATAAAGAAGGAAGACAACAAGAAGGGTTTAAAGGCGGACCATTCTTTAAAATGGTGTATGAAGAAAATTTGTTTCAACAAGGCGGCGCAAAGGCAATTCTTAAACATCCTAAGTTAGAAGCTGATGACTGTATCGCAATATCAGTTAAGTATCTTTTAAATAAATACCCGGATTGCCATATTTATATTATTACAAGTGATAAAGATTATTTACAGTTAAATGCCTCAAATGTCGATTTGTACAATTTGACTTATAAAAATTTGGCGGATAGTAAGAGCTCCACAGGTAACGCAACACAAGATTTAGAAATAAAAATTATCATGGGTGACTTAAGTGATAACATTCCATCCGTATTTCCAAAATGTGGACCAAAAACTGCGCAAAAATGTGTCGAAGACCCTGAATTCTTTAAAAAGAAGATGACAGACAACTCAGAATACTATAATCAGTATGAATTAAATAAAAAACTCATTAATTTTGATAATATACCTGCAACTTTAGTAGAAGAATTTATGTCTACAATAAAGAAATAGTATAAAATAGT
>Ga0209443_1000514_pt1 | contig 26369 bp, 22 predicted proteins | sample LauGreBMM110DCMD_2_FD_187571 | JGI IMG/M metagenome (GOLD analysis project Ga0209443, IMG submission 187571) | Freshwater lake microbial communities from Lake Michigan, USA - Su13.BD.MM110.DCMD (SPAdes) (version 2) | ecosystem: Environmental > Aquatic > Freshwater > Lake | place: Lake Michigan... | reverse complement strand
CCAAGCGCTCCTTTATAATTATTTTTTGTCTCCAAATACAAGTCTTCTAACGTTAAGAATTTCTAGATTTATTCTTTCCGCTTCTGCGTATTTACCTTGATCCCATAAAGAACACGCTAGTTTATGTAAACTTGCTTCTGCTTTCATTTGTTTAGTCTCTTGTTTGTTTTTTATTGTTAGTTTTAAACGATCAATAAGAGGACGTAATATTAAAGCAAAAAAATTAAGCCGTGTGGTTGGAAAATGCAAACTTTTCAAAAAAATAAACTTTAAACGTATAGGTCTATATAAAAAGTTTTTTATTCGAGATGATAATGTTTTAGAAGGAGTCGATGATTCTTTGCACATACATGTAGAATAAGAACATTTGCATTGTTTAACTCCGCAATATCCGCAATATTTTTCTTTGCAATTACAGGTTGATGTATTTTTGTCGCACAAAATTGTTGTTTCTTGTCTTTTATTACTCAAAATAAACCAAGAAAAAACAACAAAAGAAAAGGAAAAAGCACTTGCTCCAGCTATTAATAATAGATTAAAATCCATTTACATTAAGTAAAGATTTTGATACAAAAATTAAATCATTCACGCTATTTAATTTTTGAATTTGAGTTATTCTGTAAAAAAAATAAAAATATAAAAATGAACAGATTACGTTCTCTATTTTTTCCATCTGGTAAAATTCACCCAAAATATACGCAATATGTTGGGTGGTCATTTGTTTCAAATGTTTTAGTTTCTGCTGAAAGCGCCATGTCAACTCATAGTATGCTGAACGCAATCGACAATTGTCCGGATGAGCTTAGAACCGCAAATTATATTGGTAAAGATATTATAGGTCAGATCGGAGGTTTAGCATATATGGCTAAAATGGGAAAAGAGTCTGATAAAAATCCTCACCGTTTTTTGTTTTATTCTAATATTTTGCAACAATTTGCTTATACTTCTTTATGTGCTACACCTATGGTTTCTGCTCATTTTTTGCCTATAGCAGGAGTTTCAAACATTTTTATTAACATTTCTTTTATTGGATTTGGTGCTATTAATGCTAAATGCATTCAAGAACTTGGAATAGATGGTAATATTGGAGAAATATATGCAAAAATATCAGTGTTTAATACTTTAGGAAGCAGTATCGGGCTTTTACTTGGTCTATCAATTATTGCAACCATTCCAGATCATTCTGCTCGTATGTTTATTATTCCATTTTTAGCATTTGGGCGCGTAATAGCATTTAATAAAGCTGTTTCTGGTTTAATTTAAATTATTCGTTTTCACTATCAGACTCAGAAATATTCATTTCTTTATCTAAAAGTTCTTTAGACTTGATGTAAATAGAAATTTTTCCTAAACTTCCCACGCATGAGCGAAAAAGCAATGGAAGATCGTTAGAACCTGAAAAAATTTGCATTGTAGATCCAAGACCAGAAATTTTGTTAATACGAGTAAATTGATCTGTAGTAAATGTAGCATCATACGAAATATCTTGCCTTACACCAAAATCTTCATCTTCTGAATCGTCGCTTTCTCCAAGACGAACTTTACGTTTTAAAATACCATCAGCATCCGCTATAAAATCAATATGAAATCCACGTGCTTTTACACGAATATTTGTGCTTCCAATACTGCTCAGTTCTTTGCACATTTTTTGAAAGTCAGGTGAAGGAACAATGACAGGCTTTCCGTATCCTAGTGGAACATCTGCATCTACATTTTGAATATTTTGAATTTTAATTCCTGATGTAGTAATACGAGAATTTTCTTTTGGAATAGTTTTTATTCCAAGCTCGTTTGGATTTTCGGAATTGATAAAAAGTTGCAAAGAATCTTTCTTTTTAATACTTTTTAACATCTTATGAAAATGATTGAGGTTCAGACCTAGAGAAAATTTTTCTTCTGATTTAAATTTATACAAAGCAAAATTTTCAGACTGTAGATTAAGATCTACCAAGGTTTTTCTAGGTTGATCAAACATTCTAAGTGTGATACCATCTTCATTTATATCAAAACAACCATGTTTCAAATTATTTGTCAAAAGTTCTGCAAGAATTTTTGTCTGATACGCTTCTTGCGTCTTACATTTAAAAATTAAAGGCATTTTTAAAAATAAACTTTACAACTTTAAGTTATATTAACAAATTGTAAATATAACTTTAACTTAATATAACTTAGTATTCAATTACTAAAAATAACTTTTCCAAAATTGTGTCAAATCTTCGGCAGAACGACCAGGAGTATCTTTTTTTGCTATTAATTTGGTGTTAAAGTACAAAAGATATTCAGGAACTCCTTTGTGCTTAGGAATAATGTTTTGCATATGACTTCCTAGTTTAATTTCTTCCTCTTTTTCTTTATAACCATTTGTTTGTATAGTTGCGCAAAATACATTGTTTTTATTTGTTTTGTTAATAAATTTTTGAAATTCTGGTTTTGCTTCCACGCAATAAGGACATTTAGATGATTGCATCATAATCAAAACTGGTATATTTTTTGGAACATCTTTATTAGTCAAGTCGCCATTATTGTCAAAATCACTTCTGACTAGATAGTAAAGATTATATAAAGGTATATCGTTCATATTTTTCTATTTAGCAACAAAATATTTACTTACATTAAAATGGTGCTCATCAATGATGGAACTAAAATTTTCGAATTTGTTGTTTATGATTTAGACACGCAAAAAAGCGCTGTTAATCGTTTAGCAGCCGTAATGAAAACAATACCAAAATATCTTTATTTTCAAGATGGAGTTCCTGATATACTACAATTTAGAGAAAAGGACAAGAATATAGTTGTGGAAGATCTTTTACAAATAATTAAAAAAGTTGATGATACAAACTTTATTGAATTTTTAAATACTTTGAAAGGAAAAATACAAAAAAATTTAAAATTATTAGATGATATTCTTATTCCATATATAGTATTCAATAAATCTTTTGCTATTGTAGGACCTGGTAATGAAGGTAGTCTGCTTTTATCTATAAGCCAACAAATAGAAGAGAATAAACTTATTAAGAAAGAAGAAGGTGGTACATCTCACGCTGATTTGGTAAAAATTTGGCAAAATCGCGCAGACACTAAGAAAAGTATTAATGATCTTATTAAATCTATTGCAGTTAAAACTGCTAAACAAGAAGAAATGTTTAATTCATTTGAAGTTACTCAAGCATGCAAATATACTTCTTTTGAATTAGAACATGTAGAATTTGATTTTGATATTAATTTAGGTGAATCTATTACTATTATGGAATTTTTTAATCATATTAAATTATCTGATGAAGTTCCGTTTGCGTGTATTAATAATTTTTTTAAAATTGTAAAAAATTTTACTCCCTTAGAATCTTGGAATATTTCTAATGAAACTGATATTATTTTTAAAGTTGTACAAAAAAAGGATTTAAATGGAGTACAAGACAAAGATTACACTAATGCGTTTCTTTCTGTGACTGGAGAAACAGGAAAAGAAGTTGCAAATGTAAGCATGTCTCTATTAACTTCTGGAAATTTTTTGTCTCGTGAAGATTTAATTAATCGTTTTCTTTCGTGTATCACTGGTTTAGGAGATCCATTACCTGTTAATATAAAAGAAAATCGTGTTAATGGTTCTTTCTATTTTCCTAAAAGAACTATGGATAAATACGTTTTATCTGAACTTATTATGAATAATCCATTATTTTCTTCTATGATGTCTGTAGATGATAGTGAAAAAGCAAGCAATAAAAAAGAAAGTTTGTACATTCATTTTCATAATCCATCTATTGGTAATATAACCGCTAATTTAACAGAAAAAATATCCGAAAGAAATGATCCAATGTTGAGAGGAAAAGATGTAAATGGAGATTTTAAATTTGGTTCTTCTTATCTTAGAGTTAAAATTGTATCAGCTGAAAATTTAAAAGTAGTAGCTGATTTTCAAGAACTTTTTGCTAAATTAATGAATATATACTATGAAAGTTATGATGAAATAGTTGCTTTTTACAAAAAATTTATTCCTAGTTTTGGAAGTATAAAGAAGAAAAAAACAGTAGTTATTTCTGAAAAAAAATCAATAAAAAATATTGCTCCTGAAATGTTTGTAAAAGGATATCCCCAAAAATGTCAACATCAACCCACAATTATAGATGACAATGACACTTTATCATTAAAAAATGCTATAAAAGAAGGTAAAAATATAATGAGGTATCCAAAAGAAGAAGTACATGGTTATTTTCCACGTAATTATATATGCGAGTACACAAATGCTCAATATCCTGGTCTGCGCGAAAATTCACTTGAAAATAGTAATATATTTCCGTACTTGCCGTGTTGTTATAAGAAAAATCCAGAAGAAAAAAAAGGTGGAATTTTTAGACATTATTATTATGGAGAAGATTTAGAAGACAAAGGCATAAGCGATCAGCAAGAGTTTATAGTAACAAATAAATTTGCTCCTAAAAATAATTTTGGATATCTTCCGGAAAACATACAAAAAATATTTGAAATATTTGATTACAGTGAAGAACATATATATGTCAGAAAAGGAGTTCATGATGGAAAAAGTTCTTTTTTAGAATGCGTAATGGAAGCATTGTATGAGGACACAGATAGTTTTAAAATAAGAACTGAATTACTCGCAGACGCTGTAAACGAGCATCTAGCCATGGTAAGAGATAAGCTAGCTAACCCGGCAAATGCTGCATCTTGCAGACAAGAAATGTATGATTTTAAGACAGAAGACATTATTAAATCTATTCAAAATTCAGATTATTATATGGATCCTAATATGTTTACATCTCTGCTCGAGCAACATTTTAACTGTAATATTTTTGTTTTTAAGAGAAACGGTATTATGAATAATGCAAATCTTCTTATTCCTAGACACCTTCAAACGTATTATAAAAATAAAAGAAAAACCAAATGTATTTTCATATATGAACATACTGGCAGTGCAGCAGATAAAGGAAAATATGTTGATGGACCACACTGTGAATTAATTCTAAAATGGGCCAAAAAAGATAAACATGATGTGAGTTTTTACGCAACATATAATTCTAAAATTGCAAAAGGAATACGCATAATTTACAATACTATGCGCGAATCATATGCTCTTAACATTAAAATTCCTGAAACTGAATTTAAGTTAAGCTCATCTGTTGAGTTTTTTGAGCAAGGAATAGACTCTTATGGTAAATGCAGAATGCTACGATTTAAATTTGAAGATCATATAGGAACAATGTTGACAGAACCAATGCAACCTTTTGTACTTCCAGAATTAAAAGAATGGGTTGCTACAAAAATTAACAAGAAACTAGCGATGAAATTGTCAAAAGAACTTCAAATTGAATGGACTGAACAATGTGTATTACATAAAAAATTAAAAGAAATTAGCGGTATGATTGGTAATGTAAAAATAACAATACCTGTTAATGATACAGAGCCTATTGATGGTATTCCAATATCTTTAGAAAGTGTTAGCTATCCTACAGTTAAAGAATCTGCTTTTGAAAATCACAATAAATACAGAAAATTAGCTCGTTATATTACAGAATATATGTTTTGGCTTTTTTCAAACTATTTACAAGAAGAACAAATTTTTGAATATAATGATAATGATGTTATTAACAATTTTGCAGCTAACAAAATAAAAATAGACCCAGACTTTGAATACGGAAAAGTTAGCAGAAGTTTTGATTTAAAAAGTGGTGTTATGAACAAAGAAAAGTTGGTAATTAAATCAGAAGAAACACTCAAGCGTCTTTTGTACACTTTAAGAGTTTGGTTACGCCGTTCTCGTAAAAAAATAGAGTCTTATTATCAACGAAAAACTATTGAAAATTTTTATGTTGATGTTACCGATTTTGAGGAATATCCACACCAGGTTGTGTTATATGGTGATGATTCTGTAGAAAAGTGGATTCAAGAAAAAAAGATTACGTACAATATTAATGATTCAGTACAGTTAAAACTTAACACTCCTTATTTTTTCCAAAATCAATTGGTTAAAGACGAAAAGATATTTTTAGCTCAAAACACAAATACTCTGCAAAAAGCAATAGAAATTGGTAAAATTTGGATAGAATCTAAATTTAACATTGGTGAACACGCTACAGAAAATACACAAAAAAAATTTAAATTTACTCTTTATCGTTATATCAACTCTGAAGACATTATACCATATAAGATAAGTGGAAAATCAAATACATATGATATACAAATTCTTGGATATAAAGTAAATGATTCTTCACTTTTTACTGTATTGTTAAATATTTAATTAATTTCCAATTGTTACTATATAATTATTTTGTTAATTTGTAAAAATTAACAAAAATCAATTAATTTTATAAACTCTTAATAATATCTAGATAATGATGAATATTTAGAAACTTTTTGTTTCTCGTCAGTGTTATTATAATTTTCTTTTGGGTCTTTAACAAAAATTTCTAAAAGTATAACTATTGAGAATACAATAATACTAATAATTGTACTGGTTTCTTTTGAAAAGTTAAAATATTTTATAGCAAAGACAATTCCAAAAAAGTAACACAATACTGCAACAATTATTAGAATCCTTTTTACATTTTGATTCATTTTATTATTAGGTATTATTATTGTATTTTGAAAAAATAAAATTGATATTAAAAAGAACAACTTTTAATATTAAATAAACAATGCCTCCAAAGAATGAGAAACGCTATCAAAAAAAAGATCAGATTGAACATATTCTTCTTCGCCCTGATATGTATGTTGGTTCAACACGTCCACGTAATATAATGGAGTTTGTAGCCGATAAAACAGAAAATGGCTGGCAAATTTACCAAAAAGAAATTATGACTTCTCCTGCTATACTTCGTATATTTGTCGAAGCACTTTCAAATGCTATCGATAATGTAGAAAGAAGTCGTAAAACAAAAACTCCGTGCACTATGATTAAAGTATCTCTCAATACAGTTTCAGGAGAGACTTCAATCTGGAATGACGGTGATATTGTACCTATTGAAAAAGATACAGAACAAGATTGTTACAATCACAGCATGATCTTTGGGCAACTTTTAACTGGGTCAAATTATCAAGACGAGGAAGAACGTGTTGTATCTGGTCGTAATGGTCTTGGTATCAAGTTAACAAATGTTTTTTCAAAAAAATTTACAGTAAAAGGTTTTGATCCAAAATCCAAAAAAACACTTTGCCAGACATGGACTAGAAATATGAGAGATACATCTGGTCCAGAAATTACTAAAGAAACAAATGGTAAACTAGGTTACACAGAAGTATCTTGGGTTCCTGACTTTGAACATTTTTCTATAAAAAGTTATACAAAAGATATCATTTCTTTGTATTCGAGATACATTATAGATTCATCAATGTTGTCTAAAGTAGAAGTATATTTTAACGATGAACTTATTCCAATAAAGACTCTTACTCAATACTCTGCGCTTTACAATACTCCTACAGATGAGTCTCTTCTTATTAAGATAAAAGATGCAGAAGTCTTGATTACACCAGCAAAAGAATATCAAACAATTTCTTTTGTTAATGGTGTGTACACTCGTTTAGGTGGGCAGCATGTAGACTCTTGGGCGGAAGCATTATTCAGACCAATCGTAGATAAATTTAACGAAAAAAATGCAAAGAGTAAAATACCTAAAATTAATATTACTGATGTTCGTCAGTTTTTTCGTTTGTTTGTCGTATCTACAGTCGTTAGACCAGAGTTTGATGGACAAGACAAAAATAAATTAGAATCTCCTGCTGTAGATGCGGTTGTTAAGAAAACGCATATCGCAGAAATTTTTAAATGGTCAATTATGGATAATATAGAAGATATTATTCGTGCAAAAGAACTAGTAGTACTTAAGAAAGCCGAAAAAGTTTCTAAAAAAACAAAAATTGAAGGATACGATCGCGCAAACAAGTCAGGTACTAAAGACAGTATAAATTGTACTCTTTTTATAACAGAAGGTCTTTCGGCAAAAACATATGTTGTTGCAGGAATTGAAGAAGGTCTGTATGGAAAATCTGGTCGTGACTGGAATGGTATATTACCAGTTAGAGGAAAGTTGTTAAATGTTAGAGACAAGCCAGTTGCAACTATTTCAGCAAACAAAGTTATTTGTTCTTTAATTCACTCTCTTGAGTTGAAACTAGGTGTAGATTACAAAGATGAAAGCAATTTTAAGAAACTTGCATACGGAAGAGTATCAATAGTTGCAGATGCAGATGTTGATGGAGTGCATATTGAAGGGCTCATCCTTAACTTCTTCCATTCTCTCTATCCGACCCTTTTGCAAAGAGATCAACCGTTTATTGTAAGTATGAAAACGCCAATTGCTCGTGTAATTAAAAAGACTGGTGACTTGTTATTTTATGATGAACGCAGATTTCATAATTTTCTTGGTGAACAAACAAGTAAATTGAACGTCAAGTATTACAAGGGACTTGGTACTACAAAAGCTGAAGATGTTCCAGATACTTTTGGTTTGAAAATGGTAGAATTTGTCAACGATGATCAATCCTTATCAAGTATGGTGAAAGCATTTCACAAGAAAAGTGCAGATGCGAGAAAAATTTGGCTTGAACAATATAATCCTGAATTTTATACTTTCTCTCTTGATGATCAAGGAAAGACAACATCAATGAGTATTACAAATTTTATTAACGGAGAACTCATCAAATTCTCACATGCTGATTGCGCTAGAAGCATTCCAAACGGAATTGATGGTTTGAAAGAATCACAACGAAAAATTCTATATGCTGTAAAGAAAAGAAATTTGAAGTACTCTGGAAAAAGTCTTAAAGTAGCGCAATTAGCTGGATACACTGCTGAACATTCAGATTATCATCACGGAGAGAATAATTTGCTTGAAACTATTATTGGAATGGCACAAGAATTTCCAGGATCAAATAATATACCTCTTCTGTATCGCGATGGTATGTTCGGAACCAGGCTCGAAGGGGGTCAAGACTCGGCAAATGGTAGGTATATTTTTACAAAAATGGATGCACTTACAGAACTAATTTTTAGAGAAGAAGATGAACCTATTCTAAAAAATGTACGAGATGATAATGGAAATTTTATTGAGCCAGAATTTTATGTACCAATTCTTCCTATGATGTTAATCAATGGATGTTCTGCTGGAATAGGAACTGGTTTTTCGTGTAAAGTTCCCTGTTATAATCCTCTTGACATGATAGAAGCAATTAAAATTTGGTTGGAAAATGATGGAGAAGTTTTGGTGACTGATCCTGATGATCCGACAAGTATTGTTAGCATGTTTCCTGAATTCAAACCTTGGTATCGCGGATTTATAGGAGATATAGAGAAGAATGGGGAAAATAGGTTTATTTCATATGGAATTGTTGAGGAAGGAAAGAAGGGTACTATTGAAATTAAAGAATTACCTGTTTCTATGTGGACTTCTAATTTTGCAGAATTGTGTGAAGATTTAAAAGCAGATAAGAAACTCAAGACTGTATCAAATTATTCATCAACAAAAAAAGTTCATTTTGTACTCACAGAAGGAGATGATTTTAGATGCGATTTGGACAGTTTAAAGCTACACAGCTATCTTTACACATCCAATATGGTAATGTTCAATGAAAAATTACAGATAAAGAAACATGACACTGTAGACTCAATTTTAGACAATTTTTGCAGAGTTAGATTTGACTATTATGTAAAGAGAAAAAGACATCAGCTTGATGCACTAGAGAAAGAGATTAGATATCTTGGAAATAAGGAGCGTTTTGTATCAGAAGTTGTAAGTAAGACTATAAATATTATGAATGAAAATGAAAGTGACATAATTAGTGTGTTAAAAGAAAGAACTTATGACGAAGATCCAAAGAAAAATGAAGGTGAAGGAGGTTATGATTATTTACTTCGCATGCAAGTTAGAACCTTTACTGCTGATAAGATTAAAGAACTTAATAAGGATATTATGTCTTTGAAAGAAAAATTGGAGGGATTAAGGGCTAAGAGTGAAAAGGATATATGGCTGGAAGAACTTACTCAGTTTGAAAATGCCTACAAAAAGTGGCTTCAAGAAATTGAACAGGAAGAAGCGGTTGCAAAAAAACGTCGTTTAGCAAAGAACAAAAAATAAAAGTGAAATAATCAACATTTAATTTTAATTATTTGTAAAATGAAAATGTTAATTTTGAAAGAATGCCAAGACTTGGCTATTAGTAAAGGCGGTAAATGTTTATCAACAGAATATATTAACACTCAAACTTATATGGAATGGAAATGTAAAGAAGAAAATCATCCGTCTTGGCCTGCTACTTTTAATAATGTTAAAAAAGGCAAATGGTGCCCGCATTGTGCAGGAAATAATAAATTAACTTTGGAAGAATGCCAAGAATTAGCTATTAGCAGAGATGGTAAATGTTTATCAACAGAATATATTAACGCTCATATTTCTATGGAATGGAAATGTAAAGAAGAAAGCCATCCGCCTTGGTCTGCAACTTTTAGTAGTGTTAAGTACGCGAACTCTTGGTGTCCTACTTGTGCAGGAAAAGCTAAATTAACTTTGGAAGAATGCCAAGACTTGGCTATTAGTAAAGGCGGTAAATGTTTATCAACAAAATATGTTGGCGCTCTTATTTCTATGGAATGGAAATGTAAAGAAGAAAGTCATCCGTCTTGGTCTGCTACTTTTAGTAGTATTAAGCGAGACAAATGGTGCCCGCATTGTGCAGGAAATAATAAATTAACTTTGGAAGAATGTCAAGAATTAGCTATTAGCAAAGGTGGTAAATGTTTATCAACAGAATATAAAAATAATGAAACTTATATGGAATGGAAATGTAAAGAAGATCATACTTGGTTTGCTGTTTTTAATAGTGTTAAACAGCGTTGTTCTTGGTGTCCTTATTGTTCTAAGAGTCGTTCAGAAAAAATATGCAGAGAAATATTAAAAGAATATACTGGTTTATCATTTGCAAGTATTAGACCAAATTGGTTAAAAAACAGTGCTTCAGGTTATAATTTAGAGTTAGACGGTTTTTGTGAAGATCTAAACTTTGGATTTGAGTATCAAGGAATTCAACACGATGAATATATTCCTTTTTTTCATAGAAACGAAGGAGATTTTGAAAGACAACAAGAACGTGATAAATTAAAATTAGAATTGTGTAAAAAACATAATATAGATGTATTGATAATTCCACCCACTCTAAGTTATCGGAATGAAAATGAGTTAAGAATTTTTATCAAAGAAGAATTAATAAAACGTTTAAATTGCAAGTTTCTATTTCTAGAATGAAAATAGTAGCATATTGTAATAATACTCACAAAAGTATTATTATAAACTTTTTTTAAAATTGAAATAAAATTATTTGATTATAATAATTTTATAAAATGCTAAGTTTGAAAGAATGTCAAGATTTGGCTATTAGCAGAGGTGGTAAATGTTTATGGAAATGTAAAAAAGAAAGTCATCGGTCTTGGCCTGCTACTTTGTCCGCAATATATTAACGTTCATTTCTATGGAATGGAAATGTCAAGAAAATCATACTTTGTTTGGTTTGGTTTGACGTGCAGTTGCTGCCTGATTTTTTTGTATCAAGGTAATAGGGGATGCCTCGGATGTGTTTGAGATCATAGATTCTCATTGGCTCTTTAAATAGCCAAATAAGACAATCGATTTTATGTTCTTTTTAGGAAAAATATCTATCCAAGTGATAAATTAAAAAACCCTTTTGAGATTCTATAAATGTTGAATTTAAATTATAAAAATCTTTAGTAATCCAGCTAAATCCATATTTAATATCAACTAATCCGTTTAATATATCAATATTATTTGTTAATAATAATTCTAAAGACCAATTTAATTGTGTGATAGATGTAGTATTTATTATTTTAAAATCATGATATAGTATCAAATAGTATTGATAAATAATATAATCAAATTGAGTTGACACAATATTATCATAATTAATTATATTAAAAAATGGTGCTATATCTTCTCTTCTATATACAGGTAAATCACTCCACCAAAAATACAACATAAAATCATTTGTTATTTGTTTAAGATATTCATAATTTTCAGGATATATTAATGCACATGTTTTAGTAACATCTATTGTATACGAATTATTACAATCACCTGCATATATTTGTTTATTATCAAATATTTGTTTGATTTTATTATTAATATTTTCATTTGTAAAATATGGACATAAAATATCTATTTCACTATCACAACAAATAATATAATCATAATTAGAATTTGCAAGATGTTTCAATCCAAAAAATTTTTTATATGTAACGATTGAGTTTGTTTTAAAAGGGCTGCATATAATTGGGTTTATTTCATTTTTCATAGTAAATTGATCATAATCGGCATCATTTGAAAATACTAGATAAATATTAATTTGAATATTATTTATTTTTAATTTATTAATAAAATTATATATAAAATGATAATGAGGGGGGTGAATAGGAATAACAAAAGCAATATTTTCAATATTCATTTATATAAATAAATTTATTTATTTATATAATATTTCCACTACATCATATGACTTACTACTGTAAAAATTACATATATATGTAGTTATGCATATTGAAATAACTATTTCCGTATATAATTATCTAGAAATCTGCCACTAAACAGACGCCCAGCCAATGAATATCTTCACCCTGAAGCCACCCTTTGGCATATAGATACGCACTTTTGTAAGATTATTTTAGAAATATGCCAGATCCTATATACTGTCTACTTGGTCAATACAAATCACCAGCTGTCATATCCAAAGCGCAAAAGCAACTAGAAGTCCCTGAATACATGTATTGATAATTCCACACAATCTAAGTTATTAGAATGAAAATGAATTAAGAATTTTTATTAAAGAAGAATTAATAAAACGTTTAAATTGCGAGTTTCTATTTCTAGAATGAAAATAGTAGCATATTGTAATAATACTCACAAAGTATTATTATAGACCATATAAATTGATTTATGAAACAAATTTCAAGAGAAAAGGTATAGACAATGAAATCTGTTAATCTCATAGAGGAAATGAAAACCCAAATGGTAGAAATAAATGATTCTGATATAGTGTTATTTACAGATTTAATAACCATTTATAAATATAACCTACAAGATGTGCACAATAATGATAAAAAAATAGTATGGAAAGACTTTCTATTATTGTTCAAAAAAGAGTTTCATCATACAATAACTGATGTATATACATATAAAATTTCAACTATATTAAGAAAAATGTTAGATATTGATCAAAAGAAACATGTGGAAAGCGGTATAAAGTTATCATTTACAGAATGGATAGATAGATTTACACCTTTTTAACATATGTAATATTATACATTGCCAACAAGTTATAGCATTTATTTTCAAATTCATTTGTATATTTATCGTTTAGAGTAGGTGACAATCCAATATTAATGTTTGATTGGTTCAACAAAACTATATCTTTAAACAATTTCAGATATGATCCTATTATTTTTTCACTTGTAAAATTAGATGGGTCTGTGTGATATATATTGTATATACTGTTGTATAAATGTGAAATTGCATTTATTAGACTATAAGAACCAATAATAATTCTATCTTCTGCATCATCTTTACTTTCATATGGAATAGTTCTCCAAATATATGCAATACTGTCTGTCATCACATGAAGGCAATTTCCAAAAGATTTTATAGATGAAAATATATCAAACCTTGTAATAATGTTAGTATCATATAAAATACCATTATCTTTAATAAAACCACATAACATTGACATTGAATAATGCAATGACAATATTCTAAATGGATATATATTATTATATACATTTTTGAATGGTAGGTTATATTCTTGTGATTTTAATATAAAAATACTAGGATCATATTCATAAAATTCTATAAATATATTTTTAATTTGTGGTATATTTTTAAATGTATTTGTATATTCAATAATTACATTTTTTGTTATTGTTTCACTATCAAATTCATTTATCCTATTTGGTGTATATATATATATATCAATAACACTATTTGATGGCAATGTGTTTAAAAATAAAGTAACATTTTCATGTGTAATATTTGTTCTAATAAAACCATAGAAGCCTAGACAAATTTTCATAATTATATAATTTCTTTTAAGTTTTTAAGTTAAATTACAAATTTTATTGGCATACTTGGCACAATTAATATTCTATTAAAAGTACTTTCAATCTATCTTTGATTTATAAAATTAAATATATATATTAAAATAATGAACATCACAATAAATAATTCTGATGATAATATTTCTCCAGTAGAGAAAATTGACGAAGTGAATATATATAATTTAAAAAATGTTATAAGTTACAAATATTATAACAAAGGATATGCTATAATATCTGATAACAATATAGTTAATTCGGAACACCAATATTTTTTATTTGAAATATCGGCACAGCACGGTCAAGAAGCATTTGCACATTGGATTATAGAAGGTGCGATTCTTATTCCAATATTTAAAAAGATTAAGTGTATTTATTCTAATATAAAATTACACTTACATATATGTAAACAATTTAAAACACTTTTCTTAAATTATTTTAATATCAATGAAAATGATATATCTTACACACTTGAACCAAATAACGAATGCTTTATAGCGGAACCATTTACTTTTTTTGATAATAAATCAGATTGTAGCTTACATTTTAGATACGTAGTTAATTTTTTTAATAGTATAAGACCAGAAATACTTCCAGAGAAAGATATTGACATTTTATTTTTACCAAGACAAACAAAAGAAAATTTCATTGGTAATAATAGAATTCATAATACTAAACAACTTGAAGATGCTATTTTATTAATGAATAATTGTTACGTATTGCATACAGATGATATAACTGACATTAAAGACCAAATTAATTTTATTCTGAGAGCAAAAAATATTATTGTAACAGATGGATCACCTTATCTCATAAATAGTTTAATTTCATTAAATGCGAATATTATCTGTATTGGTGGGTGCGTTCTCTACCAAATACTTGTATATACAGAAATGAGAATGTTACAGACTATTATTGAATTAAATAATAAAGTTCATACTATACAAGAATCTTTTTATACATTTGAAAGTGTGAAAAACTTATTGTGTTAAATTTTACTTATATTAGTAAGTAAAATTATATATCTAAATAATTATAAAATGAGATTAATCTATCAATAAAAAAATATGGAAAATTGATATCAATTAAATCTTCTGAGGGTGTTGTACCAAACCATATTGCCACAAAAAAAGGAAAATAATACGCAGCGTTATTAAAATCCTTATTATATGATTTTTTGTCATAATTATTAACTCCGTACTCACATAATTTTATATAATAATATTCCTTGAATAAACTAAAGTAATTAGAAATTGTCTCTTTTGTAAAACTTTCTATCATAAAAAACACTAGGTCTTGCACACCTTTTCCATAAGATATATACTGCCAGTCAATAAAATAAGGTATCTGCTTGTCTTTTTGAAAAAATATATTTGGAGACTTAATGTCTCCATGAATAAAAGTCAATGGTTCTTCACTCAATTCATTTTGAATATTATTAAAATTCAAGGCTATATTTTCAAAAAATTTTACACTCTTTATATCCAACATATGTTCCCATTTTTGTATAAATTTTTTTATACGTCCTTGTATAAAATTTTCCAATTTAGGTTGAAAACACTTGTCATTATTTTTCTTTAATTGTATAAATTGGTTGTTAATTTCTTTACCCCAACATGAAGCATGCATTTTAGCCATATGATCTATTATAGACAAAGATACATTAACTTGTTCTTTATTTAAATCCAAATCAAGATAAAACCCTTCCTTTCTTAAATCTTCTATTAATATACCAATAACTTTATAATTATCATCTCTTATTAGACCGTAAAACTTTGGTGTACATATTGGAATATGAGCTGATATACTTTCGTAAAAATAATTTTCTCTATTATAGAGATCAAGTTCATGTGATATTTTATTTAAAATAGTTTCATTATTATTTTCAACTTTAAAAATAGCACTGTGAACTTGATCATTATATGTAAATTCTACTGGATATACATCAGCTATAAATCCACCTTTTAATTTAATTGGATTTATATGAATACTATTTATTCCTGTATGATATTTTTCTATACTCTTTTTTATATACTTTTTATATATAGATGTATTATCTCTTTTAAGATCATAAATATCATTAATACTAATTATTGAGTAATCTTTATACACTAAATCAGCTCCACAAGCTATCAATTCCGTATTATTTTCTCCAATACCAACAATACATTTTGGATTACTTGTTTTTGCGCTTAAAATACCGTTATGCGAATCTTCAAAAATAAAACATTTTTCTGAACAGACGTCAAAATATTTCATCGCTTTCAAATAAGGATCCGGATATGGTTTTGCTCTTTCACATTCAGATCCAATTACTAAATAATCAATAATATCATTAATACCAATAAAACGAATTACAAATTCAGCTGTTTCCCTATTTGAATTAGTGACTATACAAATTTTATGCCCTAAAAATTTTATTCTATTTACAAATTCTATAGCACCATTAACAAGTTCTATATCCAAAGAAAATTCTTTAAAATATGTATCTTTCTTTTCCATTATATTTTCAATAGAAATATCAATATTTTTTAATAAAGTATTTTTTACATAATTATCAGTATTTGAATATATGAACTTTTTATAAATATCATCTGATAATTGTATATTATAATTTTTCAATATTTTCTCCCATACTTTATAATAAACTTTATCTGTATGCACAAGTGTTCCATCTAGATCAAAAAGAAAACAAAATGTTCTATCTTTATATTCTTTGACTTGACGAGGTGTACCAAGAGAATAATAACCTGAAATTATTGTTGCTTTCCACATATCGCTACACTCTAACATATAAGAAATAATGGAAGATATATATGTTTCATTTTTAAAATTATATTTTTGTGTAGATAGTACTTTTAAAGAAGCAGTCATAAATCTTTCTACGTCAGTAAAATAATAAGCACCGGTATTTGCATAATTACTTATACGTTGTTTTTCCTTAATTTCGCTTATAATATTTTCTTCGTTAAATTTTATATAAGAAAATATTGGATCTGAACATTTATTTTCAAAACAAATAACTTGATTTATATTTGGTGTTTCAGAGATCTTTTCTATAATATTTTCAGTATAAAAATTATCACCATCAACTATTAAGAACGATCCTGTTAATTTAATTTTTTTAATACTTTCATAAACTGTTTCTGCTGCACCAATGGTCTCTTTTTGAATATTTACAATAGTACCATATGATTCTAACTCTTTGTTATATGTACGATCATTTACAATTATATATATTTTATTATTAAATAACGAATCTATAACATGCGAAAGTATTGTTTTGCCTAAAATTTTTACAAAAGGTTTATTTTCTGGTAAAAAACGTTCTCCTTTTCCACAAAGAGGTATTATTATGTTCATTTACTTAATAATAATTCATTCTTTATAAATAATATTTATAAATAATATTTCTATAAATTGAAACTTGTCTGGAATAAGATGTGAACAAATTAAGTCAAAAATGTATTTTAATAAAATATTATCTACTCAACCAATGAGAAGCATGTGTATGCCAAAAAGTTTTTGCATATATAGTATTTGTTGAAATCAATGCGGCTACATAACTAAAAGAACTTGCCGAAGTTAGTAGGATATCTGCGTGAACTAAACCAGAAAATGTATTTTCAATACTTTCATTTATTCGTAGTTCAATAGATTTGTCATTAAAGTTAAAAAAATCTTCATCTTTTCCTTCTGAAAAAATATAAAATTTAAGAGGTTTTCCCACGTGATTTAATTTTATTTCTTCAATAATATTCAGATAATATGTATCTGATAAATATCTTTGAGATACAGATGGTAGTAAATTGATAGGTATAATTTTAACATTAATATTATTCATATGTGACTCTATATCAATATTTTTATGAAGACTACACCGTCTTATATGTATAGCAACATTAGTATAACATTTGTTATATTGATTAGGATTTTTTTCTGTGTATAAATTCCTTATTAATTTCATTGCATCTGATTTGAGACAATAATCAATATTATTTTGAAAAAAAGAATATGTATTATTTTGGTTTAATATTTGAACTTTATTTTTTTCTTCATCTGAAAGATCAGATAAATTCCTAAAAGTATTTTCTACATTAATTATCTCACGCAAACTTTTTGCATCATCTTCGTAGACGGTTTCAAAATTTAGTTTAGAGTAAATAAATTCAGTATTATTTATTGATGAATATATAATACTGAAAATAAGGTTTTGATATTGTGATCCAAAACCGTCATCAGTAATTGGATTTGTAAACATATTTTATATTAGTTTAATTATTTTAGATTAGATTAATACTAGGTTAAAAAAGGTGTTGTTCCGTATATCAAAAATTCTTAGAAAAAACAATATAACTTTATATTGTTTTTAAAAAGATCATAAAAAAATACTTTTATTTAATCAGTATAACTTTTGTCAACTCAAACTTGATATTAGATCAGATAACGAGTTTGTTACCTTTTTTGCATATTCTTGTATAATATGTACATCTCCATTTGATGAATTATCTAATGTACCATTTGGATTTGTACAGAAATCATATGGATTGAAATAAATATAACCATACTCTAGACATAATTTTTCCTTTAATGCATTAATTTTTGTTCTAAAACGAACTCTGTTTTCGTCAGAACCTACAAACGGAAAATCATGTTTTATTGGACCATATAATTCTTCAAAAAGGCTCTGAGTAGCCGGTGGAATAACACTAACCACTATAATTTTTTTATAAGATTTTATATTATTTTTAATAGTTTTAAAATAATTATCTACTAATTCAAAAATTATATTGTCTTCATTTCCACCTAAATTAATTTGTTTTTGAACATGACATCTACAATCTACTTCACCATATACTAAACATACAATATCTTCACTTTTTACTTCGTCTTGATTGTAATTAATAATATGATTATCTCTTCCAATACGAAACATTGTTATAGAACTAGCCCAATAATTTTTGTTAGGAAGAGATAATTCAGAAAACCCAGCGTTTGCATGACTATCTCCATAAATATAAATCATTTATATTTACTGGGAAAAAAACTTTAAATCATTTATTTTCTTGATACTCCAGAAATTGTGTCATGACTCGTGCTTTTATTGATTCAAGAGGTCTTCCTCCAGAGGAGTAGAGTAAAGTTAGCACCTACGCCTCGTTGTAATATATTAGATATTTTTAAATCTAAATTCTCTAATGTGAGTTATTAATAACACAGAAGATTTTTCTGTTTAGCAAGCAAATATTACAATATTTGTTGTAAAGTTTCTAATAATATTGCCATATGTAAGTATCTTTTTTATCTTGAAATTTTGTATTTAAAAAAGTTGGGTCTATTGTATTTGGATGGTTTATTTGTACAAAACCTATACTCAACATATATTCAACTATTGAAGATGTCGTATTATTTTCTGCACCATAATATTGTTGTGATTCTGGTTCTGCGGTAACATATACAACATGATCAGATAAATAATTTTTAGCACTTTTCAGAACATTAATATCGAGACCTTGTACATCAATTTTTATATAATCGATATAATTTACAGTATGTGTATCAAGAGGTAAAAAATCCAAAAAGTCGCTTAAGCTAAATACTTGTACATCATATGTACAAATAGTACCACCAAGAGTTCTATCTTGTAATAAAGAGCCACATCCAGCTGATGCATTTGGTATGTATAACGGCATTTTACTTGGAGATATTACATCTGATAATGCTACAGGAATAACAAAAAATCTTTTTCCAACATATGAATATTCTATTTGTTTAGTATAAGTATGATAGTCTTTAAAAGTATTATCTCTTTCTTCTGTTGGAGTTGTAATCCATTTGAACCATTCTTGATTTGGTTCAAAACCAATTACTAGTACACTTTCATCTTCATCTAACCAATTTTGAGAATGCGGTGCATCAAAAGATAAACCTATGTCTATTTTAATATGTTTTACCCAAGAAGGTATTATAATTTTTCCTTTAGAGTCAATTTGTAAACCACTATTTTCTATATGTTCTTTTAAAGAAAAATACATTTATATATATTAAAATATTCTTTAAATATGAAATAACACATCATAAAATACATATAGCAAATTGATAGGTATAATTTTAATATTATTCATGTAACTCTATGTTGATATCTCATTCAAACTTTTTGCACACAGTTTCAAAATTTATTTTATATTGTGAACCAAAACCAGTATCCTTAATTTGATTTGTTATTTAAAAGTTATTTAAAATAATATAAATATGTCATATTTAGTGATAGGATCATCTGGTTTAGTTGGTAAAGCTTTTTGCAATTATCTTCATTCAAAAAATAAATCAATTTTGGAATGGGATATAAAAATTAGTGCAGATTTTGATTTAAGAAATCCAAATAATTTAAGTAGATTTCAACAGTATGTTAAAAAGTCTGATTATATATTGTTTGCCGCATATGATATAGGAGGTTCTAAATTTATAGAGAGTGTTGATATTAATATTTTTACTAATAATCTTCAGATTATGATGAATGTATTTCCATTTATGACTGATAAATCTTTTATTTTTTTGTCATCCCATATGTCTAATTTGATAGACAATAAGTATGGAATAAGTAAAAAAGTTGGTGAAATTTATACAGAAATGTATAAGGGAATAAACGTCAGAATGTGGAATATATATGGGTACGAATCATTAATAAATATTAGGTCTCACGTTATTCCGGATTTTTTTGATATGGCAATACGCACTGGTACAATTAATATGTTGACAGATGGACAAGAGAAAAAGCAGTTTGTTTATGATAGTGATTTAGCAGAAGCTTTATTTATTATTTTTGAAAATTATGACTCTTTGAAAGGAGAGACAATTGATTTATCTTCTGGTGAATGGATTACAATAAAGGATATTGCTGTAAAGATTGCTGATATTATCAAGAATGTATATGTTGTTCCAGGAAAAGTAAAAATAATTGAAAAATTAAGAGAACCAAATAAGTTTTTTGATAAGTATTGGAAGCCTAAAATCAGTATAGATGAAGGCTTAAAGTTAATCTTTGATAAAATAAATGATAAATTGATACCTAAAATGGATTTATCATCTCAATTATTGTCTGATATTATACAAACAACTTTATCTGGAACTGGTGATTCGGATCAACACTTGAGCACTATGTTTTCTATTGTTTTGCAGTTGAAGGCTAAGAGAATACTTGAACTTGGTGTAAGAACCGGTTCGACAACTCTACCTTTGTTATTGGGAGCTGAAAAAACAGGTGGTACTGTTATTTCTGTCGATATAAATAATACAGAATTTAAGTGTCCTGAACATTTACAAAATATATGGACATTTAAGAAACAAGACGCCTTATCTTTCTTAAAAGATTGCTCTAATATAGAAAAACCATGGGATCTAATTTTTATAGATGATTGGCATTCTTATGATCATGTAAAAGCTGAGTTAGAATTGTTGGATTTTCAAGTAGGCTCTTCAACTATTATATTACTTCATGATCTCATGTATGCTAATTTTGAACCTCATTATCATAGTGATATGGACGTTAGAGAAGGACAGTGGGCTAATGGAGGACCTTACAGGGCTGTTGCTGAAATGAATAAAAACTTTTGGGAGTTTGCTACAATACCTGTGTGTAATGGATTAACTGTATTAAGAAAAAAGTATTCTAAATTAAAGTTTCCTTAAAAATTATTTGAGTTTGCAAACTATAAACTTTTACTACAATCAAGTACACAAATTATAAATAAATAATTATTTATAATAAATAACTATGTCTATTGTCGAACCAAGTAAGTGTCAATGGCATTCATCAACTCGTGATCAGAAAAAGACTCTTTCTGAGCAAAGACAAATTGTAAAGTCTCTTTTTGAATTATTAGAAAATGAGAAGAATATTCTTGAACAACTAGAACAAAACGAAAATCCGGAAGAAGCAGAAATAGCAGATGCTCTAGTTGACGAGTTGTTATGTCCAATATCATATTCTTTTATGGTAGATCCGGTTGTTCTTACTTCTGGAAAAACATATGAAAGAAATATAATAAATTCCGAATTTGAAAGACAAAAAGAACAACACCCTGGAGAAAGTTTGAAATGTCCATTTACATTAATAAAACAAGTTTCAGATATTCTTATTCCAAATATGCAAATGAGATCAATAACAACTAAATTTGTAGAAAAATATAAAGATATTAAACATATAGGTCCTAGTTGGAATGAAATAAGAAGATTATGTTCTGATTATCTTTCTGAACAGACACCACAAAAAATTAAAGAAAGACAATGCGCAGATGAACAAAGAGCTGAAAAACACAGAAGAATTGAAGAAGAGAAAAAAGCGGATGAGCAAGAATTTGAAAAACAAAAAATGGAGTTCAAACAAAGAGCTGAATATGGATTAGAGTTTGAAGAGTTTTGTTTACTATATGGGGATTTCTTTCGTTTTTATCAAAAGACTCAAAAACCATTATATACTGGTTATGCAAACAAAAATAAATTTCAAAGAAATCATCACAGTAATATGGAAGTATTGAAAAAATGGGATTCAAAATATACAAAATTGCCACCTATTAAACAAATATCAGGTTGTTTATCCATATTTATGGAATATTATGTTAAAAAATGGGGAAATGTTCAAAAACATCATTAAAAATGACTGCAAGAGTATTTGTCAAATTGAGTGTTCCACAGAAATTATAATTAGCAAAATTTATGAATAATTATCATCAAAATTATTTTTATTTCTAAATTCAATAGCACCTTCTATACAATCTTTCATAACATATTCACTTGAATATTTAACAAAACCATAAATTAAATCATCTAATTCTTCTAATAACCATTTTTCTTTATCACCATTCTGAACATCAAATATAATATAATTATCGTTAAATCCAGATATATCACTATAAAATGGTCTAAATCGAATTTGTTTAGTATTATTAGTGCCAATTCCACCTTCTGAACAATCTAAATATGGCAAATTACAGACTATTTCTGTTTTACACATAAATAACCATTCTTTAACAATTTCTTCATTTGCATTATTATATTCACATTCTTTTTTTAATGCGCCCCAGATATCTATATATGGTTTAGTTACATATGGATCAATTCTAAATATTAAACGAACATAATGCGTATCTGGAATATTCATTTTATATAATATATATAAAATTTAATAATTTGAATTTATACCGTATTTGACTCTTGAACATCAAGAATATATTTTATGACAGATTTTTGCTTTGTAAAAGTCATAATTGGATATGTTTTGACAGTATCAATTACACTAATTTCAAATATAAATTCTGAAATTTTAATGTATATAAATCCTTGATTAAGTTGAATTTGTATTTCGGAATCTGATTTTTGTTTATATTCTATCCCTAAAGCTTCTAGTTTTAACTTTAAAGAAGAAATGGGAGGAGGTAATGCAAATTGTTTATATTTTTTATCTTCCGAGTAGATTTTAGAATTCCAAGAAAGGTATGTAGATGAAGAAGAAAGATCACACGGCCTTATAATACTCCAATCTGTATTCTCATCAAGCCATCCTAATTGTGTAAAAATATATCCTACAAAAGCAGAACACCAAAATCTATCCGTTTTTTGTTTTTTGACATCTATTCTAAGTGTTGCAAGAAGCCAATCAGAAAGACACATATCATATGGCTTTAAAAAAACGTCGGAATGAATTTTTTGTAAAATTTTGTCTGGTATGTATGATTTGCATTTTCTTATATAGATAGTTTGTTCGTTAGAAAGAACAACAGAAATTGGTGTGAGTCTAACACCAATATTTTGTTTTCCTGTTTCCGGATTTACACAAGACTCGTAACCACACTCCCACAAGTATGTTCCACTAGAAACTAAAAACGGAGGATCGACAACTACTAAGCCAACATGTACATAAGGAGAATTAGTAAAATACTCAATTGCTTTATCTATTAACCACCATTCTGTCATAGATTTTTTTTGAGTAAATAATAAAAGATCTCCAGTTTGAAGATGCATTTTATTTTATTATACTTAATTATTTAAAAATTTTTATACAGGCATTTTGAGTAATTAGATTAGATCATTTATGTTAGGTCTTTTTAATGGTTCATCTGATAACATTAATTTAATATTATCTGGTACTTTAAATTTATCTATACCCATTTTAAACATGAAAATAAATTCCATTAATGATTTGCATTCACTAAATATCTGAAGATAAATAACACCTAGACTATAAATATCAGATGCAAAAGTATAAACAGGTTTTTTAGATTTTGCTTCCGGAGCTAAATAAAGTTCTGAACCCATATATAAATCAGACATAATACTGCTGTTATCAGTATTATCATAATACTTTGCTAAACCAAAATCACCAACATATGCATCTTGCATATTATTATCAACAAATATATTATCAGTTTTAAGATCTCTATGCATAATATCTTTTGAATGTAAATATTTTATAGCATTCACAATATTTTTCCAAACATTTTCTTTATTTAGATTCTCATTAAATATTACATCAGTAAGTGTATGTTCGTATAATTTAGTTTGAATACATAATATTGGTCTCTTTTTATCAAATTCAATCCACGAAGTATTATATCTAAGAATATTTGGATGATCAAGTTTTGCAAGAACTCTAATTTCTCTTAAAAGCAATTGAGTATTATCTTTTAAGGATGAAAATAGATCACCAGATGATATTTCAGATATTTCATCTATTAAATCTATTTTTTTTAAACTATATACTTGATCATCAAGCATATTATATATTTTATATACTTTACCATGTGCCCCTCCTCCTATGTAGTTAAGTGTTTTAATTAAAGACGATGGATCTAAAGTATTTACAATCAATTTGTTGTCATCTGATAGATGTTTAAATAATTGAAGCATAAATCCTATTTTGTTCAACTAAAAATTTTAAATAATAAATTAATAAATGAAAAAAGTTAAAAGTTAAAAGTGATAAGGAAGAACTTAGTTTTTATGACTATATTACAAATGTAGTTATTCCTACTGCATTAAAAGGAATTAAGAATAATGTATTAGGAAATTATTTCCTGTAACCTCAGTTTTAAGTAATAAAGCTCTTGTAAAAGAAGTTGATTTATATTTATTACACATTTAAATCGAGGACAATCTAAAAAATTTTGAATTTTTGCTGCTATTCTCGGACCGACATAAGTTTCTCAAAAGTTGCAAATATTATTAACATCTGAATGCAAATGCTAACATTCCAACAGCAATAATTCCAAAAACAAATCCTAAGTGATAGTTGTATTTCATTTCGCGATACATCTCCAACCAAGCTGTATTATCTTCAGGAGTTTTTAAATGATTCAACATCCAATCCGATTTTGGAGAAAGAGTATAATAAAAATAATTGGTTAAGAAACTAGTTGTAATAACTATACAAACAAGAGATTTAGCATCCAAACGATTTCTTTTAAGCCTCGTATTGTAAAATATTATTATAATAGAAAGAACTAACCCAAGAGAGTATCCACACATACTTATGGATAAACGCTCTTTGGCAATCTTGTCGTATACAACTTGTAAATCTGGTGACAAAGAATCCTTGTATTTGTTCACAACTTCACTATTTAACGTTGATATGTTAAAATAAATCATTGCAATTAAGAAAACCGCAGAAATAAAACAACTGATTGCGCAAGACATTTATTATATGTAATAAAAATATTATACTTATAATATTTTTATAATGTTATTATCGGTGTGCTAATCCGACCATCCTAGTACAATGGTGTCAACAGAGTTTGAATCTATCTTTTCTAATTCGATGAAATCTCTGTATCCAATACGACATTGTTCCATTTTTTCTACTGTCAAATTAACAGTTCCATTTACTAACAAATCACGTAACAATTCTATTTGCATTAAGCACGCCCCTCCAGTTGTCAAAAACATATGTGTTCCGTAATGTCCAGCAGAGTGATATACTACTTCTGAATCGTACCACCTTTGAAAAAAAATAGTAAATAAACGGATTTTTTTTTTGCTAGTTTGCACTTCAGATTTGAAAACAATAAAATTCCTACCCGTGACATCTTTTCCTTTCATAACATGAGCATCTGCTAACTCATCCGGATTGATAAAATCTATGTACGAAGTCCAACCTGCCCTTTTCCCAATATCCAATTCTGGACAATTGGTTTGGAATATTTCGTCCAATACTATCTTCATCTCTTGATCTTTGTTGTCATACATAATTTTAGTCCTTAGTAATGTCATGTTATTTTTT
>Ga0209443_1000510_pt1 | contig 26430 bp, 24 predicted proteins | sample LauGreBMM110DCMD_2_FD_187571 | JGI IMG/M metagenome (GOLD analysis project Ga0209443, IMG submission 187571) | Freshwater lake microbial communities from Lake Michigan, USA - Su13.BD.MM110.DCMD (SPAdes) (version 2) | ecosystem: Environmental > Aquatic > Freshwater > Lake | place: Lake Michigan... | reverse complement strand
TAGGACAGGTGCGAAACGAGGAAATAAATGGAGAGCTGGTAAATGCCATTGATTACAGCTGCTACCAAGATATGGCTGATCCAATATTGTTTCAAATTAGAGAAGAGTGCTTTGCAAAATATGAACTTACTTGCATGCATATCTACCACAGTTTAGGCTTGGTAAAAAGTGGTGAAATATGTCTGTTTGTTTTTACTTCTTCTAAACACAGAAAAGCCGCAATTGAAGCTTGTGAATATTTAGTAGAACGCATCAAAAAAGAAGTACCTATATGGGGCAAAGAAATTTTTGATAACAACAGTATCCAATGGAAAGTTAACCAATAAACAAAATGATAGACATCACACATAAATCAAATACCTACCGCATTGCCACTGCTAGCGCTATAGTAAAGGTTGGTTCGAACCAAACCATCAATGCTATCTTAAACAAAACAGTGCCTAAAGGAGATGTGTTTGAAATGGCAAAAACTGCTGGCTTGTTTGCCGTAAAACGCACCAGCGATATGATTCCAGATTGCCATCCATTGCCTATTGAGTATACTAGCATTACTTATAAAATTGAAGCATTAGAAATACATATTAACGTAGAAGTTGCAACAATTTATAAAACAGGAGTTGAAGTAGAAGCCATGCATGGTGCCGCTGTAGTTGCGCTTACCTTATATGATATGTTAAAGCCAATTGATAAAAAAATTGAGATCAAACATATTAAACTACTCAACAAAAAAGGGGGCAAATCTGATTACCAAAACAATATAGGCGACACCCTAGAGGCCGCTGTAATTGTTTGCTCCGACAGTATTTCGGCAGGTAAAAAAGAAGATAAAGCAGGTAAGGCAATCATTGAAAAATTAGAGAAAATGATGTTCACCAATACTGCTTATTTGATTATTCCAGATGAGGTAAAAACCATTCAAGAAAAAGTGAAACATTTTTGTTCAACGGGTACTAACTTATTAATCATTACAGGTGGTACAGGTTTATCTCCAACAGATGTTACCCCAGAAGCGTTGAAGCCTTTAATTGAAAAAGAAATACCGGGCGTAACAGAAGCAATTAGAAATTATGGGCAAGAGCGCATGCCTTACGCCATGTTATCAAGAAGTATTTGTGGCCTAATAGGCAATACCGTTGTTTTGGCATTACCGGGCAGCACAAGAGGGGCCGCAGAGTCAATGGATGCAGTATTTCCAGCCTTGTTACATGTTTTTAAAATGATGGGAGGCGGAAGTCATTAACAACTCATCCAAACTCAATTTCTTACCTAATTAGTTCAGCACCCACCTTAATTTTATCAACCACTGATGGGTCAATCAAGGTACTGGTATCGCCTAAATTGGAAGTATCACCCTCGGCAATTTTTCGGAGGATGCGACGCATAATTTTGCCCGAACGTGTTTTTGGTAATGCCGCAACTACTTGTATTCTATCTGGCTTTGCAAACGGCCCTATAACCTTGGCAACATGAGCCTTTACTTCATTGCATAACTGCTCATAAGAATGGTGTTCACGGTCGCAAATTACAAAAGCCCATATCCCTTGTCCTTTTATATCATGCGGATAACCCACTACTGCACTTTCAATAATATACCCATGTTCATTCATGGCATCTTCAACTTCGCCAGTGCCAATTCTATGTCCAGAAACATTGATTACATCATCTACTCTACCCGTAATACGTATGTATCCATCTTCATCTCTTTTGCAACCATCGCCAGTAAAATATTTATTTTCATAAGTACTGAAATAAGTTGTTTTAAAACGCTCATGATCGCCATAAATACTACGAGCCAAGCCAGGCCAAGGAAACTTAATACAAAGGTTACCAGCAACATTATTACCATGCATCTCCTCCCCTTTTTCATCCACAATTACTAGCTGTACTCCTGGCAAAGGAAGGGTTGCAAAAGCAGGTTTAAGCGGTGTAATATTCGCCAATGGCGAAATTAAAATGCCGCCAGTTTCGGTTTGCCACCAAGTATCTACAATTGGGCAATTTCCTTTGCCTACATTTTTATGATACCAGTGCCAAGCCTCTTCATTTATTGGTTCACCCACTGATCCCAAAACTTTTAGTGAACTCAAATCTTTGCCCACAAAAGGTTCCAAACCAAACACCTCCAACGAACGAATGGCTGTTGGCGCTGTATAAAAAATATTTACGTGATGTTTATCAATTAAACTCCAAAATCTACCTGCATCAGGCCAAGAAGGAATGCCTTCAAACATTAAAGTGGTAGCGCCATTCAACAATGGTCCATATACAATATAACTGTGACCTGTAACCCAACCAATATCGGCAGTACAACAAAAAATATCTTGGTCTTTGTACTGAAAAACATTCTTGAAAGTATAAGCTGTATAAATCATATAACCTGCAGTAGTATGCATAATACCTTTAGGTTTTCCGGTTGATCCGGAGGTGTATAAAACAAATAATGGATCTTCGCTTTCCATTTCAAGGGCTTCGTTTTGAACCGAGGATTTGTCCATCAAACTCATCCAATCATGATCCCTAGTAGCTTGCATGGCAATTGGAAAACTCTTGTGGTTATAAACAATACAATTGCTTATAGTTGGAGATAAAGCCATTGCCTCATCAGCAATTTGCTTCAAATCAATTTTCTTTTCACCCCGTATCATCCCATCGGCGGTAATAAGCAATTTACAAGAAGCATCATTTATTCTGTCGCTCAAAGAACTGGATGAAAATCCTGCAAATACAACTGAATGTATGGCACCAACTCTTGCGCAAGCTAACATGGCAACGGCAGCTTCTGGCACCATAGGCATATATATACAAACCCTGTCGCCTTTGTTAACGTTGAGAGAAAGCAACACATTAGAGAATTTACAAACCTGCTCATGTAACTCCGCATAAGTTAGTTTCCTAACCGCATCCAATGGGTTATTTGGCTCCCAAATAATAGCAGTTTGATTGCCTCTATTTGCCAAATAACGGTCTAAGCAATTTTCTGTTATGTTGAGTTTTCCACCCAAAAACCATTCAATTTTGGGTTCAGTAAAATTCCAGTTAAGTGTACGATCCCACTTTTGTTTCCAGGTAAATGTATTGGCAACCTCGTCCCAAAATTCTTCTGGTGCATCTATACTTCTTTGGTAGGCATTTTGATAAGCCTCAAATGAATCAATTAAAGGTATCATTTTTGAAAAATATAGAGCAATATAGCACAAAAAAAACACCTTATGTAAAATAACATAAGGTGTTTCAAAATTTATATTTTCTATTCCTCAGTTGAACTCGGAACGGTTGGATCTATTGGCATCAACACTGCTTCAGTATCTTCAATTACTATTGCCTCTACTAAAGGGGCTTCAATAACTTCTTCTACCTTATCATGCGGTCGTTTTCCCAATATTTCTACTAAATCATGTTGGAAAAGAATTTCTTTCTTCAATAAAATTTTGGATAACTCTTCTAGCTTATCTCTTTTCTCCAATAACAAAACTTTTGTTTTTTGGTAACAAGCATCTATAATAAGTCTCACTTCATGGTCAATCATTTCAGCAGTTTTTTCGCTGTAAGGCTTAGTAAAACCATACTCTTGGTTGGAATCATTAAAGCTCACATTGCCAATTGCCGCGTTCATACCATAAACAGTTACCATACCGTAAGCCATTTTGGTTACACGCTCTAAATCGTTTTGTGCACCGGTGCTTATTCTGCTAAAAATAATATCTTCTGCAACTCTTCCACCTAATGTCATACACATCATGTTTTCTAGTTGCTCTGTGGTATATAAATATTGATCTTTGGGCAAATACTGTGCATATCCTAAAGCGGCAACGCCACGAGGCACTATGCTTACCTTAACCAAAGGATCTACGCCTTCCAAAAACCATCCAGAAATAGCATGACCACTTTCATGGTAAGCAATAATTAGTTTTTCTTCAGGTGAAATAATTTTGTTTTTCTTTTCTAAGCCACCAATAATACGATCAATAGCGTCTTGAAAATCTTGCATATCCACTGCAGTTTTGTTGTTACGCGCTGCAATCAGAGCAGCTTCGTTACATACATTAGCGATATCTGCACCTGCAAAACCTGCAGTTTGGATAGATAGTTTCATTGGGTCAACACCTTCAGCAGTTTTTATAGGCTTTAAGTGTACCTTAAATATTTCTTCCCTACCATTAAGATCTGGTCTGTCTATTGAAATTTGCCTATCAAACCTTCCCGGGCGTAAAAGTGCAGAGTCTAAAATATCTGGTCTATTGGTTGCCGCGAGAATAATAACACCCAAATCAGTTGCAAAACCATCCATTTCAGTGAGCAATTGGTTCAGGGTATTTTCTCTTTCGTCGTTACCGCCTTGAACCAAATTTTTACCACGCGCTCTACCAACAGCGTCAATTTCATCAATAAAAATAATACAAGGTGCCTTTTCTTTGGCTTGCTTAAACAAATCGCGCACCCTGCTTGCGCCAACTCCTACAAACATTTCCACAAAATCAGAACCAGAAAGCGAAAAGAAAGGAACGCCCGCCTCACCAGCAACGGCTTTTGCCAATAATGTTTTACCAGTTCCTGGAGGACCAACTAGCAACGCTCCTTTTGGAATTTTACCACCAAGGGTAGTATACTTTTTAGGGTTCTTCAAGAAATCTACAATTTCCATTACCTCTACTTTGGCTTCATCCAAACCAGCCACATCTTTAAAAGTAGTATTTACATGCGCGTCTTTATCAAAAAGTTGCGCCCTACTTTTGCCAATGTTAAATATTTGTCCGCCTGCGCCGCCTGCGCCGCCGCCCATTCTGCGCATCACAAACATCCACAAGCCAATTAACAACACAAAAGGAAATAACCAGCTTATGATATCACCAACATAGTTATGTTGTGTTGCAGTTTCGGCAATCAATCTTTCATTTTGAGGAAAAGCTTCCTGGCGTTTACTTAAATCTTCTTCAAAGCTTCCCACATCACTGATTTCAAAAAAGTAATCAGGGCCAGTTTCTGAAGCAGCAAATAAGCCATTTCGTTTTTTAAGATCGCTGTACTTTTCGTTTTTTAACGACTCTTTTTTTATGTAAATTTCAACACGTTCTTTATTAATGACCACCAATTTCTCAATATCGTGAGAAGGAAGCATCTCAGTAAAAAACTTTGTTTTGGTAGTCTTCAAAGCCACATCATGTGGGGCAAATTGAAGTGCTAAAAAAACCACTGCAATAATTCCATAAATCCAATAAAAATTGAATTTAGGCATCATTGGAGATAACTTAGGTTTTTTATTATTTGGAAAATCATTTTGATTTTGAGGCATTTTATTTTTATCTGACATGTGTTCTTTAATTGTTGCAACCTATATACTAAGTTGCTAAAAAGGAAATTTGTTTTAATTATTTTTTAAATTCTATTTTTCTACTGAAAAATTTAGCTGTGGTGCCATCCAAAATGAATGCATGGGAATAAAATTATTATCAGCAAACTGACCCAATGTTTGGGCAAGGGAATTCAAGACCAAACTATTTTCATCTAACTCTCCGCTATCTAATGCTTGCTGTAAATCATTTTTATTTAAAGTTAATAGGCTGTCTCCAGATTGAACCAATGCAAGAAATCTATTGAAGAAATTAAGCTGGTAGGCTTCGCCTAAATCTTTCATTACCTTCACAGATTTGTCTATTCCGCAACCGCTAATTCCATGAAAAGCCTCGTTTACAGCAATTAAAACCACTTGATTCCAAAGTATGCTAGTTCCTGCTTGCAATTGAACATCGTGGGCAGTCCAACTTTGCGTAAAGGCACCTAACTTCATTTGAATTTCACTAACTTCTGGAGGAGTTAATGTCCTATCAGCAGTATAAATCCACAAACGAGAATTCGCCGGTAATTTTAAAAGATTATCCATTTTATTTAAATCTTAAAGCGAAAATACCAAAAATTAAGCCATTGACAGATTGTCAGTTGAAATTAATGAAAATATTTTTACATTCGTAAATGTAGAAAGGAAATAAAGTCAACTTATTGAGAGTTCTGCCCTGATTATTAAAAATTTTATTACATATGAAAAAAATATTTACCTTAATTGCTATCGGATTTTTTGCTTTTGCAGTAAAAGCCCAAAGTAATTTAGAAGTCCATGTTGGAATTGGCACCTCTTCCCATCAAGAAAATATGGTAAAAGCAGCCAATCACACCTTATACAACTCCGTAATGCCACGTTCCGAAAATATTGGACAAACCTATATTACCTCTGGCCCAATCCGCTTAGGTATTAGAAGTCATGAAAATAAACATTTCATTTTAGGTGCAGAATTCAATTATTCAAATATTGAAGTCATTAATAAAAATGGCAGCAGCGATGTAATAAGAGTAAACTTTGTAAATTATACCTTAATGGCGTCTACGCAATACAAGTATATTGAAAATCCAAAATTTATCTTGTATAGCGGATTAGATTTTGGTATTAGTTATGCAACTGCCAAAAACCAAGATACCGAAGTAAAAGCAAATGATTTAGCGGCAGCTTATCAAGCTAACTTTATGGGATTTCGTTATGGCTCGCAATTAGGCTTTTTTGGCGAATTGGGTTTTGGGTACAATGGCTTTTTAAGCGGCGGTATTTTCTATCGTTTAGATTAATAGCAGAGTTTAAGCTTAAAATATTATTTTCGAGGCCTTGTTGATAGCAGGGCTTTTTTATGACCAACACGCAAAATTCAATAGTAATTATAGGTGCAGGACCAGCAGGTTGCGCCACATCCCTGTTTTTAAGCAAGGCCAAAATTCATCACACCATTATAGATAAAGCTATTTTTCCACGCGATAAAGTATGTGGAGACGCACTGAGCGGGAAGGTTGTTTATGTTTTTAAACAGCTTGATGAAAAAATCTTGAACCACTTTGCCGAAAAAAATGAACAATTTCTACCCAGTTGGGGAGTAAAATTTGTGGCGCCAAATGGCAAAGCCATCGATATTCCTTTTAAAAGCGATATGAGCAAGGAAGCCCATGCACCCGGCTTTATCAGCAAAAGGATGGATTTTGATTATGAGTTATTTAAACAACTAGATAGAAATTATGCCAATGTTCTGGAAGGAACCCTTTTAACAGAAATTAAGCCCCATGCTACGGGTATAGATATTGTTTGCGAACAGGACTATTTAGGTAAAAAGGAAACCCATCATTTCAATAACATACAGATGTTGGTTGGTGCAGAAGGCGATAGGTCTATTGTTGGCAAGCAATTAGGTAAAACAAAAAAAGAAAACCTTCATTATTGTGCAGGTATCAGAGCTTACTACGAGGGTGTAACCGATTTACACCCTCAAAATTATATTGAACTTCATTTTCTTGAAGAATTATTACCGGGTTATTTTTGGATTTTCCCACTTCCAGGTGGCAAAGCTAATATTGGTGCAGGCATGCTGAGCGATACTGTAAGCAAGAAAAAGGTAAACTTAAAAGCAGATATGTTAAGGGCTATTGCCAATAACCCAAAAATTAAACACCGTTTTGCCAATGCAAAATTAGAAGGTAAAATTGAAGGATGGGGATTGCCTTTAGGTTCAAAAAAACGTTCACTGAGTGGCGACAATTATTTGCTCACTGGTGATGCGGGTAGCCTAATTGATCCATTTACAGGTGAAGGAATTGGCAATGCCATGTACAGCGGCATGTTAGCTGCTGCTCATATCCAAAAATGTATATCAGAAAGTAAATTTGGTTCAGACTTTAACCTTGCATACGATGATGCATTTTATAGCCGCCAATGGGACGAATTAAAATTGAGTCATACCATGCAAAAGCTCTGCAAATATCCTTGGTTGTTTAATTATGTGGTTAATAAAGCGCACAAAAATAAAACCCTACGAGAAACCATTAGCTGCATGTTTGAGGATTTAGATATGCGTGCAAAATTGCGCAGTCCGAGCTTTTATATAAAACTACTATTTAACGATTAATTCAGTATTTAAACCCATAAAAAAAGGCGATTACTAGTTTTAGTAATCGCCTTTTTTAATAAATTAGCACTTAGCGTTGTTGCTGCTTAGCACCTTGCATCAAACGCATGTAATTTTGTTGCGCAGTAATAAAATCTGGATACTCTTTTAAGGCCAATTCAAAGTTCTTTTTGGCACCTAATAAATTATTATTTTGCGCTGCCAGATAGGCTTTCACATTGTATACTGCAGCCCTAATTGGAACTTTTTGTTTTTCAGTTTCCGATATCATAAAATCTACACTGTCTTTGCTCGTTGACATTTTTTCTTCCAAGGTGGCTATAGAAGATTGTGCACCTTCCATATCACCAGCAGTTAGTTGAATGGTGGCAATTTGGTATAAATAAGAAATCTTACTTGTAGAAGCATATAGCTTATTATAAAAATCTAATAGCTCTTTTCCTTTGCCAGCCTCTTGCAAACAAAGTGCTTTTATCTGTAATAATTTTTCTTCGGTAGGGCGAGTTTTCAAGGCAATATCTGTATAATATTCTGTTGCACCATAATTGCTAACTGCCGCATATAATTCTGGCAATGAATCTAAATATTGAGTTTGCGTGCTGTCTTTTTGCAACAAGCATTGCACAGCAAAAATGGCGGTGTGGTAATCTTTTACATCTAAACTGTGTTTGTAAAGTTGTTCGTAATTTACATTGCCGCTGTTGTTGCTGCATGAAATGGTAAAAATTACGGCAAAACCGATCAAAAGTCTGTTCATCATATATTATTTGTTGTTGTTTTTAAATACACTTCACAGCATTCTTTAACTGTGTTTTCTATGGGTGTAAAAGTAAATGATAATTCGGTAATTATTTTATTTGAGTTGTAATACGACTCATTTACTGCTGCTCTTGCTGTTTCTTTGGTAATGGCAATCCCCTTTTTATAAAACAACCTTACCACCTTCATCACTCGCCAAGAAAGGGCTGCCAAAAATGGTGTAACCAATATGGTAGGGCGTTTTTTGTTAAAACCATCGGCCAACATAAAAAATAAATCGCGTATTCTTAGGTTTGAACCAACCATTACAAAACGCTGGTTTCTAATATTGCTTTTAACCAATAAAATCATGGCACGCGCCACATCTTTTACATCTACATAGCCATTCACACCCATTGAATAAAGTGGCATGCCTTTGTAAATACTATGTACCAATGAATTTGAACCTTTCTTAAAATCTCCTACACCAATTATCACACCGGGGTTTACAATGATTACCTCTAAACCTTCCTCCGAGCCACGCCATACCTCTAATTCGGCCTTGTACTTGCTAATGGCATAATTACTGTTAAGCGCGCTGGTTTCCCATTTGCTGTGTTCATCCATGGTGCTGCCACTTTTGGTTCTACCCAAAGATGCTATTGAACTTACATAACAGAGGTTTTTTACCCCATTTAATAAGCATAAATTAACCACATTGGCCGTGCCCACTGTATTTACTTCCATCAACAAATTCCTATCGGAGGCTTCAAAAGAAACCAAAGCCGCGCAATGGTAAACCCAGCTTACACCCATAATGGCTTCTGCCAAGGTGTCTAATTCTAATACATCGGTTTGAACCCAAACTAAGTTTTTAGCAAGCGCTAATTGCTGTGTAGGCTCTGGAAAATAATGTTGAAACACTAGGTTGAACTCCTTGGTATCAGAAGTACTTCGCCTACAAGCTTGCACAATTTGCCCATCTGCCAAAAGCCTGCAAACCAAATGTGAACCTAAAAAACCTGTAGCGCCAGTTACGAGTACCAAGTGTGGAAATGTGTATTAGTTGGACCGCTAAATTAAGCAGATTTATTTGATATTTACCAACACACATGATCAACGATTACATACACCCACTTTCTGCAAGTCAAATAAGGTCGTACAACCAAGGAATTAGCAGTAAAACACTCTTCCATTCTACTCATTTTAATGATGGAAAACTTCCAGATATTACTGGCTTCGACCTGGTAATTTTAGGGGTAAAAGAAGATAGGTTCAGACCGGAATTTGAGGGCTGTGCTTTGGCGCCAGATGAGGTGCGCAAAGAATTATATAACCTAGTAAAACCCCGCAACGATATTCGTATTTTAGATTTAGGAAACATTGAAGCCGGTAATGGGGTTAATGATAGCCATTTTGCGCTCCGTCAAACATTGGCAGAACTCAATAAAGCCAAAATTTTATCGGTGGTTATTGGTGGCAGTCAAGATTTAATTGCGGCTCATTACGCCAGTTTTCAGGGTATTACGCCCAATATGCAATTGGTTTTGGTTGATGCCAAAATGGAGATGCAAGTTTTTGATGAACCCACAAAAAATAATTACCTACCTCGTATCATTGCGCATGAGCCAGAGTTTTTATTCAACATCACACAAGCAGCTTATCAAGGACATTTTGTTGAACCCGAAACTTATGATGCCTTTGAACGCATGAATTTCGACATGTTGAGGTTGGGCAGTTTACGAGGCAACATGCAAGAAATAGAGCCATATTGCCGCAATGCAAATATGTTGGCCATGAGCATGCAAGCCATCAAAGCATCAGATGCACCTGGGCAACTTAAGCCTTCACCTAATGGCATCAGTGGCGAAGAAGCTTGCCAAATCAGTAGATACGCCGGCCTAAGCAACGATTTAATGAGTGTAGGATTTTATGATTTAAATCCAACACAAGATAAAAACAATGTTACAAGTGGCTTAATGGCACAAATGATTTGGTATTTTATAGAAGGTTATACAAACAGGAGAAACGATTACCCAGTTGCAGAAAGTAAAGACTATTTAATTTACCACACCACCAATAAAAACATGAACCATGAGCTCACCTTTTACAAAAGTGTGCTCAGCAACCGTTGGTGGATGGAAGTTCCATACCCGCATGAACGCAGCAAACACGAAGGCAAATTCATTGTTCCATGCAGCTACAAAGATTACCAAACTGCCCAAAACGACGAAATCCCTGATAGGTGGATGAAGACATTTCAGAAGTTGTAAAGTGAATCTACCAACTATTTCTGCCAAGCAATTTTGGATAGCTGCAATTATTTTGCACCTATTGGGCTTTTTGCAAGCTTGGCATACGGGCAGTATTTATTTGGTTGATTCTATTGATTACTTGTCGCAAGCAGAAAATATCAAACTACATGGAAGTTTATATGCTGCCCCTTGGCAAGGTCCAATAAAACCAGATTACTACAGCTTTCGCCCTCCCGTATATGGTTTTTTACTATACTGCATCAAAGCATTGGTTCAAACCGATTATGCTATTTTATTTTTGCAATTGCTCATTAGTTTAAGCACCATTTGGGGCGTACTAAAATTTGCCAAAGAACTTGGCCTGAACCAAAATACAACAAGACCCATACTCCTCCTCACATTGATTCTTTATCCTTCTCAAATAATCCATTGCAATTTTGTGATGAGCGATATTTTGTTCCAAAGCTTGCTGTTTTGGGCCTTCTATTTTACCTATAATTTATGGTCTGAACCAAATGTTAAAAATAGCATTCTTGCTACGCTTTTCTTGGGGCTAGCAATGCTCACAAAGCCAGTTGCATTTCTCTTGGGTATGAGCATCGCCCTCATTTTATGCTTAGTATTTTTCAAGAAAAACTACTTCAAATATTTATTGCCATTTTTAATTCTACCGCTAATTTTTCATACCTTTTCTACTTACAATAAAAGCATTACAGGTTTTTACCATTACTCCTCTGTTACACCCATTTTTGTGCTTAAATACATGGCCAAATATACCAATGGCCAAATTCATGGAGAAGCCTATGCCGACTCAATTCAGGGGCGAATCATGGAAACTGCAAACGCCGCTAAAACATACCAAGAGCGCTATGAATATATGAACCAAAAAGGCCAAGAAATATTGTGGCAAGAACCGGCAACTTTTATTTGGTTCAACCTAAAAGGTTGGCTTGCCTTTATGCTTGATCCAGGAAGATTTGAATGGGTGCATTTCCTCAATCTTGCAGAAGGAAATTATTTGGGATTGTACCATGTCATCAATACGCAAGGTGTGGTAAATGGCATCATTCAATTTGTATCAAATGCGCCCTTAGGTTTATTGTTTATTTTGCTCATTTGTTTCATCAGTAATGTAATCATAGCCTGGGCACTTTTGCACACACTCTTCAGTAAAAATTGTCCTACGGTATTGCGCATTTGCATATTTTTGTTTGTAGCCTACATCATAGGTTCAACCGGCGTTCTGGGCCTCTCAAGGTACCGCATTGCTATTGCTCCTATATGTTGGTTGAGCCTATTTTATTTTATAACTTTTATCCATTCCAAAAGGCAGCATGTTACAAATTGAAAATCCATATGCACCTATGGAGGAAATTAAACTACCTGCTTTTGCCAACAAAGGAATATCCTTTTTTTTAAAGCGCGAAGACTTATCACATCCATTTATTTCGGGTAATAAATGGCGTAAATTAAAGTTCTACTTAATTGCGGCAAATGAGCAAAACAAAGATACACTTGTAACTTATGGAGGCGCTTATAGCAACCATTTATTGGCCACGGCAGCCGCTGGTGCAAAATATGGCTTTGCAACATTTGGCTTTGTACGTGGTGAGTTAGTTAAAAACCCCTTACTCGATTTATGTGAATTGTTTGGCATGAAATTAACTTTCGTTTCAAGAGAAGCTTATAAAAACAAAGACCAATTATTTTCTAGCAATTTTGGTTCGAACCAAAACGTGTTAAATATACCAGAAGGCGGTGGCGGACACACAGGCGAATTGGGTATGGAAGCAGTTATAGAAGATTTGCTAGTAGGACCTTGGAACCTAAAAATGGAAATAAGTAAGGAAAAGCAACATCCAGTTTTACATCTAATTACATCGGTAGGTACAGGCAGTTCGTTAAGAGGATTGCTCAATGGCATTCAAAGGCAACAACTGCCTATAAAAGCCCACGGCATTGTGGTATTAAAAGGTGCAGAGGAAATGGCAAATGATTTCTCCATGTTTGATTCAAACAATTATGAATTACATCACCAATTTCATGGTGGTGGTTATGGAAAAATTAACCAAGAAACCAAAGACTATATAAAAGAATTTGCCTCACAAACTGGTATCTTATTAGATCCAATTTATGAGGCAAAAATGATGATTGGGATTACTACCCTAATCAACGAAAACTATTTTGAACCAGGCGCTCAAATATGTGCTTTGCACAACGGCGGCTTGGTAGGCTTATTATCTGGTAAGGTTTAAAAGCTCAGGCTCATTAACGGTTACTGGATACTTAGCGCGCAATTCTTTTACCCATGCTTCCATTAAAAATTCTTGGTAATCACTTGTAACAAGACCTTTTGCTTCTTTCAAAGTTTTTGGTTCAGCCGGTATAATTCCTAAAACGTAATAGAACTTGTTGGCATCAGGATCAGTAATATCAACTACACCTTTGGCATCCCAAAGTTTGGCACCAGTTGCATCTGTTTTTTCTGCTTTAGCGTCTTTAGCAATGATGGCATTAGGCAACTTCTTGGTCATTTTCTTGAACACATCTGCCTCCGACTTACCACTGTTAAACATTTTAATGGTAGCTACTTTTGTTTTGGCATCAAGGCAATTAAAAGTTTGGTAATGCACGCGCTCTTTCCACATATATTTGGTTTTGCGGCCATTGTAAAACTCCTCTAATCCAGCAGTATCATTAATGGCTTTACCCCAAACTTTTTTATCGGTTAAATCAAACAACAAAATACCATCGTGGTATTCTGTCATGATGTTATTAAAATCAGGATATTTGGTTTCCAAAATACTTTCTTCATAAACCAAACATTTTTCATTTGACCAAGTGGTGAAATGATTTTTGGCAACCATAACCGAATTTTCTTTTTGGTGCACATCTTGATTTGCCTCTAAGTACTGGCCAAAATCAACAGCAGTGTATGTTTTATTGCCAATGGTAAACAATGGCTTTTTGCCCATTTTCTTTTCATCAAAAACCCAAGTAGCTTTGATAAAATTGGTATCTAATTTTGCAGTAAATTCATTTAAATTGGCAGTATATTCCTTGTAATTATTTTCTTTTTTAACACGCACAATCACAGCTGTTTTAGAGCCTTCTGAGCGCACATCGCGTGTTACTTTGTTTTTAATTACATCTTGCACATCCTTGTATTCGCCAAGCGGACGGTATTCTACAAACTTCACCATGTGCCAACCATAATCTGTCATAAATGGCTTAGAAACTTCATTGGGTTTCAAAGAAAAACAAACATCTTTAAACTCATCAGGGTAACCACTTAAGCTGGCAATCCAATTCATCATTCCTTTGTTTGCTTTGCTGGCATCGTCTTGAGAATATTTCTCTACCAAAGTATCAAAGCTAGTTCCTGCTTGAAATTCTTTATAGGCTGCATTCATTCTCTCACCAGCATTGCTGATTGTTTCAGAGTTTGAACCACCACCAGTTCTCACCATAATGTGTTGAACCTTTACCTCACCTCGTGCTGGCCTGCCATCATTTACACGCATGATGTGGTAACCAAATTGGGTACGGAACGGGGCGCTGGTTTGACCTTTATCTGTTTTGTAAGCAACATTCTCAAAAGGGTAAACCATCTGAAAAACGGTAAACCAGCCTAATTTGCCATAATTCTTTTTGGCCGATGGGTCATCAGAATATTTAAGTGCCAAGCTATCAAAACTCTCACCTTTTAAAATGCGTTTGCGCAGATCAGAAATCTTGTTAAAAGCTGCTAAGGTATCTTTTGGCGAAGCATTTGGCTCCACATTGATTAAAATATGGCTGGCATTTACCTCTAATTTCATGCGCTCGTAAGCCTCTTGCATTAAACCTTCGGTTACTTTCTTGTCATTTAAATAAGGAGCAGCCAATTGTTTGCGGTATCCTGCCAATTCTGAGTTAAACGCAGGATTGGTATCTAAGCTCATGGTAATTGCCTCCTTAACTTTCAACTTAAAGTTAACATATAAATCGAGGTAATCACGAATTTCCTTTTCTGTGGGTGGTGTTTTGTCTTTTCTATTCTTGTTCAACTGACGCAAAAACTCATCTTTCAAAACTGAATCGTTTCCAATGGTAAAAATAGTTGGATTTGGCTTTGCCACTTCTACGGCAACAGGCTTTTTGGCCGGAACATTTTTAGAAACTTTTTGAGCATTCACTGTAAATGCACCTAAACAACCTAAAAAACCTAGCAATAATGCGGTTTTCTTCATAAAATAATATTTTTAAAGTATGCAAAAATAAGAATTTGACGCACCCATACAAATAAACAAATGGTCTAACGCAAATTTTAATGAATAATTACCTTAATCTGGCAATTCCAAATGGTATAATAAAGGTTTAGCAGGACTAGCATCTGTTTCTAAACTGGCAATTTGTAGGTTCAAAAAGTAGGTGCCATCTGCAATTGAATTGGGAACATAAACCATTTCGCTTATGGTAGCCTCAGTTCTGGGAGCATTTGGGCATTGCCAAAAAGCTTTGTGAGCTAGCATGGCGCCTGCATCTTCCTCTGGATCCACACTTGGCAAATCAATTAACAAATGATGAATGCCTTTATTGGCAATAAGCGTGGCCAATTTTGGCTCAATATAAGTTGGGTTTTGCCCAGAATAGGTTTGAACCAATTTGGCTTCTGTATTTGGCAAAGTTCTAATAATCAATGCCTCAATGCCATCTGCTAATTGCTCCTCCACCCCATTTGCCAGTACAACCCTATTGCCATCGGCAAGTTGAACTGGCTCAAGTGTAATTACCTGCGCCACAAAATGAAATTGCTTCAAGCTCTGGTTGATGCTAATTCGCTCTTTGGTAATATGTCCGATACACTCGGTATGAGTGCCATTGCCGTGCGCATTGATGAACAGGTTTTCGCAATTAGCACCACTTCCCAAAGCCACAGAGCCAATAAAATCTCCAACTTGTATGGGTTCGAACCTAGGGCTTGGAATATGAAAGGCATTTGGATTGGCCGAACCACTAACCATTGAAATAGAAATATCTGTGGGTTTTGAAAAATCTACCTGATACTTTTTTTGCTGCCAATCAATAATTGCCTTCATTTTGCGTTCTTTAGGGCAAATATTGCATTTTGTTTCTGATTTATTATAAACAAGACCATTATATTTGAGGTTCAACAAAAGGATGAAGGCATACGAAAAAAAACGTTGGTGGAAGATCGCCATATTAATTGCAGCCATGTTTATTGGTGGCTTTTCTCTCTGGTACACCCAAACTTTGGTAAAAGAATTGGCGGTTCAAGAAGACAAAAAAATAAAACTTTGGGCCAATGCTACCAGGCAATTGGGCGCAGCTTCTGGCGAAATGGATATCAACTTCTTGCTAGATATCATCAAAGACAATGAAACCATTCCAACCATTTTGGTGGACGACAATGGCCAAATAATTAGTCATAGAAATCTTGATTCATTGAGGGCTTTAGATACTGCTTTTGTAAACGCAGAATTGGCTTTAATGAAAGAAGTTCATGAACCCATAAAAATTGAATATGATATGGTTAACCATCGTTACAACTATTTGTATTATAAAAATTCGCGCATACTCACAGCTCTTCAAACTTATCCATTTATACAGCTTTCACTCATCGCCTTTTTTGCCCTCATGAGTTATTTTGCCTTGAGCAGTAGTCGCAGAGCAGAACAAAACCAAGTTTGGGTGGGCATGAGTAAAGAAACTGCCCACCAGTTGGGAACGCCAATATCAAGCCTCCGCGAATGGCATAACCTGTTAAAGGAAACCGAAAAAGACCAACAAGAAGAAATACTCAAGGAGGTTGATTACGACATAAAAAGGTTGGAACTCATCACAGAAAGGTTTTCAAAAATTGGGTCTGAACCAATCCTTAAAGCAGAGAACTTGGATTTGGTGATAGAAAAAGCAATTGGTTATCTCAAAAACAGGGTGTCGAGTAAGGTTAATTTCACTGTAGAAATTGGTCAGCCAAACAATTGGGCCAATATCAATATTCCCTTGTTTGATTGGGTGATAGAAAATCTTTGCAAAAACGCCATTGATGCCATGGATGGAAACGGCAACCTTAGAATTGTTTTGAACCACGATACCGAAAAAGTATATATAGACATTACCGATACTGGCAAAGGAATTCCAAGAGGCAAGTTTAAAACCGTATTCAAACCTGGCTTCACCACCAAAAAACGTGGCTGGGGCCTCGGGCTATCGCTCACCAAAAGAATCGTCAAAGAATACCACAAAGGCCAAATCTACGTGCGCCACTCCGAACTCGGCAAAGGCACCACCTTCAGAATTGTGCTGGATGTAGCTTAGTTTGTTTTTTACTACAAAGTAACAAAGAAACAAATTTGCCGCGGAGGCTCCAAGGCACGGAGATTTTTTTTTATTTATATCGCTTCAATTTTTTACCAGCCTAATCTTGACATAGAATGGTAACCAATTGCCACCAAGGCTCCAAGGCACGGAGATTTTTTTAATTATTTAGTTTCAATTTTTTAAGCCTAATCCTGACCTAGAATGGGTCACATATTTATAGAACATCAATTTCCTATAAACATACGACCCTTTCTGGGTCGAAAAACCCAATTATTAAAAAAATCCTTGGTGCCTCCGCGCCTTGGTGGCAAAAAAAAATCTTTCCTTTGTTGCTTTGTAGTAAAAACCAACCAAAAAATCTTGGTGCCTCCGCGCCTTGGTGGCAACCACCTTCGCTAAAGCTACTGTGGTTGAAAAAAAAATCGTTACTTTGTAGTAAAAACCAAAGTAAAATGGCCAGAATTTTAGCAGTTGATTACGGAACCAAGAGAGTAGGTTTGGCAGTTACAGATCCCATGCAAATAATTGCTAGCACCCTTGCTACTGTAAGAGCCCACGACTTGATGCAGTATTTAAAAGAGTATATGGCCAAGGAGCCTTTGGAATGCATTGTGGTTGGAAAGCCACTGCAAATGGATGGTACCGACTCTGAATCTGCGAAACATGTAGAAAAATTTATATCTTTGCTAGCTAAACAATTTCCAGAACTGCCCATTAAAAGAATCGACGAACGACTAACCTCTAGAATGGCCAAAGCCAGTATGTTAGAAATGGGATTGAAGAAAAAAGATCGGCAGAAAAAAGAAAATGTGGACCAAATAAGCGCAGTACTTATCCTACAAACTTATATGGAAAACAAATTTTAAAACCATTTAACCGGTAAAACCTTATATATATAGATGATTCTTCCAATAGTAGCATATGGCGACCCAGTTTTAAGAAAAGTAGGCGCTAGCATCGACCCTCAGTATAAAGACTTAACTAAGTTAATTGAAAACATGTGGGAAACCATGTACCACGCTAGTGGCGTTGGTTTGGCAGCCCCTCAAATTGGCAAACCTATTAACCTATTCATTGCAGATACCAGTGCCTTTGGCGATGAAACCGTTCCAGAAATGAAAAAGGTTTTTCTTAATTCCGAAATGCTCAAAGAATGGGGCGATGAATGGGAATATGAAGAAGGTTGCCTCAGCATTCCTCATATTAGAGAAAAAGTTAGCAGACACCCAAATGTCTTATTGCGCTACCAAGATGAACAGTTTGTTTGGCACGAAGAAGAATTTAGCGGCATTGCTGCCAGGGTTATTCAACATGAATACGACCATTGCCAAGGAAAATTGTTTGTGGATTACATTTCTGAACTCAAAAAACGACTCATCCGCAACAAACTTATCAGTATTAGCAAGGGCGCAGCCAATGTAGATTACAAAATGAGAATTCCAAGCGGACGATAATTCCAAACCTCTTTAATTAACTTTTTACAATAATTTGCAAAATATGCAACTATTTTTTCTCTTTTTGACCTAATCAATTTGAGCGGTTTGAGATATTTGGCTTTATTCGCATTAACATTTGAATAACACATGGATCAAAAATTTAATTTAAACTATTCTTTTCCTTCCCTGCATCCTTACTTAAAGCATGCAGCTAATACCATTAAAACTCCTGAGAGTATATACTTATTAGAAAAAAAGAAAGACTACTACCATGAAATAACCTATAAACAAGTTTTGGATGAAGCCAATGCCATTTCTGCATTCTTCCACAATCTTGGCTACAAAAAGCAGGACATGGTTGCCCTGATTATAGAAAATTGCCCTGAATATATTTCATACGACCAAGGTTTGATGCAACTTGGTTTGGTAAATGTTTCTATTTATCCTACCCTTTCCGAATCGGAAGTAGAATACATTTTAAACGATTCTGGTGCCAGAGCCATCCTGGTTGGAACGCCGTTTTTATTAAAAAAAATAAACAAAATTAAACACAATTGTCCAAAATTAGAGTGCATCATTATTGCCTTTAATACCGACAAAAGAGACGACAGCATTAATACTTACGAGGAAATGATTTCTCAAGGAAGTTTGCTCTACCAAGATACCAAAAACCAGATTGATGCCATTTGTGATTCGGTAACTAGAGATGATTTGAGTTGCATGCTCTATACCTCTGGCACTACCGGGAAGCCTAAAGGTGCCATGCTTACTCACGACAATTTTTTGAGCGATATTGAAATGGCCATTGAGCTCATGTATATTGTTAACAAAGATTTTCGATTTTTATCTTTTTTACCAATGTGCCATGTTTACGAAAGAACTGCTACTTATTATATGAGTACAGTAATTGGTTCACAAATTGCATTTGCACAAAGTTTAGAAGCATTAACTAGCAATATTCAAGAAATAAAACCTACCGCTATTTTAACTGTTCCTAGGTTATTAGAAAGAATTGAAGAAAGAGTTAGAAAAAATGTAACCTCTAAAGGCGGTTTGAGCCTAAAAATATTTGAATGGTCTATTAAAATGGGCGAAAAACGCCGTCACTTGAGAGAAAATAACCAAACTCCAGGGCCAATTTTATCTCTGCAATTGTTAGTTGCAGAAAAATTGGTGTTCTCTAAAATTAAAGAGAAGTTAGGTGGCAATATGCGACTAATGATTTCTGGCGGAGGTGCCATGCCACAGCATGTTGGCGAGTTTTTTGGCAATATAGGCGTAACCGTTTGTGAGGGATATGGTCTTACCGAAACTTCGCCTTTGGTTACGGTAAATGAGCCACACCGCCAAGTATTTGGAGCTGTTGGAAGAGTAGGTAGGTTAAACGAAGTGGCTATTCAAAATGTAGAAACCAAAGAAATTATTACGGTTCAAACATTTGATTCTTTTAACCCCGATTTTGAATGTGCCGAAGGTGAAATATTGGTGCGTGGTAGAAATGTGATGAAAGGTTATTGGAACCTGCCCGAAGCTACTGCAGAGGCTATTGATAAAGATGGTTGGTTGCATACTGGCGACGTAGGTAAATTCTATAAAGGCTACTTAAAAATTACAGATAGGATCAAAAATATATTGGTGAATTCATTTGGCAAAAATATTTACCCAACCCCAATTGAAAGTGTTTATTTGAAATCAAATAAAATTGAACAAATATTTTTAATTGGCGACAAGCAAGAATATTTAACCGCCATCATAGTTCCTTCAAAAGAAGAAATGAAAGAAGTTTTTGGCTTCAAAGAAGCTTATTTTGAAGAAGCCGACGACTTCATTAGAGAAGATGAAATTAAGAAATGGTTAGAGATTGACATGCACAAATACGCCACAGAATTGGGTAAATTTGAGCGTGTAAAACACTTTGCTGTAAAGCGCAGACCTTTTAGTTTAGAGTTAGGCGAAATTACACCAACCCTAAAAGTTAAGCGCAAAATTGTGGAGCAAAAATACGAGAAAGAAATAAAAGCCATGTATGTGGCAATAGTTGACTAATTCGCTTCCAAAACCATCTTCACATGTTCTATGCCGGCTTCCCAAAAGTTCTCTCCTTTCGGTTTGAACCCAAACCGGGCATACAACGGTGCTGCCTCTAACTGCGCATGCAAATAGAGTAATTTTCCATTAGGGCTCAATTCATTAACTAAGGTTTGAACCAAGGCCGAAGCAACCCCTTTGTGCCTTGCTTCTTCCAAAACAGCGAAGCGTTCTAATTTATAGCCGTTTTCTGTTTCTCTCCACCTAGCAGTGCCTACAGGAACGCCATCTAGCAAGGCAAGAAAATGCACCGACTCTTCTTCATTTTCCCATTCTAATTCCTCCGGGCAATTTTGACCAATCACAAATACCACCCTGCGAATGGCCCATGCTGTCTCCAATTCAGCTTGATCTGAAATTTTATGAATCTCTATTTTCATTTTTTTGAATGTTGTTTTGTAAAAAAATGTAAGTTTGCACCGCAATTATACCTTAATTATGACAAAAATAGCCGAATTATTAGGCGATAGCGCAGCGTCGTTATTGAACCACGAATGTAAAACCATTTCAAAAAGCCAATTGCATTTACCTGGTGGCGATTTCCTAGATCGCGTTTTCCTTCAAAGTAACCGCACTCCTCAAGTACTAAGAAGCCTTGGTGCAATCTATGAGCACGGCAGATTAGGTGGATCTGGTTATGTTTCTATTTTACCTGTTGACCAAGGCATTGAGCACAGTGCTGGCGCATCTTTTGCACCAAACCCTGCTTACTTTGATCCAGAAAATATTATTAAGTTAGCCATTGAAGGCGGTTGTAATGCAGTTGCTTCTACCTATGGTGTTTTGGCAGCTTGCTCAAGAAAATATGCACACAAAATTCCTTTCATTGTAAAATTAAACCACAATGAATTTTTGAGCTACCCTAATAAATTCGACCAAATTATGTTTGGTTCAGTAGATGAAGCTTGGAACCTAGGTGCAACTGCAGTAGGTGCAACTATCTATTTTGGTTCAGACGAAAGTGGCCGCCAAATACAAGAAGTTGCTGCTGCTTTTGAACGTGCACACGAACTTGGCATGGCAACCGTTTTATGGTGCTATACCCGTAACAATGCATTCAAAAAAGATGGCGTAGATTACCATACTGCTGCAGATTTAACTGGCCAAGCCAATCATTTAGGCGTAACCATTCAAGCTGATATTATTAAGCAAAAATTACCTACAACCAATGGTGGTTACACTGCTTTAAACTTTGGTAAAACACATAACAAAGTTTATACAGAACTTTCATCTAGTCACCCTATTGATTTAACTCGCTACCAAATAGCAAATTGCTACATGGGTCGCATGGGATTAATCAACTCTGGTGGAGAAAGCAAAGGAGCAACAGATTTAGCCGAAGCAGTAACCACAGCAGTAATCAACAAACGCGCTGGCGGACATGGTTTAATCTCTGGACGTAAAGCCTTCCAAAAACCAATGAACGAAGGTGTAGCTTTACTTAACGCCATCCAAGACGTATACTTAGACCAAAGTATCACTATCGCTTAGATACGCCCGCACAACTATCATCCTCCTCCCGTAAATACGCGATTCATCGCGTTTCGTTGCAGTAGGCTAAGACATGATATAAAAGCAAAACTTGCGGCAAGGATAAACACAAACGCGATTCATCGCGTTTCGTTGCGGTAGGCTAAGACATGATATAAAAGCAAAACTTGCGGCAAGGATAAATACCAGCCATATGTAAAGCCAAAAGCAGAAAGGCACCTAAAAATAGGTGCTTCTCTGCTTTTTTGACTAAAGTACCTCCTTTCAATAAGCTCAGCTCCTAATAAACATGCGGTCGCTGAGCCTGTCGAAGTGCCGGACAGGGCTTTTGGAGTTTTGATAGAAGGGACTTTCTAATGAAGCAGGCTTCGACAAGCTCAGCCTCCGATAATTCGACAAGCTCAGCCTCCGTTCGTTCGACGAGCTCAGTGACCGGTAATTGCTAAATGCCAGGCAACTGCTAAAAGCCAGATGCTAGGTGCCAGAAGCCTAACCCCAAAGACTACCTCCTATAATCCAACACTTTAAGTAATTTTTCTTGGTATAATTGATTGGATGCTTTTATTTCGAACCTTATTAATGTTTTGAAATGAGTTGGTATAAACGCGTAAAGGAAGGAATAACTACCCTAACATCCGAGAAGAAATCGATGCCAGATGGTTTGTGGCACAAGTGCAGTAGGTGTAAGAAAACTTTTTTGGTGGAGGATCATCAAAACAATGCGTATGTGTGCCCTAATTGCAACTACCATGATAAGGTAGGCTCTCATGAGTATTTTGAAATTCTTTTTGGCGATAACTTTGAAGAGCTTTTTACCAATATTATGCCTAGCGATCCCTTGCATTTTAAAGATACCAAAGAATACGCCAAGCGCCTAGTTGAATCGCAGGAGAAAAGTGGCTTAAGTGATGCCATGCGTGTTGCTGTGGGTAATATTGCAGACGACATGAAGTTGGTGGTTGCTTGTATGGATTTTGGATTTATTGGTGGCAGTATGGGTAGTGTGGTGGGCGAAAAAATATCTAGAGCCATTGATTATGCGCGTGAGAATAGAATTCCTTTGATGATTATCTCCAAATCTGGCGGTGCGCGTATGATGGAAGCGGCTTTCTCATTGATGCAAATGGCCAAAACTTCTGCTAAACTTGCCCTATTGGGTCAGGCAGGAGTGCCTTATATTTCTTTACTGACTGATCCAACCACGGGTGGAGTAACTGCTAGTTATGCCATGTTGGGCGATGTGAACATTGCCGAACCAGAAGCCTTAATTGGATTTGCTGGTCCCAGGGTAATTAGAGAAACCATTGGAAAAGATTTGCCAAAAGGTTTCCAAAGTTCGGAGTTTGTTTTGGAGCATGGGTTCTTAGATTTTATTGTAAACAGAAATGAGCTAAAAGCCAAGTTAAACGACCTGTTGCACATCATGACCAAAACACCTATTTTGAAAAAAGAATCGTAATTTTAATGCCCATAAGAAAAAGCTGTTTTGACCCTAAAGTTAAAACAGCTTTTTTTGTGCCACATTATTTATATAAATTGCGGTTCATTGGAAAAGGAAATAACAACATCAAAGGAGAAAATCCTAAAGAAGGTAAGAACTGCCTTAAATTATAAATCAAAGAGTAGCTTTCAGAACATAGACCTGGAAAGCAATGTGTTTGTGCGCCCCGAGGGTGAAACGCTCTCTGAGATGTTTGTGAAAAAATTTGTAGCAGTGAATGGTCAATTTGTTTATTGCGATAACCAATTTGATTGCGTAGATAAACTGCTCGACCTCATTGAAGAACGCAAATGGAAGTATATCTTTAGTTGGGAAAATCCTATTCAAACTATTTTAGATGAGTCTGGCATTCACTATTATAATAAGAAGGAAAATTTAGAAAAAATACAGGCATCCATTACAGGCTGCGAATCATTATTGGCAAGCTCGGGTACAATCTTAGTTAGTAGCTCAAAAAACAGCAGGGCACTCACCATTTGGCCTCCTGTTCATGTGGTAATTGCCAAGAGGTCGCAGGTAGTTTTAGATATCAAAGAATCTTTGCAAAGCATGCGCAACCGCTATGGAAAAAACATGCCTTCTATGATGAGTTATATTACCGGGCCAAGCAGAACCGATGAGTTACCAAGCTCTGAAACCGACAATTTACCTAAAACGGTTATTGGCGCACACGGACCAGTAGAGCTTATCTTATTTTTGATAGACGACCGCAAGCAAGATTAAGCCAATATGGTTTTGAAGAAAATTTATTTTGCTTCCGATTTCCATTTAGGTATTCCAGATGCCACCTCTAGTTTTGAAAGAGAGAAAAGGATTATTCGCTGGCTGAACCAAATAAAACCAGATTGCGAGGCCTTGTACCTTTTAGGAGATACTTTTGATTTTTGGTTTGAATACAAATTGGTTGTTCCAAAGGGAAATATTAGGCTACTTGCCAAAATTGCAGAATTTGCTGATGAGGGCATACCTATTCATGTTTTTCATGGCAACCATGACTTGTGGCAGTTTGGCTATTTTGAAAAAGAACTAGGTGTTCAGGTTCATGCTGAACCTATTAGTATTCAGCTAGGAAAACACCTCTTTTATATTGGTCATGGCGATGGCTTAGGAGATGGTTGGCGATTCAACTTCATTTTATGGATTTATAGAAATAAGTTCTTCCAAAGAATTTTTGCCTTTATTCATCCTAACCTTGGAATAGGCTTTGCCAATTATTTGAGTCACAGAAGTAAACTCAAAACATTTGATGGAAACTTCACCTTTAATGGAGAAGAAGAATTTTTGGTAAAGTATTGCAGGCAACTAATAGCTCAAGGCGATAAAAGTGAATATTACGTTTTTGGCCACCGTCATTTACCCATGATTTATGAGTTGGATCAAACCAAAAAATACGTGAACCTTGGCGATTGGATTGGGTTTAATACCTATGCAGTTTACGACGGACAAGCATTAACAATTGAAAAATTTGAAGGCTAAATATCCAATTGGGTTAGTTACAAATGCTGGCAAATATTTAGTTGGCATGGTATGTTTTATCCTCATGAGTAGCTTTCAACCCTCATGGAATTTATTGACCCAAATTAGCATTCAGGCTAAAGACATAGAAACAGACAGGGTGGGTAATATTTATGTGGTGAGCAATACCAATCAACTGTATAAATATGATGCCACAGGCAAGTTGTTAAGTACCCTCAACTATGCCTATCAAGGTAATATTACTCATATTGATGCCAGCAACCCCATGGAATTATACCTATTTTATAGAGAAATGAATGCCATAGTATTTTTGGACAATAACCTTGCTTACAGAGGAAAACTCAACATGAGTGATGCTGGAATAACGCAAGCATCAGCTATTGCTAGGAGTTACAACAATACCATTTGGGTATTTGATCAAGGCGATTTACAATTAAAAAATTTGAACAAAGAAGGTAATCTTATCCAAGCAAGTGGCAATGTTTTGCAATTTGCCCAAAGTAAAAATTTAAATCCATCTCTTATTATCGACAATGGATCGAGGGTATTTGTAAATGATAGTACTGAAGGCATTATGGTGTTTGATGTTTTTGCCAATTACATTAAAACCATACCCATTAAACTGAAGGAAGAGTTTAAGATTTTAAACGATGAATTATTTTATAGAAATGGCAATAATTTAATCAGTTATAGGTTCAGCACATTACAAAGAGATACCTTACAATTGCCAGATAGCAATTTTGCTGCATTTAGTGTAGAAAAGGAAAGACTTTTTGTATTGAACCCCTTTGGCATAAGTATATACAGCTACAAACCACAGAAGTAGCAAGCCTTTTGTTGTAAATTCTTTAGGATGCGCTATCTTTGCGCCCTCTCAAAAACAACATGTTAGACAAATTAGAAGCCATATACCAACGTTTTAAGCAAGTAGAAGAGCAATTAAGTCAGCCCGATGTATTGGCCGACATGAAGCGTTTTACCCAAATGAACCGCGAATACAAAGGATTACAAAAGATTGTAGATAAGTACTTTGAATATAAAAATATAGTAGGTAATATACAAAACGCCAGAGAAATTCTGAAAACCGAAAAGGACGATGAAATGCGTGAAATGGCCAAAATGGAATTGGATGAGCTTGAGCCAAAAGTAGCACCTATTGAGGAAGAAGTAAGAATATTGATGAT
>Ga0209443_1000509_pt1 | contig 26456 bp, 13 predicted proteins | sample LauGreBMM110DCMD_2_FD_187571 | JGI IMG/M metagenome (GOLD analysis project Ga0209443, IMG submission 187571) | Freshwater lake microbial communities from Lake Michigan, USA - Su13.BD.MM110.DCMD (SPAdes) (version 2) | ecosystem: Environmental > Aquatic > Freshwater > Lake | place: Lake Michigan... | reverse complement strand
TAATAATCTCAAGGTCTGCCTCCCAATTTAATTTTGATGAAGAACCGCGAAATATAACATAAATAGTATTTTCGGGTTTTAATATGCCTGTATACCCTTGCAAGTCTGTCTCTGAGTCATACAAAACATCTTTAACTATAAAGTTTTTTGCTGGACCAAGTAATTGCATAGTTTTATAATTATCCTTTTCGCAATATGCCGCACCACTTAGCCAGACTGCTATATTCGCTATGTCCATATCTATTGCTAATTTATAAATAGGTAAAGTTATAAACACCAACAATTTTATTATATGAAATATTCCGATTGCTTTCATATAATAATAACTATATTTTTTCAGAATAAAATTAAAATATCAAGAGTTATGGTTTACTTTTATTTTTACTTTTTTTAATCCGACTTTTAGTTTTATTTTTACGTATACTTATAGCGCTAGGAGATAAGTTAGTAAGATATTGGTCTATATTTGTAAAGTCTATTTTATTTACACTTTCAGAATTAAACACCGATTTTGGCAATAAAGACGGTGGCGCAGTTTTATTAACAATGTCGGTCATATGGTTTGATATAATACGACACATATCTTCATTTAATTCTTTGTTTTGTTTTACTGCGTCATTTGTGATATAATCAAATATAAATGAAAGAGGAGAATTTATAATACCCTCAATATCCATTTCCAATGGTTCGCCTGGTTGCGCCGCAGCATCTGCTCTTTCTTGTGCTTCTTGTGCTGGGGTTAGTGGTGGGTTACTTATAACTCTATTTCCTGCATTTTCTAAAATTTTTTCAAAGTTACCTGATGCTAATGCGGCCTCTGTTTCTGGCACCACCACCGTCGGTGCGCGTATTTTCGTAATTAAAAGCCAATTATATAACCGTTTTATTATTAGTGCCTTTGAGATTTCTCTACCTGAATTTAAAAAATGTGTTTTATATATTTCATATACTCGGTGACCGTTTATTAACTTTTTTATATAATCCTTAGTTATAACTGCATTTGTGCGTATAAAATTTCGGATTATATCTCCTATTCCGCGTGAATCAAAATTAGTTCCTGCACTATCATGCCCAGAACCATTATTAAACAATTTATTTAAGTTTTCATATAATTCACATTCTGGGTTTTTGCGCATACTATATTTTTTACATAACCTGGATGATAAAATCATCAATGATATTAACTTAAATGGCGAAAAATTATCACTATGCAGTGGTTTTTCATAAGTAAAATTATGAAAATCTGCATATAAATTAATATTTAGTTTTTCATTAATTGCAAATATTATAGGTTCTAATTCATCCTTAGTTAAAAATTCATCCATATTTAAAAGCACATAATTCTCTAAATTAAAAAATTCATTAGAATCTAATAGTTTTTTTAGCATTAGTATAGCATTACCTGGATAACTATTTCGGTCTATTGGTGCTTCTTCTATTTCTTCTTCATGTTCTATTCCTTCCATTTCTTCAACACCAACGCTAATTGCTGCAGCCTTTGCTGCGTTTAATAGGCGTTCGCCCGAACGAACCAAAGCATCTATACTATTTGATATTCTTTCTGCCTCTGGAATTTCTCCACTATTAAGTTTATCTGCAATTTTGCGAATCCGTTTTTTAATTTCTTCAATAACTTCATTTATATCAGCAGCAGCATCTGATGCCGTATTAGATTCTGGAGAACCTGGAGATTTTATTTCTGTAAAATTGGCATAATCTTCTACCAAATCACGTTGTTTTATTACTATATTCAATTTATTAGTTGCTCCTTCAAGACGAATGTCTGGGGCAGGTTCATGAAGCCCATCTAACTCTAGAGTAAGTATTTGACCAATAGCAGTTAATTTATTGTCTGACGATTTCATAGTTGATTCAATTGGTATATTTGGTACTTGCGTGTCTGAAAATGTTCCTGGTATAAGAGGTCCTGGTGGCCCGGCTGGTATAAGAGGTCCTGGTGGCCCGGCTGGTATAAGAGGTCCTGGTGGCGGAACTGGTGGCGGAACTGGTGGCGGAACTGGTGGCGGAACTGGTGGCGCTCCAGGTCTAAGACCTGGTGGTAGACCTGGCGGTGGCGGCGGCACTCTTCTAGGAAATAATCTACTTAACCCAACAAAGTCACTCGCAGCACGCATCATTCCGCCGCTTAACCTTTTGGTTCTTTTGTTTTTTTTATTTCTTCTTTTTTTTGTTAAAGGCATTACTACTAATATATGAAAATAAAAAATAAACTATCATTTACATTATTTTACACGATAATATAATAATAATTGGTATCCATCCATAAATGACCATTTTAATGGGGTTCCATTTGTATTATTTGACCCCTCAAATCCCCACGTTTTATTCATATTTATAGTATTTTTCCAACTCATTGAAATTAATCTATGATGACTCATTCCGTCGTATCCCATTTCATCTTTTTCACATGTTATTGTTGCGCAAAAATGCTGTTTACTAGTATCTCTAATAACAGCGCTATCTAATTTATATTCTATATCTCCAATTTTAAACTCAGTCGGTTTTTGAAGTTTTTTAGAATCATCATCATATATTTCTAATATAATAACATGTGGTCTATGAGATAACCGAGCAACTTCAGGTTCAATGCGATTCTTCCAGTCGGTATTTAATTTTGAAATAAATAAAAATTGTAGGGATTGTTCATCTAAATAAGTAATAATACTTCCATAATATCTTATTGGGTTACTCGCATTATCTACATCAACAACATAGGGATAAATCTTATGATACTTATCGGGTATACTTTCATATATTTTCTTAATAATGCTATTTGTGTTTAATTCATATGCATATTTTGAACCAGTTAATGCTGCCTCAACTGCAAAATTTAACAGAGCAAACGCATCGGCTAACTGTTTTGGTATTTGTGTCCCATTTGCTTGTCTACTTTCAATCATTAGAGACCTAAAATAATGAAAAAATTTACGACCTTTATCACTTATAAATAGACATGCAAACATAGTATTAAACCAACAATTAGAATAAATTTGCTTAGGAGGAACAACAATACTGGGAATAATATGCTTATTTGCGGATAAATTATGTAATAAAAACCGCCGCGCTTCTGAACTATTATATTTATAACAGGTAGAACCATAAAATTCCCCTGGAATCGCAATTTTTAGAGGCTCTTCTAATCTAAATGCTCGGTTATTATTACAGTCTTCAATTATATCCCTGGTCGTTGATTTTAAAGATACAAGTTGGTCATTTATTGTTGGCGAATACGACTTTTTATTGTTATAATTATCGCCATTTTTTATTGGATTTAAAATAATTCCTTTAATTCCTCTTGCATTTGAATTATTTTTATAATGCCTTTTTTTAGTTTTATAATGTCTGTGTTTTTTATTCTTTTTATTTTTTCTATACTTTTTAGTGAGTCTCATAATTATACATAATATTTTTATTATTAAAACAGTTTTCAAATATTTAGAGGGTTTTGTTCTTATAAATATTTTTTATATTCGTTAATAGTATAAAGATGGCAACCGCGTTTACTTTATCTTTTGGTGGTTCAACCGTCGATGATGAGGAGGAAACATGTGAATTGTACTTTTCCTCAAATGTGCCAACCGTTGGTGTAACTGGAGTTACTTTTAATTATAAACCCACAAGCACTTCAAAGACCATTACTTCAATAACCATTCCTGCTTCTGGCATTGACCTTGCCAATGTTTTTGTTCCGTTTTTATATGAAAACTATAATACGTTCTATGGTTCGCTTACGATAAAAAGAAGAACAAGACCAACAACTTTAATTTTGCCATATATACCATTTAATGTATCCGCACCACAAGGGCGTCCAACAATAACACAATTATCTATAAATCCACCAGATATTAGTGGAATATATAATACAACAAATTTACTTGGTCAACCTTCTAGCACAAATCCCGATTATTCAAACCTATGGCTTAACTGCAATAATTATAATGCTGATTTAGTTGGCAACCCTATAGGTGATATATATGCACTTCAATTCTATATGCAATCAACCGACCCTAGCGCAAATTTAAATGATGGTGTTGGGATATATACATATTATAATAAGGACGCTAAAACGTTTTCAGGCGCAAGTTATTCATCAAACACCAAAACAATTTATATTCCAAATAATGTTACATCGCAAATAAGTGCAAGTAATCAATATGTAACTGGTGACAATATCCAAGATATAATAAAAACAACTGCAGTAAGTTATGATAGCGGTAATAACAGAACAGTGATAACTGTTTCTTCGGCACTATCAACATCATCATCAAATGATAATATTATTATTGCGTCATTTTTGACAGGAAATAATGCTAATATAGGAATTACTTCAGTCATTGATTCAAGCACTGGGTCCACAATTCCTCTAGTAGAAGATGTGTATTATTCTATTTATATCGAAGTTTCAAGATTTTCATCAATAGACGCAGTTGTGTCTGATATTATTGATTATTCATTCTTTACCAACAAAATTAACGTGCCTACAATTACGGCTGTTTCAAATAATGGCACTGATGATACCTTACAATTTACATTCAATCCACCATCAGATGCATCTTCTAATGGTCTTCATAATGTTGATAGTTATATTTTGACATATGGTGCATCTGATTCGTCTGCAAATTTTGTTGATACTAGCAATGCAAACGTATTAGCAATAGTTCAAATGACAAGTGGCGTAGCATCCTATACTACATGGTCAATGCAAAATGGAGTTTCAACAACTAACACCTATGTCATTAGTAACAGCACAAGTGATGTATGGTTTCAAAATATCGCAGTATTTAAGAAAAGAAATTTTCCTATTGGAACAGTATTTGGTTTAACTGGTTCTGGATTAAAGAAAAATAACCAGGTAAGAGAATATGGGTTTACTGGAACTTATGCGCTTACTAGTGAGATAAATATGGTTGTTAATCCAACTCTTTTAGCAGTTACTGTCGGAAAAATTGCCAATAACGAAACAGCGCCGTTGAGTAAAACTGACTTTGATAATACTGGCACGTTTACTGGCACATATATTCCGGTTACTGTTACTGGAAGAATTGGAACATATGGATTTAATGATGCAAGGCTTACTAAAAGCCCAGTTTCTATATTCCTCAACGATATCCAACTAGATTGTTTTGATTTATCATCCAATGATTATGATGCATCTGGCGCCTATCCAACAAACCAACTTGTAACGTTCAAAGTTAAGGCCTTTGTAAATTATGTTATGGATTATACTAGTTTAACATATGGACAAGGTTTTAAGATTAGTTCTAAATTAACAGACATAACTCCAAATAATTCAAGCACAGCATATCTAATGACAACTAGCACAAATGGCGTTTATAATAGTTCGGCAACAAATAGTTCAAACGGCTATTCTTATAAGATACAAGATTTCCCAGAAGACATAAGTGGCGGAATAGCATTAGATAACTTTTATTTTGCGACAAGACCAAATCCAATTGACTTTAACTATGTAAAGTTAGTTTGGTCTATAACAAACACTAATAGTAAAAATGGATTAACAACTGGTTCTATTCAACGTATCACATATAATGGTGGAAACAATGGCACAAATATTCAAGATGTGTCTTCGTCATTATTAAGCACTATTTTTGCAACAAATGCAACCGGCGTTGTTTCTGCCACATTACAAACATATACCGTAGACTTAAATAAAACTGTAACTAAAAACGACAATATATTTACCACATCATCAGCAAGTTCAAATGAAATAACATTTCCAGGAATTGGTCCAATCACAAATTTAATGTTTGTGCAAAATCCTAGTTATACAATGTCACCAACTATAAGATTCCAATTTGGCCCACCCAATATTACTGGCATAGATAATACGAAATTTAATATAGAAATAACTTATGGGTTTTCAAATACAAAGGTAACATTTAACCCCGTATCAATAACACCTGTCTCAAATATATACACAGTAGTGACCCAGTCTACAAATTCATCTGCTGAATTGTATGTTCCATTCACTTTAGGTGATAACATATCGGTAAAAGTTACACCAACTGATATTTATGGTCAACCCGGCAACTCAACTACTATCAATCTTCAAGGACTAGAGGGTATCAGCAACCTCCAGGCCGCTATAAATAACCCATTTACCGAATACCCTCAAGTAACAGTAACTTTTGAAAATGGTAATGGTGCTTACTACATATTCTTTGATAATAGTTTTAACAATACCTATGATAAGATATTAACAAATAATATTGTGAGTACTGTAGTAAACGGGTCAACTAAAATAATATTACAATCACAAAATCCAACTGGCAGCAATTATATAAATTTTACTTGGGGCGATGATTTAACGGTTAACGTATTTACAAAAGATGCTAGTTATAATTATTTAGGTAAAATTGCAAGTTGTCCTGTTTTAGGAATAGAAAGCGTATCTAATTTAACATTTATTGACAATTCTACTGTTGATTTGGCGAATCCATATGTATCTGTTAGTTTTAAACCACCTGCTGATTTACCATCAGGTAGCATTTATTATATTACTGCAACAAATATAACAACCTCTACATTGTGTAAATTTACGAATGCGCCATATACTACCAGCGGAGATGGGTATGGTTCCTTATCATTAGTCGGCCCAGATGGTAGCGGAAACTACCAATTTATTACTCAATCAACAAGTCAAAGTTCTGATAACTACTTTGCATTTACATGGGGACATTCTATACGAATAGGCGTTCAACCAGTTAACGCTAATAATGAGTTGGGTGTTAATACTAATATTACACTTACGGGCACAGTAGCCGTAACTAGTTTTGCTGCTAGCATAAATGATTCGTTGACAGATATACCCACGGTTACATTATCGTTTAACAATAATGGTTCAAGTAATGCTTTCTATTATGCAACAGTTACTGACGAGGCCTATACAACCCTTGTTTCAAATGTAGTAAAATCAAGTGTTTCTGGAAATATAACTAAGATTAAATTATCAAACTCAAGTACTAATAGTTTTGATAACTATGTTTCTACGTTTAATTGGGGCGACCCATTAACTATTAACTTATACCAAAAGAATTCCAGTTACGAAAATTATTTTAGCGCCGTTGCGACCACATTAATCGGTAGTAAAAATATGGTTTCTGACCTAACCTTTGCACCTAACGACTCTATTAATAACGCATCACCTTATATTACCGTAAACTTTAAACGTTCTGATAACTTTATAACAGATTATTACTATATTTCAATAACAAATACAACAAATACTGATGTTTATAAGTTTAGTAATGCTCCGACAGACAATCAATATAATAACTTAACATTAACTGGTCCTGATGCTAATGGTTTATATAAGTTTGTTAGTCAAAGCACGAATAATGCTGGCAATAACTATTTACCGTTTACATTCGGCGACGGTTTTGATGTAACGGTTCAAGCAGTTGAGGGTTCAACAAATATATTAAGCACACCAAATACAATCACATTAAACGCATTGGAAGCAGTAACTGGCTTAAAATTCGGCATTAATAATTTGTTAACAGAAACCCCACAACTAACCTTAAATTTCACAAATGGTAACAGTTCCTACTTTGTTTCTGCCTATAATAGAACAACTGATTCAACCAAATTTTATACTAACCCATTTAATTCTGCTAGTAATGGTTTAACTACTATTATCCTTGAAAATGACCCTACGTTGAATTTTAATGATTTATCATTTAACTGGGGAGATGATTTTGAAATCAAGGTCTATAATAAATATCCAATATACAACTATTTAGGCGCGGTTTCCCAAGTATCCCTTATAGAAACACGTCTTGTTTCTGAATTACAATTTATTAATAATGCCGATTATAATAATGCAAATCCTTATGCCACAGTTCAATTTACTCAGCCAAATAATGCTCCAACACCATATTACTTTATAACTGCCCAAAAAATCAATATTCTAGGTGCAACTATTTATAAATACTGTAATGCTCCTGAATATAACACTTTTAGTGGATTAACATTAACAGGCCCTGATGCTAGCGGAATTGTTATCTTTGAAACTCAATCATCTGAATCAACCGATGATAATTATTTCCCCTTTACATTAGGAGATGGTTTCACTATAACGGTAAGACCAGTTGATGCAAGCACCAACGAATTAGGAGACTTGAATAGCGTTACATTTACTGGAACAACTGCGGTCACTTCATTCCAAGTTGGTATTAATAATACATTAACAGATTCGCCAGAAGTTACATTTGTGTTTAATAATAATGGAGCAACTGGTGGGTCCTATTATGCCGAAATTACAGATGAAAGCAGCACAGTTGTTATTGAAAATGTTGTAAAGTATAATGTTACAAATGATAGTACTATCTTTATTGTTTCTCAAGAGGAAAACGCATCATATAATTATGTGCCTAACTTCAATTGGGGTGACCCATTAACTATTAATATATACCAAAGAGATGCAACATTAAGCAGATATCTTGGTTCTGTTGCAACTACTTCAATTACGGGTAAGAATATGGTGACTGGACTAACTTTTGCTCCTAATGATTCTATTAATAATGAATCGGAATATATTACAGTCAACTTTAAACGCCCTAATAACCTCGCGACAGATTCTTACTTTATTACAATAACCAATACAACAACAACCAATGTTTATAAGTATAGTAATGCTCCATACTTTTCTAACTATGACAACTTAACATTAACTGGTCCTGATGCTAGTGGAGTATATACATTTATTAGTCAAAGTACGAATACTTCTGGGGATAACTATTTACCATTCGCCTTTGGACAAGGCATTCAAGTAATTGTTCAAGGTGTTGAAGAATTAACAAATATATTAAGCGCGCCAAATACAATTACATTAAACGCATTGGCAGCAGTAACTGGATTGAAATTTGGCATAAACAACTTATTAACAGAAACTCCACAACTAACCTTAAATTTCACAAATGGTAACGGTTCCTACTTTGTTTCTACTTATAATAGAACAACTGATTCAACCAGATTTTATACCAACCCAATTAGTTCTGTCAGTAATGGATTAACCAAAATTATACTTGAAAATGACCCTGATTTGAATTTTAATGATTTATCATTTAACTGGGGAGATGATTTTGATATTAAGGTCTACAATAAGTATATCACATACGACTATTTAGGCACAGTTTCCCAAGTATCCCTTATAGAAGAGCGCCTTGTTTCTGGATTACAATTTATTAATAATGCCACGTATAACACGGCGAATCCTTATGCTACGGTTCAATTTACTCAGCCAAATAATGCTCCAACACCATATTACTTTATAACTGCGCAAAAAACAAATGTTGTAGGCGCCCCTATTTACAAATACTGTAATGCTCCTGAATATAACAATTATGGTGGATTAACATTAACCGAGCCTGGTGCTAGTGGAACTTTTGTATTTGAAACTCAATCATCTGAATCAACCGATGATAATTATTTCCCCTTTACATTAGGAGATGGGTTCACAATAACGGTGAGACCAGTTGATGCAAGCACAAATGAATTGGGCGATTTGAATAGCGTAACATTTACTAGAACTGCAGCAGTCACATCATTGATGGTTACTCGCAATGCTGAACCATTCAACTCAGATATGGCTTCTTTTAAGTTTAATAATAATGGAGCAACAAATGCGTACTATTATGCCGAAATTACGGATGAAAACACAGCGACAGTTGTTATTGAAACTCTAAAAATTTATAGCATAGAACAAAACATTGTTACGTTTATTGTAACTTCTGGCGAAAGCGACACTAGACCTAATCTTAATTCATTGATTAATATTCATCCAGAATTTTTTCAGGGCGAGGCACTAAACATTAATATATACCAAAAAGATGGAAACTTAAATAAGTATCTTGGTGCGGTTTCAACTATTTCAACTAGCCATAAAAATATGGTTTCTGGATTAACCTTTGTATCAAATGATTCTATTAACGAAAGTCATCCTTATATTTCTGTGAATTTTAAAGCGCCGGATAACTTTGTTTCAAACTCTTTCTACGTTGTTTTAGAGCGTGTGTTGACCGGTGCCCGCTCGGCTTATTCTAATAACGCCGATATTAATCGTTATAACTTTCCAGAAAATGAACCTGAATGGGACGGCACGTTAACATTAATTGGACCTGATGCTAGTGGTGTATATGCATTTATTACACAAAGTTCTGATGAAACTGCTGATAACTATTTCCCATATGCCTACGGCGACGCGGTTTCTTGTGGAGTTTTTGCTATTGAAGACGACATTGTTCGCTTTAATGACCTCAACACGATTACATTAAACGCATTGGCAGCAGTAAATAACTTAAAATTCGGCATTAATAATTTGCTTACCGAAACTCCTCAACTCACAATAACGTTCACAAATGGCAATAGTTCTTACTTTGTTTCGGTGCATAATAGAACAACTGCTTCAACCGAATTTTATAACAATCCAATTAGTTCTGCCAGTAATGGTTTAACTACTATTATCCTTGAAAATGACCCTACGTTGAATTTTAATGATTTATCATTTAACTGGGGGGATGATTTTGATATTAGAGTATATAATAAGCATCCCACATATGATTACTATTTTAGCACGGTTTCTCAAGTATCCCTTATAGAAACGCGTCTTGTGTCTGGATTACAATTTATTAATAATGCAACATATAACACCGCGAATCCTTATGCCACAGTTCAATTTACTCAGCCAAATAATGCTCCAACGCCATATTACTTTATAACTGCGCAAAAAAACAATGTTGCAGACTCTCCTATTTATAAATACTGTAATGCTCCTGAATATAACACTTTTAACGGATTAACATTAACAGGTCCTGATGATAGCGGAAGTTTTGTATTTGAAACTCAATCGTTAGAATCAACCGATGACAATTATTTCCTCTTTACATTAGGAGATGGGTTCACTATAACAGTAAGACCAGTTGATGCGAGTACCAATGAATTGGGAGATTTGAACAGCGTCTCATTTTTTGAAATACCTGCTGTAACTTCATTCACGGCTGGTATTAATGTTGCATTATCAGATAAACCAGAAGTTACATTTAAATTTAATAATGGGGGTAATTTTAACGAATACTATTATGCCGAAATTACAGATGAAAGTAGCACAATTGTTATTGAAGAGGTTTTAATGTATATTAAGGAAGGAGATATGCAGAGCACTGGCGTATTGAATCAAAGTGTGTTTGTTATATCAAAAATAGAAAATGCTGAGTACAATTATGTTCCCAACTTCAATTGGGGAGACCCATTAACAATTAAATTATACTTGAAGAACTCTAATATATATAATGAATCGGAAACAACTGTTTTAAATAAATATCTTGGTCCTGCAGCAATCGCCACAATTGCTGGTAAAAATATGGTATCTGGACTAACTTTTGCTCCTAATGATTCTATTAATAACACATCGCCTTATATTACGGTCAACTTTAAACGTCCAGATAATGTCGCGACAGATTCTTACTTTATTACAATAACCAATACAACAACCAATGTTTATAAGTATAGCAATGCGCCATACTATTCTGACTATACTAACTTAACATTAAGTGGTCCTGATGCTAGCGGGGTATATACATTTATTACACAAAGTTTGGATGATGCCGCTGATAACTATTTACCGTTTACCTTTGGACAAGGCCTTGAAGTAATTGTTCAAGCAGTTGAAGAATCAACAAATATATTAAGTGCAACAAACACAATTACCTTACCCGGATTGTCAGCCGTATCTAACTTAAGTATTAGTAAAAATTCACCATTAACAGATTATCCACAAATAACATTGTCCTTTAATGGGGGCAATGGTTCATATTTTGTACAAGTTTATAATGCTGAAAATGGAGAGGAACCTATTACTTATACAAACCTAATTAGTTCTACTAGTAACGGACTTACTAAGATTATTCTTGAAAGTGACCCTAGTTTAAACTATAATGACATTTCTTTTAATTGGGGTACTAATTTAACTTTTTTAGTGTACAATAAATATTTAGATTACCATTATTTAGGCACAGTTTCTGAAATATCTGCGTTTGGGAGTCAAAGCGTAAATAACCTATTTTTGATTAATAATGTTGACATTGATATAGAAAATCCTTATTTTACTGCATCTTTTGGTATGCCGAATAATATTAATACAGACTACTACTTTATAAATGTCTTTTTATACAACAACGATGGCTCTCCTTCATATTCCTTTATTTTTTCTAATGCTACCAATGATAACAATTATGGGACATTGGTATTAGATAATGATGGCTCGGGGGTATTTACATTTAGGTCACAATCCAGCGATAGTGCCGCGGCAAATTATGTGCCTTTTGCCTTTGGAACAAATGTTATATTAAAAGTAAGCCCGGTTGACAATAATACAAATATTTTAGGTCGCGATAATAATGCGTACTATAACGCAATTTCGCCTGCTGTTACCCTAACTAATATTCCCAATTTTTATCCAACAAGCAATCCAAGAGTTACGGTATTATTCACTAAAGATGATTATACAAATTATGATTATTATTTAAAAGTAACAAATAATACAAATGGCGGGGAAGTTACGATTATTCCTCAATTAATAAATGCCTACGACTATAATAAACAAGGATGTGTCTTTGTATTAGAAAACGACCAGGGAACTATTGACAATTTCTGTAATTTTAATTGGGGCGATGACTTAAACGTTAAACTTTATAAGAAAGACCCTAGTTTAATAAATTATTTTGGAGGTTTTAAAGAACTTAATATCTCTAACGGAGGTGGTGTAAGAAATTTAACCATTTCACCAAATCCGGAAATAAGTAGATATAATCCGTATATAATACTCAATTTTACAAAACCAGAAGATGCTATTACGACTTCATATTTAATTAAAATTGTAAGCAATACATTGAATAGTGAGTTTAACTATTCTAATACAGTGGAATATTCTGGAGTTAACAATTTAGACATAAAGGGTCTTAATGAAAATGGTAATTACGTATTAATTAGCGACCTTTATAATGGAAATATTAATTACGTATTTACAAGTCAACAAGATGATGAATTTGCTAATAACTATTTACCATTTAATTGGGGAGACGATTTGACAATATCTATAACATACGTTAATGAGAATTTAGGTCTAAGTCAAACTGTAAATGCTAGTATTGCAGAAATTTCAGAAGTTAGACAGTTGGCTATAGTCTCAAATGCTGATATGTATTATGATTCAAATAAACAATTCCATCCATATATTACATTTTCGTTTTTAACTCCTTTGACTGGTTCCCCTCCTGGAAACAGTTATTTTGCTATCGCAACAGTAAATGAATCAACAACGCCGCAAACATTCACATTTAACGGAAATTCCGCAGTTACTCAATCTATTGACCAGTACTCTTATAATTATCTTGACTTTGAATATGGCGATAAAATAGACTTACTTATTTACCCATTAAGTGGTTCATCAAACCGTTTAGGTAAAATAAGTTCAACCGTAACTGTTAAGCCATTAACCAGTGTAAGAAATTTACAGTTTATTTCAAATTCTGATATTAATAACGTTTCCCCATATATATCGCTTAAATTTAGACCGCCTGTTGATATAAGCGGCGAATACTATAACATTACGGTTAACAATAACAATACAAATCAATTCAACATGTTTAGGAACTTACCTGGATTTGGAAATGACCCTAATGAACGTGGACCATTAACATTAGTTGGGCCTGATGTAAGTGGTTACTATACATTTATTTCTCAATCATCAAATTCAAGCGCAAATAATTACTTAAATTTTACTTGGGGAGATTCTTTAACGGTATATGTTGCTGGATTAGACTCAAATGGAGACCCGGGAGCATTTGATGAAACCGGTATAACTATACCAGAATATTATCCACCTACTTGTGGGTGGTTACAGAATGATGATATATCATTGAATCCTTATGTAACAGTTCTTTTAGATATTAGCGGGGTTGATGCAAATGCTCTAAGTACTGTAAACAGTTATTATATGAATTTTATTGTAAATGATGTAACTATTACAAATATGATTGCTAATATTAGTACAGGGTCAATAACAACGGGTTCAATAATAGACAATTCAATTTACGTTCAAGCCATTCCCGGAACCACTACGCAATATAACTTTAAAACCCAGTCAACTAACACAAATAAATCAAATTATTTGTCATTTAACTGGAATGATAAAGTAGTATTAACTGTTTATCCTATAACAACTGGAACAAATAGATTAGGGCGTAAATCAGATAATTCAACAACAAGACATAATAATTCATTGCCAATGACAGTTAATCCAATTCAAAACGCGGACTATCAAATATCAGAACCATATATTACATTGAATGCAACATATTACTCCAAATACTATGTAAGCATTGTTGATAATTCTAATAATATGTGGAATTTCGTATACGAATCCGCTGGTAATACAAATCAAGAAGGCACGGTTACTACAATAATAACAACCAATTCAATTGTGCCAATCACGACAAAAATGCGTTACTTAAATGTTAGCGTATTTAATCTTGATGATACTACATACCAATTATATAACAAACAAACAATTACATATGATGGCATTAGTCCTGTCACACCATCAATCTTACAAAATTCAACAGTAAACCCAACGTATGGTTATTTAACAATACAATTTTCAGTTCCAACATTTGGAACAATAAGTGCGACAGCCCCATATGTTATAGCAGTAACAGAAATTAATAGTCAAACAAGAGCTATATACCAATCCACCGTCTATGATAATTCTCAAATTATTCCGGAATTAAGCAATGATGGGTTATCTGTATTTAAGGAGTCTGCTGTTATAAGAACTGCTAATAGGTCATTTACTACACAGTCCTATGATAATACTAAACCAAATTACTTACCATTTACTTGGGGTAATAATTATACAATTACTGTCTACGCAGTTAATCAATATAACTATTTGGGCGCGGTTTCAACGTTAAGCATAACTGGAATGCCCGCATTAACACTAGCCCTTGTTGATACTCATAAAACTCTAACCCCGACAGTAAAAGTAAAGGTAACTGGTACTACAAATTATAGTAATTTAAGAAGTAATATTTATGTTAATGAGAATAGCACAAACTCAGTTGGTCCATTATTCTTAACAAATCCATCATTTGATTCTAGTGGTGTTATAACTATTCCAACTGGTGCGTCTTGCATAAATTATCCAACTAGAAGTATAAATAGTTTTGGACAAACATCTGATATTTCTGGAAGTATAACTAGCGCGTCATTTGTTAGAGGCGATGAAGTAACTATTGATGTAAGAGTTAAAAACGATTTTAACCATCTAAGCGCCACTACAATAAGACCTATTTCAATACCATATTATTTGACAACTATTAGTAAGGCAGCAACAACAACTGTTGGGTCTAATAAAGTACTTACACGGGATATTACTTTTAATGGTCAGGCAATTGAACAATTATCATTTAGTGACATTTTTAGGGATATTAACGAGGATATTATTACACTGCAGTGGTTGTTATCTTTTACACTTTCAACAAATTATGAGCATAAATATAATACTAGTGATCCAAACTCCGAAAATGTATCATTGTCCATAGAAACAATTGGAGTAAAGGAAACAAATGATGAAACTAATGAAATAATAACAACTTATACTGATGCGACATCACCAGATTATCAATCTGTGTTAGACTCATTATGTATTACTAGCATTTCTTTAACAACGGTTCCATATACCACTAATAATAGAGCACTAATAAGTGCAAGGCTTATTGTAACATATAATGCAGCAAATAGTCTAAGTAATATATTTATTACAAGTGTTGTAAGTCCAACCATGAGTGGACAAAACAACTTTGGTTCTACATAAACATAATCGCAAATACCGGATATTAAAAAATATATAAATTAATAAAATTATATATTTTTAACACTGTTGACAGTCTACATAAATTTATTAAAAGAACGATTCATATCTTCTTCTAGTTGGTTTAGAAATGTCTCTGTCAACATAGAAACCTTTTCTTCGTTAGTTTTTATGTGATTTATTTGAAAATCTAAATCAGCAACATTCTCACCATCAGATTCTATTTGAGCCACAAGTTCTTGCTCTTCTTTTGATTCTTGTTGTCTTTGTTCTTGTGCTTCTGCAGCCAAAATTCTTTCTCTAACTGCCGCGTTATGTCTAGCAATAGCCTCTTGTCTTTTTACAAAAGTTGCTTGTCGTAAAAGCATTAACCGTTTCATTTCCGCGCTCATAATTATAATATAAATAGATATAAAAAATCTAAATAATAAAAATGTTTCCTTATTTTATGGGCGCGGGAATATTACCAACCTGTATTTATAAAAATAAACTATACTTTTTATTTGGAAAAGAGCACGAGTATTGTGATACGCCTGGATGGAGTGATTTTGGGGGTGGTACTGATAATTCAGAAACTTATATACAAACTGCTATACGTGAGGGTGGAGAAGAATTAACCGGGTTTTTAGGAAGCGATGCTCAATTATCTAAGATGTTAAAACAGAACGGAACCTATAATATTGACTATAAAGGTGCCGGGCATAGTAATTACCGCATGCATATTTTTAAGATGGATTATGACCCTGAACTAGTTTATTATTATAATAACAATCAACGGTTTCTACAGAAGCGTCTTGATGTATCTATTATTAAACGCACTAAAATATTTGAAAAAGCGGAGATTAGATGGATATGCATAGATGACCTTAAAAAAATGCGTAAAGAGTTTCGTAGTTATTTTCAGAACATTGTTGATATAATGTGTGACCAACATCATAAAATTAAAGGCTTTATTATGAAGTCTAAGAAGAATATTACTAGAAAAAATAAACACTAAATAGTATCAACTTATTGACAGTTGACCTTTAACATTATCTATAGTATATATAGTATACCAAATATGAATATGATGAATTTAAGATTTTCTGTTGCATATATGTTAATAATTGGTGGTTTAACAAACTATTATATTATGCCAAATGTTATGTTAAATGATGTTACAAATATAAGAAACAGCCTCGGTAAATTTTATCTAGCAGGTGTTATGGCATTTATTATGGCCATTTTAGAGGTCCTTATGTTTGATATTCATAATAAAACAATAACTGTTAGTTATTATATACCATTATTTGCCTGTTTTTTTATTACATTATGGCTTTATAGAAACCAAATAGCAGTTAATGAAGTCAACTATTTGAGAGAAATGATAGAGCATCATGATATGGCATTGCTTACTAGCAAAGGTATACTTAATAAGCCAGATGTTTCACCTAAGGTGCGCGAAATTGCTAAGAAAATAATAGATACACAAACAAGCGAAATTATTGAGATGAACGAACTAATTGAAGAGGAAAAACGCATATAACAATCCCAATAATAAAATAAAAAATAAAAAAAATAATAAAATAAAAAAATAAATTCTAATTACAATATATGTTTATTCAAGCACATATAAATAAATATATATTCAAAACAAAGGTATTACAAACCGCGAATGAAATAAAACAAGGAATGATGGGTAAGCAATTTACGGGTGATTTTAATGCTCTATTATTTGTTCTACGTAACAATAACAATACGTCATTTTGGATGAAAAATTGCATAATACCATTAGACATAATTTTTATTGATAATGAAAAAATAACAAGAATTCACCATAATTGTCCACCATGTATAACGGATGAGTGTAAAGGTTATCCTGGAAAGGGTAATTTAGTCCTAGAAATGCCAGGAGGAACATGTAAGGCATTAAATATAAAACGTGGCGCAAAAGTAGAGTTTACAAAAACATAGGTTCAGGGTTCTGGTTCAGATTCTTCAGGAAAGTGTTCTGATAAAGCAATATAATCCATCATAATTTTTTTATTAACCTGTGTTGTCGCAACTATATACTGTTCTTTCATTTCATTCGTAATATTTACCGAAATCCATAGTTGAGAAGACATACTAAATCTTATGCTCATGCTAGAGCCATTAATTATATTTGTGTTCCAGCCAATCTGTATACTCTTATTTTTACCTCGTTTTCCTAGCGTGGGCTCCCACGTATATGAACTCGGATTCAATGCCGAATGGTCCGAAGGTAAAATGAACCAATCATAGTATATTTTATGCATCGTCTCATCTCTTGCAATAATAGAATAGTGTTGAAAATTCTTTCTATTATTGATTTCATTGATAATTTCTGTAATATTACCCGGACTATCTATAGAGCAAACTGTAGTTAACCGATAGGAACTAATATTAAAATGGTCATGGCTTCCGGTCTCATATTTTACGGATTTGTTTGAGAAGTTCCCAATACTACTTGAAATATCACTCCCAGATGAATGGGAACCACTGCTCTGTTTATATATAGACTCCCCTGAATGTGATATAACTTGACTATTAATAGACTCCCATACTGATTCTTTAACAGGGTCTAAATTAATCAAATGATAACCACGAATACACTTCTTAAAATAACACTCAAATCCTTCTAATAGTTCTGTTGAAAATAGTAGTACCATAAGATATATTACTCGGGGGTGTTCCATTATTTTAATTTGATATAATAAAGTCAATTTTTATTGTAAATACTTTATCGGATTATATCCATAAATGCGTTCTAGTCCTAAATGAGATATCCCATGAATTCCAACTGCAATAGATAACAATAATATTAAATATAATGTACTGCCGGGATATGCCTCTAATCTAGTAAATTTTGAATAATTTAATACAATAATAATTAACGCAATAAATAAAAGGAGTCCATTCATTCCATGTGCATAAAAAGATGGTGGTAAATAATCCATATATTATATTATAATATAATTAGATATTATTTAACATATTTTAAGTCAAACAAATCATGATACTTAGTCTCAATGAGGTTTATTAACGTCTCTGCCTTCAAAAGTTTATCTCTCTTCAACATTTCGGCACCTTCCAACATCAAGTCCTTACAATTCTTTAAAATAAAAGTAGCATATTTATTAGCATCATCTATCAAGTCTACTACTTCACTATCAATCATCTCTTTATACTTATCGCTCAAACTAGGATAAATAATATTATGCTTACCCATACCATAATAAATAATCATTTTCTCGGCTAACTTAAAGGCCTCTTCAAAGTCATTAATTGCGCCAGTTGTTATACTAACATCAAAAAATAGTTCTTCTGCGATTCTACCGGCTAATAGGATTGCTAAGTGCTCAAAAAGTGCTTCTCTAGTATAAATGCTGGAAGTGGAGCCTTCAAAAACTGTGTATGCCGGGCTTTTTGGTGATGATAAATTAATAACAACTTTTGTCATTTTTGAATGATGTTTTGCTACTAGTCCCATAACAGCATGCCCCATTTCGTGAAGGGCTATATGGTCAATTATATCTGACGTAAATTGATGGTCAGTCGGTTGCCAACCAGCCATCATTTTATTCATAATAATATCAATATCCTTATACGTCATTATCTCTCTATCATATCTTAACGCATTTAACATGGCTTCATTTAATAGATTCTCTATTTGTGCTGCAGATAACCCCATAGTTAAATCTACCATATCCTTTATAACAATTGATTCATCGTATGGCTTCCCTTTTGTATGAACATTTATGACGGCCTCTCTCGTAGCAGAATCTGGAAGACCAATATATATCCGCTTATCTATGCGACCTGGTCTAACAAGAGCCGGGTCTAATAAGTCAGCACGATTCGTAGCACCAACTAAAAATATGCCAGTGTTATTTTTAAATCCATCTAATTGGACAAGGAGTTCATTAAGAGTACTATCTCTCTCATTAGAGGAGGATTCACCATCGCCAGAACGTTTACGCCCAATAGCATCTATTTCATCAATAAAAATAACACATGGAGCATTCTTCTTCGCAAGTGTGAATAATTCGCGCACTCTTGAAGAACCTACCCCGACATATTTGTCCTGGAATTCTGACCCCGAAACTGCTATAAAACCAGTCATAGCCTCACCGGCTAATGCTTTTGCTAATAGAGTTTTGCCATTACCTGGGGGACCTTCTAGTATAAGACCCTTTGGAACACGGACATTAAACTTTGCATACTTTGTATAGTTAGAGAGAAACTCAATACACTGAGATAATTCTAATTTAATCTTATCAAACCCACCTACATCGGCAAATTTAATAGGATACTTATATACGACTTCAAAGTTATCCGATTTTCTATCACGATTTTTGCCCCTACCAAATAAGTCATCATCGTCATTATCTTCATTATTATTGAACTGATTGAACATCCCTCTGTTAATAATAATACGAATCCCACCTGAACGCTTATGTGGTCCATTTTGTTCTTCTGGGTCTGACCCATTTATTCCGCCATTAATAAGTTTCTCTAAGTAGTCTAGGTTTTCATCATATTCTCTCTGACCTTCTTCACCAATCATAGCATAATCACGCTCTGTTTGGTTCTTTGAATTTAATCTTCTGACTTTGTCATTATAAACGGTTTTTGGTTTAAATGGGTTATAATTGCGTGTAAATGGACTATTACTCAATATAGTCTCGTTCTTCTCAGGGATATAATCTGGATTCTTAATTATATCATCCGGTTTATTGTTTTTATGTGGGATTGAAAGTGGATACTTCTTTAGATTATTAATATTAATATTAGAAAAATAACCGAATGCATTACCCCGCGGTATCATATTTAAAACTATAAAAAGTAGTTGAGAATATATAACATACGAAGAATTCATAAAATATAAAGTAATACTGTTTATTATTTTATATTGTTTATGCCTTTGAACATTATATAGGTTAATTATCTGGTATAGGTGGTTCAATAATACGTTTGGCTGCTTTTGGAATTACGTCTATCATTGGGTTTCTTACTTTCTCTCTTGAGAGAGATTCTGTCATTGAAATTTCTCCTAATTTTTGATTTATTAAAGAATTTCTGTATTTTTTTGTTATTGCGAATAGTGCTATAAACATACCAAGTGCTACTAAACAACTTATGGATATATAAATTATATCGGATGTTTTCATAGCATTATTATTTATACCTGAACTAGATAATATATTTTGATTTATAGATGGTGCTTGGGTTGGATAACTAAAAACAGTATAATCTGAAAAATGGATGGATGTTATATTAATTAATAACCCGAATCTAAGAAGATCAGTTGAAAAATTGTTATTTTTTATAGAAGTAATAAGTCTATTTGTTATTTTATTGTAGGTTGCTATCGGGGTTCTCTCTCCGATTGAATATGGAGATATGGTTATATTATATGTTATTCGTAGATGTATACTGACTAATAAAATACGACGATTTGTATTTTCTATGTGCATATTAGTAATAGAGTCCTCAGTAATTCCCGCAGTGTTTGCCGAAACCTTTTTAAATATAGATTCTACTGAAGGGGTGTCGGGATATTTTGCCCAACCATCTGCCCCTTGTTCTATTTGAAAGGATAATGGTATATCAGGTACTACAATACCAGCATTTGTTGGTGTAGGGTTATCAAAAGTAATAGGTATTTTTGGAATAGCCGTAGTTTTTGTTGGGCGATATGTTGGCGCAGGTGGTTGATAAATAGGCAGCATTGCTTCTGTTGGTTGACGCGTTGGTGAAAATATATTATACGAAATACTGCTTTTTGTGCCACTTTTACCAGTTGCTCCGCTTCCACTATTTGGACCGCTTTTACCAGTTGCTCCGCTTCTGTCAGTTGCTCCGCTTCCACTATTTGAACTGCTATAATTAATTGGACCGCTTCCACTAGTTGCACCGCTTCTCCCAGTTGCAACGCTTCTCCCAGTTGAACCACTTCCACTAGTTGCTCCGCTTTTACCAGTTGCACCGCTTCCACTAGTTGCTCCGCTTCCACCAGGTGCTCCGCTTCCACCAGGTGCTCCGCTTTTACCAGTTGCTCCGCTTTTACCTTTTATAGCATAACTATCATGATTTGAACTAAATTTAGACCCAATGGTATGTGACCCATACTTGGATTCAACCCCAGAACCATAACTCTTTCTTGAACTATAAGCAATAGATTGGCTATTTATTAAGTTTAAAAATAATGTTAATGAGAGAAATATTAATAATTGCATATACTTATATTAATAACAGTAAATATTTTTATATAAGTTAACAATTACAATTACAATTCCCATATAATCTCTGGTGGAGATTCCCATTCACAATATGGTATCGCCTTTGTGGTTGCTCGTTCAAGAGAGAGTAATTGTTCTAGAGCCATTTTACGCCGTTCAACAGGCTCCATATTCATTGGTAATTTACGACTAAGTTGTTTCCACCTCCATTCAAATTGTAAGGCAGCAGTCCAATCAGGAAATCCTTTTACATAACAAACTCTATGCCATATTTCGCCTTTTGATACCTTAATGCCAGTAGCATGGGCGCCCCCTTTAATCTCCTTATTATGTTGCCGAAGTCGCCTATCAACATCTATAGTTGCCCCAACATACGTTGCTTTATCCGATGATTCCAGAAGATACACAAACGACATTTAATAATAATAAATATAATTAAATTATATTTTTTACACTGACTGAAAAAAAAGAACTAGTTAAATATTATTATATTATAATATCACGTTATATTAATATAAATATTATGGAACCAGCAACAGCACAAGGACCACTACCAGCACCAGCACCAGCACCAGCACTAGACCAAGGACCAGCACCAGAACCAGCACTAGACCCAGCACCAGACCCAGCACCAGACCCAGCACCAGACCCAGCACCAGCACTAGCACCAGCACCAGACCCAGCACCAGACCCAGCACCAGCACCAGACCCAGCACCAGACCCAGCACCAGACCCAGCACCAGCACTAGCACCAGCACCAGCACAACCCCCATCACCAAATAACGTATTTGTTCGCGCACATGTAAAAGCCATTCCGAACCCCGAACAAATTTTACAGATTTATAGAGAATCCGATGCAAGGCATGATTTAGAACCACAACTGAACCAAACTACAAATGCACAAGGTATAATAACTACAGGTGATGTATTAGAAACATACCCGCTTGCATGGCAGAACCAGTGGGCATTTTATAATCAGTCTAGTTCTAGTAATTCTGGTGGAGCCGCTTATAATGAGGACAGAATTTTTACAAATTATGTTTATTCTAGTTTAACCCCGAGGACATCTCAAGACAAGATATTAGAAGATTATAATGTAAGAACTGACGTTACGTTTCAACATGATATTAGTTATAACAGAAAAGACCCAGCAAGCAAACTTACTAGTAAATTTTATCCCCAAATGGATGTATCAGGAAAGCAATCAATTATTCAACAAGAATTAGCGGACCTAGGAATAGATAGAAATATTTTTTTATTTGTTGATACTTCTAAAGCAAAATTAAAAAAAGACCTTACTTATGCATATGGGGATACATGTTTCTTCTGGGTAGATAGCCGAGCACAAAAATATGATGCTGCCGGAAGAACAAATCCAGATAGTGATATTGGTAAAAAAATGTGTGGCTGGACTGACCCAAGTAACGTAAATTTTCGTTATTGTTGGGAAAACGTTCAACCTGGATTAACAACAGGATATTTATTTAATAGTTATAAGATTCCGCCTCAAGTGCCAGGATATCCCCAATATCCACAAGAATGTGTTTTTTCAAAATATGATATACAACTTCTGGCAACAACCACCGATCCAAATAACCCAGATTTATTAGAAGGGAAACTTGTCTTAACACATGGTGATGAAAGAAACCAAAAATACATTTATTCAGATAAAACGTTGGCAAATAAAAGCGGAACAAATGTAAATTTATACGCAAAGGCTGCTGCATCTTTAACAGATTTTATTGCGGCATTAACTAGTCCAGGAACTCAAATGGATAAATGGAGAAACTCATCCTTGGTTATAAGTAAATACTGCGGAGATACGCTACAGGCATTAATGACAGCAATATCCATGACAATAGGGATTCGTGTAAAGTATACAAATTATTCGCAACAAGGTAATACAATTGAAGAAATTCCAACAAACCAAAATAGCATATTTGTAACATACGATAGAATTGCAGCAGCATTTGCTATACATTTTTTAGGTATTCCTGTAATATTAGATAGAGGAGATACATGTGATATATTTGTGCCAAAGAGTTTTCAAGACCCGTGCAGACAGTTTATGAGCGCATTTCCGAATGAAAACTTTTATCAAGACCTTTTAACAAAATATAATGGACTAATTCAAGGTTATGCTAATAAATACGTAACCGTTACAAATTATTTTGAAATTTTAAAACAACATATAACTAAACTGGCAAATATTAATATTAATATTAATAACGGTAATGCAACTGACGCTGATGAAACATATAGATATGTGATTGCATTATGGAAGCATGCATTACATGCAACTCAATTATATGGTACATTTGAGGAAACCTATGATACCGATGACATATCCTACAATATAATTGGCGAACTTCAAGAGAAAATACGAAATATAAATGATTTATGTCGCGATTCTACTGCTACAGAAGAATTAAAAAAAACCCGGGTAACCGATGTAACATTATGGATTAATGAAAACGTCGGATATTTAAATTCCAGAATTAATTCGGTTTCATCTACTATTAAAGCAGTAGATGATTTAATTAATATAATAAATTATGTAAATACTGATTTAGGTCAATTTTTAAACGTTAATAACAACGTTGGTAGAAAATTATTACTTAATAAAAGAGTATGGGACCTTAAGATAAAAAGTGATATTTTATATAAAGCCAACCCCTTTAGTCACGCACAAAGAGGGCGTTCATTAACTAGTCGCATAATGACTTCTCTCTTTAATAATGCCGACCAGAACTGTTCTATATTTGCAATGGGGGATATAATGACAATTTGCGATTTTTTAAAAAGCCCTTTTGGAGAATCAAAAATAACAACAACTGATTCTAGTAATATAAGCATTAAACGCGCATTTATTACTCAAATTGATGCTTTTATTCACAATTTAACAACTAATCAAGCAATTAATACTAATTTTAACGATATTATAGATAAGTTCCGTAATAAATTAGTAGATATAATAGGAATCCCTATACGACAATTTGGGGGAATGTATCAAGAACAACAGGACCCAGAAGACAATATAAATGAGTTAACTCGTATAATAAAAATGGAATTATTAATAAAAACAATTTGTTGCTTACGCGATAGTTCAAAAAATATTATTTTTAACGTTGAAGATGATAATTTTTTTAATGTTGAAGATGAAGATAAAACTCATTTATACGATGATACTGAATTTAGACAAGATACTGCGGATGAACCAGATGATATTAACCAAGTGTATCTTATTAATAAAGAAATTGCAAGACAATTATCAATTAAAAACGTTTTTGATGGTATATCACGCATTTATCAAGATACCCCATTATCGCCACGTTCTTCTAGAAGCGAATATCATAAGGACCCCATTTTGGTTCAAAGAGTTAAAATAAGAGAAACAACAAAACGAACTTTAACCGACGAAGAACGTCCCAAAGATTATGATGATGTTGATGATTCGTATGATGATTCTAAAGAAACAATAATTTATAAGTTAACTGATAATGGAGAGGTGTATATAGTTGAATTAAGTAAATATAGCCCAGAAATAATAACGTTTAATGATGCGGAAGCAATAATAGACATGGATTCTGAGAACCCGACGTTTGATAGATTATTCAGAAGCGTAATTAACCAAATTTATATGGCATGCGAGAGTTCTAATACCAATATACGCATTGATGTAAATCGCGAGTTTCTTGATTTGTTTATTAGAGTTCTAAATGGGTTGGGACTTGGCTTGGATGTCAACGCAATATTGAGTGGAGCCCAAGTTGCGCCTCAGTCCCCAGTAGCATCAGGCCAAGGAGTAGCAGAACAGCACACACCAGAGCAAGCCATTCAAGGAAGTGTGCCATCGTCTGCTGCTACCACCCAGGCAGCAGATACACCATATTCAACCCAAGCCCCAACCCAAGCCCAAAGCCAATCCCAAAGCCAAGCCCAAATAACCCCTGGAGCAGCAGCAGCAATAACAGCAGCAGCAAGAGCAACATCAGGAGACATTGGGGAAGAAGAGGGAAAGTCCGACGAAGAATCACAATCACCAACTGGTGGAAAACCCAGAAAACCAAAGCATACAAAGCGTAGAAAATATAAAAAGCAACAAAGAAATACTAGAAGGGGTAAGCAAAATAAAAGAAAAAGGCAAACAAGAAAGGTAAAGAATATTAAAAAATCAAACACATATAAACATAAATAACCGAATAAATATATATATTAAAAAGTGAACTTAAAGAACAAGGAAAATAAAAAAGTCCAAAAGTGTTCGAGAAATTCAAAAATGGACAAAAAAAATGTCCAAAATCAGA
>Ga0209443_1000508_pt1 | contig 26466 bp, 19 predicted proteins | sample LauGreBMM110DCMD_2_FD_187571 | JGI IMG/M metagenome (GOLD analysis project Ga0209443, IMG submission 187571) | Freshwater lake microbial communities from Lake Michigan, USA - Su13.BD.MM110.DCMD (SPAdes) (version 2) | ecosystem: Environmental > Aquatic > Freshwater > Lake | place: Lake Michigan... | reverse complement strand
TGACGGCCTGATCATTGTAGGCTTTTGCAGCACGGAAAAAATCCTTGATTTCTTGCAGCTGATCAAGTCCTCTTTTCAATGGATCTACCTGCGGGCCTTGTCCACCGCCAAAACCACCGTAGCGGCTTGGTCTGTTGTAAAGGGCAGGCATGTTCATGAAAATATTATTGTCAACTGCATAAGCGGCATCTTCCCAATTCCACGCATCTAACTGAACAACAGAAGAGGAACCACTGATGATTCCACCCTGTGGTACAATATTGGCATGGGTAATTCCATTGGTTTTTAGGGTATTGATGATCTTGGAATCGGTGTTGTAGGCAACCAGTGAACGGATGGAGGGATTGTATTCCCCAATCTCGGTTTCATCAACTGTTGCACGAATTGAATTCACCTCAACCAATCCGAGGTTGGAGTTGGCCAGGATAAGGCCTGGGTAAACATGTTTGCCTTTTGCATCCACCTTGAAGGCATCTGCAGTGGCTGTGATCCCTGTTCCGATTTGGGTAATCTTTCCATCACGTATTTCAACGGAGGTATTGTTGAGGACCTGTCCGTTTCCAACGTGAACCGTGCCATTCATGATGATGATGGGCGCTGTTTGTTTTGAAGCAGGATAAACAGATTCCTGTGCATGGGCAACAGCGGTAAAGGCCATGCCTGCGAGTATGCTGAATAATATCTTTTTCATGAGAATGTTTTTATTGCTGATTAGTCTTGATCAATGGTAAGGATTCCGTGGCTGTGGTCGTGGTCTCCGCAGTTCATGAGAATTGAATAGCTTGGGGTTGGAGGAGCCATGGGTCCGCCAGCCCTTTTTTCGCCATTCATTTTTTGGATGAGCCTGTTTCTCTCTGTGGTTTGTTGCTTTCTCATTTGTGCATCTTTTTCCCTGTCGAAATAAACGATGCCATCCACCATTGTTTTTTCTGCCTTTGCATAAATGCTCAGTGGATTATCGCTCCAAAGAACAAGGTCAGCATCCTTACCAACTTTGATGCTACCCACGCGTGCATCAACATGCAACATTTTCGCAGGATTGAGGGTAACCATTTTGAAGGCATCCTCTTCTCCCATTCCACCAAACTTGATGCTTTTTGCAGCCTCTTGGTTGAGGCGGCGGGCCATTTCCGCATCATCAGAATTGATGGCAACATTAAGGCCTACTTTGGTCATGATGGTGGCATTGTAAGGAATGGCATCAAGCACTTCCATCTTGTAATTCCACCAGTCAGAGAAAGTGGAAGCGGCAGCACCATGGGCTTTCATCTTGTCAGCCACCTTGTATCCTTCAAGGATATGGGTGAAGGTATTGAAGGTGAAGCCCAGCTTTTCTCCCACTTTCATGGCTGCGTTGATCTCGCTTTGAACATAGGAGTGACAGGTGATGAACCTTTTTTTGTTCATGATCTCCACCAATGCTTCCAGTTCCAGGTCGCGGCGAACCGTTTCATATGGATCTACTGCAACGGGTAAAATTTTCTTTCCTTTCACTACTGGTGCAGTTGTTGCTGATGCTGCTTTAACAGCTGCTTCATAATCCTTGGCACGGGTGAAGGCGTCTGTCAATACCTGTTCAACACCCATGCGGCTGTCAGGGAAACGGGTATTGCCCTGTGAAGAAGAAGCGCGTTTTACATTTTCTCCCAAGGCAAATTTGATGAATCCATCAGATCCTTCAAACTTCAGTTTGTCGTCATTGGCACCCCAGCGCAACTTGATCAGTTGTGTCTGGCCTCCGATCGTATTGGCAGAGCCATGAAGGATATGGGATGATGTAACACCGCCGCTGAGTTGGCGGTAGATGTTGATGTCATCCGGATTGAGGTTGTCTGCAATGCGCACTTCAGAAGTAACCGACTGACCGCCTTCGTTGATGGATGATGCTGCAATATGGGAGTGTTCATCAATGATTCCGGCAGACAGGTGTTTGCCTGTTCCATCAATTACTTTGGCAGATGCATCTTGCAGGTTTTTTCCAATTTGCGCGATCTTCCCATCCTTTACCAATACATCAGTTCCCTCAAGTCTTCCTTCATTTTCATTGGTCCATACCGTGGCATTTTTAATCAGGACAACTTCTTGCTTAGGTGCTTCTGTCCAGCCATAGGGCGTAAACGGATAGGTTACTTCACCCAGCTTTGATGCCATTCTTTTCCTTGAAGTGTCTGCTGTAACAGCTGTTGCAGCTGCAGTGTAGGCTGATACCGTCCAGGTGAGTTTGTTGCCTTCGCCATCTTCTCCGTAACCATTCCAATCAGCACCATTTTTCATTCCACTGAGGCGAATCATGTTCCTGGATTTCTTTTCTGGCGTGAAATTCAGTTTGACCATTTTTCCATCAAAGGTGAATTTGGCAGCAATGGTATCTGTATTGATCACATTGGCAGCACTGGCTGATTTCACTTCCAGTGCATAGGTTTTGGTGCCCTGTGCAGACTGGATGGCCAGTGAATATTTTCCTGCAACATCCATCCATTTTTCAGGTTTGATGCTGTACTTGTTGCCCTGTACCCAGTTTTCGATGATGGATGTTTTTTCGCTGAAAACATTTCCAGTAGTTACCAGGAAGTTGGCGATTTTTCCTTGCTCCAGTGAACCCACCATATTGCCCACACCCAAGGTATTGGCAGGAGTAGTGGTCAGTGCTTCAAGTGCCTTGCTTTCTGAAAGGCCATTTTCAATGGCTTTGCGGAGGCTCGACATGAAGGCGGAAGGGGAGCGAAGGTCTGCTGTGGTTAGGCAGAAAGGTATTTTGGCTTTTTCCAATGCGGCCGCATTGGTTGGTGCCAGTTCCCAATGTTTCATGTCTGCCAGTGAAACAAATCTTGCATCATTGGGGTCTTCAACATCCATGGCCATAGGGAAGTTTAATGGCACAATAAGGGTAGATCCTGTAGCGGCCATTTCAGCGATGCGCTGGTATTCATTGCCACTGGTTTTGATGATGTACTGAACGCCAAACTCATCACCAATCCTGTCTGCCCGCAGTGCATTCCATTTGTCGCTTGCATCAAAAACCTGGGGGAGTCCCTGGATATTGTTCCATGCAAGGAGGCTGAGGTTCAGTCCTTCTTTTTCAGTATTCTTCTTGTACCATTTGGCATCCAGGTAAGTTTGTCTCAACAAAGAGATATTGCCCATCATGGAAGAGGGGTAAGACTGTGTTGAAGTGCCTTTAACGAAAGAGTAATGGGCAGAGGCTTTTTCTTTGAGGATCACCATGTTTTCTTTCATGGAAGCCAGTGAAACAAATGCACCGGTTCCTCTGGCGATACCATCTTTTTGGTGGGTGAGCACTGCTCCAAAACCTATCTCACGCATGGCTTTTGCCTTGGCATCATCAGTAACAAATATGTTTGCAGCGTTGACATCTGCTTTGATGGCCTGGTTCCAGCCAAAAGCACCTTTGGTACCAGAGCTGAGCTGTGCTGCGCCAAATCCTCCTCTTCCAAATCCACCTTGTGCCTGTGCTTGTGCTGGCATGCCATAGTCGGCAAAGAGGTCAATGAAAGAAGGGTAAATATGTTTGCCGGTACAGTCAACAACAATGGCGTCTGCAGGAATGGTTACCGCTGTTCCAATGGCCATGATTTTTCCGTTGCGAATGATCATGGTGGCATTGGTCAGGGTGCTTTGTGCATCCTTGACAATGGTTGCATTTTTAAAGGCATAGGTTGTTTCCCTTTCGTCTGCCACACCATTCACGGGGAAGGTGGACTGGGAGAAAAGGGCGATACTGAAGCATCCTAAAAGGATGGTCAAACAAAGTTTTCTCATGTGCTTTGGTTTCGGTTTTAGTAAATGTTAAGGTAACAAAAATTGTGCTAAGGTTGCCTATCTGTTTATTGGATGCCCAAATTCGCAAAAGCTTTTTTGAAGGCTTCAAAATCAAGGGCTGGAAATTCAATGTTTTGGCTCAATACAGCAGATATACCTTTTTTCAGATCAAGCTGCGCTTGTTCCTGGACCACGAACCAATGCAATGCGCCAAGGTGTTTTGCCAGATACACCTGTTCTGTTTGCCCTGGTGTGGGAATCAATAAGGCTCTTTTTTTCAGCTTCAGTAGGTCCATTACAGAAGAATAGCCTGAACGGCAAATCACTGCTTTGGCAGTGGAAAGCATCTCGGACAATGCGGTTGCATCCAAATGGTTTTCAAATTGGATCTTGCCCCTGTTCTTCAGTAAAGGTGCACCTGAAGGAAGACCTCTTACAAATACCACTGCTTCATCAATGTTGGAAAGCTGATCAATCAATTTATTTTCCAGGATTGTTCGTTGTGGTTCAGGTCCTGACAAGAGCACCAGCAGGTGTTCACCTGCCAATGGCTTGGCTTCGTTCAACCGGGAAAGGGGGCCAATGAAGGCATAATGGTTTGGCATGGACAATGGGTGCGATAATTTTCCAGCGATATTGATATCCCCTGCTGCATCAGGTATCCAGCAGCTGTTGAACCGGTTGATCCATCTGTATAGCAAGGTCCTTAGCAGCCCATCACCCATCCTTCCAAATCCTGAAATGATGCCCAGCTGGTGCGTGATAAAAACAGTGCTGGTTCTGGTTGTATAGAGCCCATAGCGGTTGTCGCTGATGATCAAATCCCATTGGTTGGTATCCAGTTGATGGTCAAGCCACTGGTGTTCATTTTTGATGGAACGAACAATTTTAGGCACTTGCATCAATATTTTTGGGATGAACAATGCGCCTTTTTTGGGGTAGTTGATGCGGTAGCCTTTCAGGGGTATAACCCTGAGTTGGGGGAACTCTTTGGTCAGCAAATCTGCTATATTTCCCTCCCCTGCGAGTGTAAGCTCCCATCCCCGTTCAAGCAGGTAACTGATCAACGGAATGCAACGGGTGGCATGCCCCAAACCCCAGTCCAGTGGGGCAATCAGTGCAGAAGGTTTTTCTATTTGCTTATTTGTAGGAATTAGTAAATTTTTTATAATATGTTATAATTGATTGGCATTTGTATTTTTTATTTAGATAAAATGTACATTAGCATGAGATGAAACGTACATTTAAGAGAACAATTGTAGTTGTTTTTTTATTAATAAGCATATCAACCATGGTGTCTTGTGGTGTCAGCAACAAAAGCAGTTGTGGCTGTCCTCCCAAAAAAGGCTTTGTGGGATATTGAAATAATTATGAAACGTCAAACCAGGGATTTGTTGTTGCTCCGCAAGGATGAAGTTCAGGATAAAATTTCCATTGAAATGGAAATTGCTGTCCTGAACAATCTGTTGCAACATGTTGAAACAACCACTGCACTCTGTGTTGCTTATGAACTCATTGACCTCAACCGGTTTAAGATTTTTCATGATCACCTCTCAATTTCAAAGGCGCTGAAACCCAATGCCATCAAGCCTTTTCAGTTTTTGGTGAACAAAAACTAATCAAAAGCAATGGGTCAAGGAATGCTCCTCAACCCATGGTTTTCAACCAAAAGACTATTTCCCAAAAGGATCCATCTTCGTTGCAGCAACCTGCTCCATGTATTTTTTCCAGCTTCCTTCCTTGAAAGCATTCGCTTTTTTCACCGCATCACTGATCAGTCCAGCTGCCCTTTCCACCAGCATTTTTTCCTGCGCACCAGGTTCAATGGATTTTGAACTGATGGCACTGCTTGCCTGCTGGTATTGGTTCATGACCGTGATCTGTGGAACCTGTCCGTAACCCTGTTTGGTTTGGGTTGTACCACTGATGAATTCTCTCAATGCCTTGATCTCGTCCTGTAGTTTCTTGGTAGATTTTTTCAGTGAATCCACCGTCGCACCTTTCATCTCCTTGGTATAGGTTTCCACTTTTTTACTTGCCTCATCAGCTTCCGTCAGCAAATCCATGGCCTCAATCAGCTGGTCCCCGCTTTTCTTCAGTTCAGCACGCAGGACAGCCTGTGCTGTTTTGATGTTGTTTCTGTTGCCCAATCTCGGATCATCCAACAGCGTGATCATGGTAGAGTCGCTGATGTCTTTATAGGCCATGACCACTTTGTATATACCTGGCAAGGCTTTTTGTCCTGCAGGTTCTGCTCCTCCACGGCCTCCTCCGCCTCCGCCCATTCTTCTACCGCCGCCACCACTACCAGGTGTGCGGAATCCTTTTTCTTCCATTCCCCAATAGGCCCTGTTGAAGCCTGAATCAGCAGCCCATTTCAGATTCCTGATCACTTCATTTTTATCATTATAAATTTTTACAACAACTGAATCTTTTTTGGCTTTTGCTGATGTGTCTGAAGAAGCTTTGATGAAATAGGAGATGGGTGCATTGGCTGGCCTGTTTTCAGCATCCCAGATGCCCCAGGTGCTCCACTCATATCCTGGTGCATTCTTGAATTGGGCCTGCACCACATTGCGGCTGTCAAACGCAACAAAAGCCTTGTTCAATATGCCTTTGTTGGCAGCGAGTTTTCTCAATGGCCTGATGTCGTCAAGGATCCAGAGTGCGCGTCCGAATGTTGCAATCACAAGATCCGCTTCGCGCTCCTGGATGGCAAGGTCATAAGTAGACACGCTGGGGTATCCATTTTTCCATTGCTGGAAGCTGACACCATTGTCAACGCTTACCCAGAGTCCCTGCTCGGTTCCGGCGAAGATCAGGTTGGGCTCTGTTGGATCTTGCAAAACACAGAGGGCATAACCGATGACTTTTTTCTCATCAACCAACCTGGTCCATGTTTTTCCAAAATCGGTGGTCCTGAAAATATAAGGTTTGAAATCACCCCTTCTGTAATCGTTGGCTACCACAAAGGCTTCGGCCGCATTGTACCTGGATGCTTGTATCTGTGGTATCCATGCGCCAACAGGCAGCCCTGGTATTTTTCCCCTGAAATTCATCCAGGTTTTACCGCCGTCTTTGGTCAGCTGCACATTGCCATCATCCGTTCCTGCCCAGATCACATTCTTGTCTTTTGATGAAGGGGCTATGGTCATGATGGTACAGAAGTTCTCTGCACCGGTGATGTCTATCGATATACCACCATTGTTTCTTTGGTCGATTTTAGCACTGTCATTGGTGGAAAGATCCGGTGAGATGATTTCCCATGAAGCACCCTTGTTGGTGGAGCGGTGCAGGTGCTGGCTGCCAAAGTAGATGGTAGAATTGCTGAAAGGATCTTGCGCAATGGCCGCATTCCAGTTGAAACGCAAGGTGGTTTTGAGGTCTGGCGCAGGTGGTTTTACATACCAGCTTTCGCCTGTTTTAACGTTGTACCGGCCAACAGATCCGCCCTGGCTCATGGCAAATACCCATGATGCATCGTCCTTGTCGGGCATCACATCAAATCCATCACCACCCCAGAGGTTGTCCCAATAATAATTCTTGATGCCGCCACTCATCCAGGTATAGGCCGGTCCTCGCCAGCTGCCATTGTCCTGCATGCCACCCATCACATTGTAAGGCATTTCATTGTCTACATTGATGTGGTAGAATTGACCTACAGGCAGCTTCTCATCAAAGAGCCAGGTCTTGCCCTTGTCCCTTGTAATGCCGATTCCGCCATCGTTTCCATCAATGATAAAGTTGGGATTGGTGGGATGGATCCAGAAAGCATGGTGGTCAGGATGAATGCCGTTATAAGGAATGACCACTTCAAAATTCTTTCCTGCATCATCGCTTTTTGAGATCATTTGATAGATCAGCCAAAGCCTGTTTTCATTTTGTGGATCGCAGGCGATTTCTTGAAAATAGAAAGGCCTGGTAGACACAAACTCAGGGTTGCTGTTCATCAGCGACCAGGTCTGTCCACCATCATCCGATTTGTACAATCCATTTTTTGTTGCTTCCACCAATGCGTAAACACGGTTGGGGTTGCTGCGGGAAATGGCCAGTCCAATCCTACCAAGGTTGCCAGCAGGCAAACCTTCTTTTTCGCCTAATTTTTTCCAGTTTTTTCCTCCATCAAAAGTCATGTAAAGACCGCTGCCAGGGCCACCACTGTTGAGGCTCCATGGGGTTCTGCGGTGTTGCCACATGGCCACAAACAATTTGTTGGGATTGGATGGGTCCATGATCATATCTGCTACGCCGGAAGTATCATTGGTGAAGAGGATTTTGTCCCAGCTTTCACCACCATTGGTGGTTTTGAAAACACCCCTTTCAGGATGTTCTGCATAAGGGTTGCCAATGGCACCCGCATAAACGGTATTGGGGTTGGAAGGATCTACAATGATGCGGTGGATGTTGCGGGTTTTCTCAAGCCCCATCTTTTTCCAGCTCTTGCCGCCGTCGATGGTCTTGTACATCCCTTCTCCAAGGCTGATAGAGTTTCTTGGATTGCCTTCACCTGTTCCTACCCATACGGTGGAGGGATTGGATTGCTGGATAGCAATGGAACCAATGTTGAGAATAGGTTGTTCTTCAAATACAGCCTCCCAGCTGGCGCCCTGGTTGATGGTTTTCCAAACGCCGCCAGAAGCAGCGCCCAGGTAAATGGTATTGGGATCTGCCACTACTGCGTCGATTGCAGTGATGCGGCCACTCATTCCGGCAGGTCCAATGTTCCTGGGTTTCCAGGACTTGAATTGGTCCAAACCAATCTTTTGTCCAAATGAGGCATTGCTGATAATCATAAAAAGCAGCAAAAACAATGAATACCTTTTTATCATGGCCATTATTTTCAATTTTTGGAAAATTATGGATTAATCAGCTTGTCGGAAAATTTCTTTTTATTGAACAAAATGGCCAAAAATCTATCTAACTTAACGGAATCATTTTGCCATGTTGGTGAAACGGATTAATTTAGTGTTTAAACATCAAAAACAAGTACAATGAAAAAACAGTTATTCAGTCTTGCAGCGTTTTTGCTTTTAGCAGCTTCAGGTGCAGTGGCCCAGACCACATGGAAAGTTGACAAGGTACATTCCAATGTAAAATTTGCCGTTTCTCACATGGTGGTTTCTGAAGTGGAAGGTTCATTCAGGATGTTTGATGGCAGCCTTGTGGCTTCCAAAGCAGATCTTTCCGATGCCAAAGTAAGTTTTGCTGTTGATGTTGCTTCTGTGAATACAGACAACGAGAAAAGAGATGGTCACCTGAAAAGCGATGATTTCTTTAATGCCGAGAAATTTCCCAAGATGAGCTTTGTGAGCAAATCAATGAAGCCTTTGGGAGGTAACAAGTATGCCCTTACTGGCGATCTTACCCTCAGGGATGTAACCAAAACCGTAACATTTGATGTTACTTTTGGTGGACAAATCAATACCCAAAATGGCGGTGCTAAGGCAGGTTTCAAAGCAAAGACTACGATTGATCGTTTGGCTTTTGGTTTGAAGTGGGACAGGGCTTTGGAGACTGGTAGTTTGGTTGTAGGTAAGGATGTTGATGTTACTATCCTTGTTGAGATGGATAAGGCGAAGTAAACAGCCAGGGGAAAGGGATGAGGGGAACAGCCAGGGACTAGGGACAAGTGAAGCAGCCTTTCAAAAAATCCTCTTGATTACAAATTCCCCAAGCCTATTTATCTAGCATCTCAAAATATTGAAAGGGGCTCAAGCATTGCTTGGCCCCTTTCAATATTATAACTTCAACCTCTTCAACAGGCCGCAGGCCGACTTCAACCCCTTCAACATTCCGTAGTCAGACTTCAACCCCTTCAACCTCTCTACACCTCTCTCAACCTCTTCAACAGGCCGCAGGCCGACTTCAACCCCTTCAACTTCTTCAACCCTTCTTATCAAACCCCAAAATCACCCCATTGATGCAATACCTCAGCCCCGTTGGCGGTGGTCCGTCATCAAACACATGTCCAAGATGGGCCTTGCATTTTCCGCATTGTACCTCAGTTCTTTTCATACCAATGGTATTGTCTGGCGTGTAAATGATGCTTTTTTTGGTGACGGGTTCAAAAAAGCTGGGCCATCCACAGCCACTGTCAAATTTGGTATTGCTTTGAAACAGGCTATTGCCACAGGCGGCACAGTAATAGGTTCCTTTCTCATCAAACTTTTCAAATTTGCTGGTCCAGGGTCTTTCTGTTCCCTTTTGCCTGGCAATATAATACTGCTCAGGCGTCAAAGCCTTTTTCCATTGTTCTTCCGTTAGTTCAACCTTTTCTTCGTTGTTCCTGGAGAAGGCAGGATTAATTGTTGTGTCACTCATTTTAGTTGCTGTTTTTTTGTTTTTTTCCTGGGCATTGGTGCAGCTGAATTGTATCAGCGCTGTTGCCATCAGGAGGAAAGTGATTCTATTCATTGTTCTCTATTTATTGCTTTTGTCCATTCATGCATCATTAAGGATTTTGCCCGCAATGATGTAGTTTCCGGTCTTGTTTCACCACAAATCTAATTATCTTTGGCTTCCGGTTTTGTTAAGGAAAACATACCGGAACAAAACTAAAACATTAAAACTGGCATAGATGTTCAATTTGATCCTGTTTGGACCTCCCGGTAGCGGAAAAGGTACACAATCTGAAAAACTTATCACAAAGTATGGTTTCAAGCATTTGTCAACCGGAGATATTCTCCGGTCTGAAATTACCAACCAAACCCAACGGGGGCTGGAAGCCAAATCCTTCATGGATGCAGGAAAGTTGGTGCCGGATGCAGTAGTGATCGGCATGGTTGGTGCTGCCATTGCAGCAAACGCAGGCGTATACGGATTTCTATTTGATGGTTTTCCCCGCACCAAGCCACAAGCGGAGGCGCTGGACGTGCTGCTCAATGAACACGGCACATCCATCAATGTAGTATTGGCCATGGAAGTGCCAGAGGAGGAATTGATTGCAAGAATGATTGGCCGTTCCAAAACGTCTGGCAGATCAGACGATGCAGATCCTGAAGTGCAGAAAAAAAGACTGAATGTCTATAAAAATGAAACCCTGGCAGTTGCAGACCACTACAGTCAGTTTGACAAAGTGGTTAGCCTGAACGGCCTGGGTTCCATTGATGATATTTTTAGTTCGCTCTGTGCTGAAATTGATGCAAGGGGATAAAGATTCCCGCACATTGTCTTTTACTCCTCAATGACCCTGAAATTATGAGGATCGGAATGCAATGACACCATGTTCATCCTGGTAGGGGCCGAGATAAACCCGCAGGTAGATGCGGATGGCGGCCAGTTCGAGGAAGATGAAGCTGAGGATAAGCAACACCATATCCATTGCCTGACTGGTTTCAATGTAGGTAAACAACACATCAATCCCGATAAACGCTGTTGTGATTGGAAAACCGATGATGCCAATCGTACTCAACAAGAAAGCCAGGGCTGTATTTTTGTACCTGAATCCAAGTCCCGAAAATTGATTGAGTGTCAGTTCGCCCTGTTTCTTTTCAGTAAAGCGCAACAGGAAATGGCCAGCCAGAAAAGCAGCCAAGATACCTCCGACATAGAGGTACATGTCAGTTAGTTTTTCCGGTGCTGCTGTTAGGAAGCCAAAGAAGAGGCCGAGGTGCGCGAGCAAAAGCAATTTCCAGGCAGACTGGGCTTTGCCCCTGAATGAAAAGGCAGCAAGGGTCAGGGCAAGGGCGATGCCAAAAAAGAGTGTTGTGATGTTTGCTGCTGTTATATAATTGCGTTTTTCAAGCATGGACGTTCCACGAAACATAACACTCATCAGCAGAAAGGCATAAAAAGGTTTATTCCCCATGAACCCAAACTGTTTGCCGATCCATTTGAACGGACTCCAAACATACTTGTACATATTGATATCCATGTTCCATTCTTTCACGCCCAGCGTGTAAAGTGTTGCCTGGATACGCCCCAGTGGTTTATCTTTTGGGGGGTGGTAGTGAAAAATCTGGTGGTGGAGAAGGTAATTGAGTACAGAAGGAGATACCAGCAGCTGATAGGTGCGCAGAAAAGCATTTCCTGCGAAATGAATGAGAGCAAGTACTTCCCAGCCCAACGCCACTTCTATAAACATCAAACCGATCTGCGCTGCGGAGGAATAGGCAATCTGTGTTTTCACCGATGTCTGTATCCTGGCAATGGTTGTGGATATGATGGCGGTTAGGGCTCCGAAAACGAGTACGGACCACTTGATTACCGGCAGGGGTTCCCAGATGGGCATCGTACGGAGGAGAACGAAAACACCTATGTGTACACTCAGCGAACCATAGAATATGGCTGTTGAGGAGGTAGGTCCTTCCATCGAGCGGGGCAGCCAGCTGGTGAATGGGAACTGGGCCGATTTAACAACAGCGGCAAACAGGATCATCCCGGCAATAAACAGACCGGTTCCCTGGTTTTCATCAGAAGCTATTTTTGCGGCAACCGCAGGCAGCTCTGTGAAACTTACATTTTTGTGCATGTAATGGTGTACCATCCACATGATGAGTATCAGGGCCATGTCGCTCAATCGATAATTGGAAAGGGTTTTGAAGGCATTTTTTACCGGTAGGTAACGGTGGCGGTAGAATGCAATGAGCAGAAAGGATGTTAAACCGATAATCTCCCATCCCACGAAAAGGGTTTCAAAATTTCCAGCGAAAATGATCAGGTTGTAACCAAAGGAAAAGAGCAGGATGGTAGAAAAAAACCGCTTGAAACCTTCATCTCGGTGGAGGTAGAATTTACTGAAGGTGGTCACCATGAAAAACAAGAATGCGCCCACAATGCTAAATACCAGGGAAAGATAGTCATAGTGGAATTGCAGGGCAAAAACAAACGCATCGGTTTCATAGAGTGTAAGGAAATCAAACTGCAGGGTACCACTGCCAATGATGATCCAGATAGCTGCAAAAATAATGGCAAAGGCGAGGTAAGTGATTTTGGTTATCTGCACCAACAAGCTGATCTGTTTCTCCTGGTGGTTTTTCCATACCAGGGAGAACAGATAGGCCACCAGGGGAATCGCTACAAAGGCAATCAGGATTTGATCAAGCAGTATTTCAGACAATTTCATTGATAGGCATTGATGGGTTGATTAGTTTCCGGCTTCTTCAAGCAGGTAAATGGGCAGATTCTCTTTGGTGGCGTGAATGATGTGGTTCGTTTCCATTTCCTTAGCAGTTTCGATGAAATCTTTCAGGTTATCGATTGTTTTGATTTCCTTGTCACCCATCAGGGTTTGATAAGGTTCAAAGCTGCCATTCCTGAAATAATACAGTGACCTGTCATCCGGGTCTATGGCCATGATGTGCACCCATTCATTGTTGTACCATTCGTACACTTCGGGAGAAGCTTGTATCGACCTCAAGACTACATCAGGGTGGTGTTCTACAATAACCATCAGCCGAACAGGGTCATGTACTTCAATCATCTGCCAGGGTAATCCTGGTCGGAGGTCTCCATCGCTGCCATTGGCAACACCAAAGAGTCCGATTATCTTGTGTGGGAGTTTGGTTCCTGCACCCATTTTCTTGTTGTCTACCCTGCTGAAATAATATTCTAAATTGATGCCCCCGCATACCAGTCCGATGGGTTTCATCACATTGGTAAGGATATCACCGTTGGGGTCTGTAGTAGGGTCATAGCTATTGAGGAAAGCCCTTCTGTCGAGGAACAGTCCTTTGGTTATTTCTCTTCTGCCAATGATGGCAAGGGTATTGGTCCCGTGGCCGAGTTCAGGCCTTGGTTCGAAAAGGGAAACCGAACGGTTCTTGATTTCCTTGCGTACCTTTTGCAGCTCTTCTTTTGTGTTGATGGAGGCAAATCTCCTGCTTCTTTCCTTGGCGTTCAAGTCAAGTGCATTTTCAAATGCCAGTTTATTGCAGTCGTGTTGCAGGACCTGTTCTTTGTCCAACTGCTGCTCGTCATAGTACCCCATTTCATCAGCTGCCGTATCATGCATGCAGCCAAGGAAGCGGGTTTGAGCCGGGATGCTGATTCCATTTACAGCAAGGATTTCCCTGACTTTTTCATGGTTGAGGATGAAGGCCATCGCCCTTGCGTTGGTTGCACCGGGTCTGCCGCTGCAGGCGCCACAGTCATGTGCACCATGGTGTGGATTGTTGGCACTGCTGCTGCCATGTGCAACAATGTAAACCAGTGGAGCAAAATGATTGACCAGTCCAATATTTCTCAGAAAGCCTTCGGCCCTTGCAGTCATTTCTGCTATGGTATAGCCAATTTGCAAGCCGTTCTCCACATCTTTAAGGTCTTTGTTTTCAACAGTCAGCACGGAAAATTTGTCCATGTGGCTGTATGCATCCGAAATGGCCGGACTCATTTCAGGCCTGAATAAAATTTTCAATGTTTTGATGAAAGCCAGGTAGCCACCCAGCACACTGTACAGCCATCCAGTCATCAAACCATGGGTATGACCGGAGTAGAGGATTTCATTGTTGTGCAGCATGCTGGAATCCTGCTCCTTGATAAGGTATTTCGGGGTTACGGGTGCAGGGCAAAGTTTATCATAAAACTTGCTACCGGCCTGTTGGAAATAAAATTCAACACCAAAAAAACCAGGTGCACCCAATGTTTCAGCAGTTTTATCGACAGATTCAACATGCCTGCGCAGAGAACATTCCCTTTCGTCGATGCAGAATATGGCCTGAAAAGATTTTTCCTTTTTGGGCGGTTGCGGTCGGTTATTCCAGCGTTGCAATCCTTTCAGTACACTGTCGTAATAGCTCCACTCAAATGCGTCTTGCCAGCAGGCAATCACTTCCTGGAATGCTGTTTTTTCAACCGGTGCAAAAAGATCCGCAGGTGGTGTTTCAACGGCTGAGGCCAGCGGCTTCCATTTGCTGCCCAAATTGGAACCAAGCGCATCAAGTTCCATCAGCAATTCAAAACTGGTGAATTCGGTCAGTGTAATCTGTCTCTTATCGAGCAGGGTCTGTGGATTGTCTTCTACCGCACTCACAAAGCCGCTCCAGCCAGGATGTGCGAAATGCATATCGAACAGGTACTGTTCAAAATAGGATTCATCGCCTACTATGGCTGTGAGCAGTGAATAGATGGTATAGTCGCCGCTGATGAATCTTTTTCTGATGGCTTTTGTTTTGAAAAAACTTGAGACAGAAGAGGATTCCAGCTGGCGCATGCTGTCTAAAAATCCTTTGTTGGATACCGGGAAGCCTGTTATTGATACCCCCTGATCAAGGAATGCAGCGATGACACGGAACAAGAGTGGATGTACCTGGTTGTCAAGATCGAAATGGTAATGATCTTTCCAGTATTTCCTGAGTTGTCCGATCCTGGGCGTATTGTCTTGCTGGAAGTTTTCATGGAGCAATTTTCTTTCCCATCCTGCAGCGTCATCTCCTTTTGTAGCGATGATCCGGTCAAGCACATCCTTTCTGATCCTGCCGGTGTGATACAAGCCCCGGTATTCCTCCAGTTTCAGGTGCATGCCGCAACCAAAGATTCCTGCTGCCTTAAAAATGGCATCATAGAATTTCATGTGCTGAAAGGCATGCAAGGTATTGTGGTGGATGAAGTCCTTCAAAGCCTGCTGTGAAGGCAGGAAATGTTTAAGGTCGTGAATAACCCGGTGTTCATCGAAGGGTTGGGAAGGTATGGTCTGTTGATGCATGCTGGTATAGTTATCAGTCTTTTTGTGAGTGCACATGGGTGAAATCAGCCATCTTGTATTCCTGTTTGAAGTGCTTCAGGGTGATGTTGATGTTCTTGTCTTTTGCGCCGAAATTGACAAAGTCACGCAGGAGTTCAAGCACATCATGGTCGATGTAAACCGTGTTGTCTGCATTCACCACAACCTTGCTGTTTTCCGGAACTGCTGCCAGTGTTGCCTTTATAGCGGCTTTGTTCAGGAATGAAACTTCCTGGGCCAGGTCGATGTGGATGGTTTCACCTTCATGGTGTTGTTCCTTGCGGAAGAAGTAAGCCAGTTTCATATTGCCTTTGAGGATATAGAAAATACTGACTACCAAACCGATTCCTACACCCTTCAACAGATCAGTGAAGACTACGGCTATGACCGTAATAATAAACGGCACGAACTGGTGTTTGCCGGATTGCCAGATGTGTTTGAATACCTTGGGGCTGGCCAGTCTCAGACCAATCATGATCAGGATGGCAGCGAGGCAGGCCATGGGGATTTTGTTCAGCAATCCTGGAATGGCGATAACGGCCAGCAACAAGAAGATACCATGAAAAATAGCCGACATTTTTGTTTTGGCACCTGCATTGATATTGGCTGTGGTGCGAACAATCACAGAGGTCATGGGGATGCCGCCAATCAGACCGGATAGCAGGTTGCCAATTCCCTGTGCCCTCAACTCTGCGTTGGCGCTGGAGTAGCGTTTCAGCGTATCCATCTTATCACCTGCTTCCAGACAAAGCAATGTTTCGATACTGGCTACAATCGCTATGGTCAGGCCAGTTACCCATACTTTTGGATTGGTGAACCCATTCAGGTCTGGGGTTTGGAACTGTCCTAAAAATGCCTGTACAGAATCAGCCGTCGGCAATACCACCAGGTGTTCATTGGCGATAATCCATTGTGGCATGGCGGCCTTGAACAACTCATTCAGGAGGATGCCGGCAACTACGGCCACCAGGGCTCCTGGGATGGCTTTGATTTTTTTCAAGGCCGGCACTTTATTGAATGCGATGATGATGGCAATAGAGACAACTGTTACGATGATGGCACCGGTATGTGCAAAGTTCAAGGAGTGGATCAGTTCTCCGAAGAAGCCCTCATCTGCCTTCAGCAACTGATAGGAGTAAAAATCCCCTTCATGTTCCAGATCATAGCCGATGGCGTGGGGTAATTCTTTTTTGATGATGATGATGCCGATCGCCACAAGCATTCCTTCAATAACGCTGGTAGGAAAGTAGCTTGATATGCCACCTGCCTTGGCCAGTCCCAGTGTGAGCTGGATCAGTCCTGCTATCATGACGGCCACCAGGAATGTTTCGTAACCCAGATCGGTGACGGCCACCAGGATGATGGCAATCAGCCCTGCTGCGGGACCTGTTACGCTTACATTCGACTTGCTCATCGAGCCCACGATGATGCCTCCGATGATACCGCTGATGATACCAGCAAAGGGGGGGGCGCCACTGGCTACAGCTATGCCAAGGCAAAGGGGTAATGCAACCAGAAATACTACCATGCCGGCGAGAAGGTCGGCACCAAGAGATTTTTTTATTGAATTCATGACATGGATGCTTTGGGATGAATATGTTTATTTGACTTTTTTGGTCAGGTTTTTGAAGAAATCGACTTTTCCATTGTCTACATTATACACTGCTCCTACGATTCCAATCTCTTTTTTGAAAAAGAGGTCTTTCACGATGTCACTGCCTGAAATGATTTCCTCCAGGCTGTTTTCAACGTTGGTGTAGGCAACGCTATCAGGGAAAAGCCTGGTATCTTCTTGCTCAAGCATGGCCTTGGTGATGGCCGGTTTGATTTTGTCAAGGAGTGCTGAAATATGGCCGTCTTTCACACCTTTTTTTGCACTGTTGATGGCGCCGCATTCGGTATGGCCCAATACCACCAATAGTTTGGACCCTACGTATTTGACGGCATATTCCAGGCTGGCCAGGATATCGTTGTTGACAATATTGCCTGCAACCCTGACGCTGAAGAGGTCGCCAAGTCCCTGATCAAAAATCAGTTCCACGGATGTGCGGGAGTCCATGCAGCTCAGTATCACAGCAAAGGGGTATTGACCCTCACGGGTTTCATTGACCGTTTCAAGGTGGTCATGGTCGGTGCTGAGGTTATCTACAAAGCGCTGGTTTCCTTCTTGAAGGATTTTAAAGCATTTGGAAGGGGTAAGGTTGGTGAGGTAATCTTTGGAATGTTTTCTCATCTATCGATTTTGTTGCGCCTTTCGGCTAATGGTTAAGTTGATAATAATTGCTTTGAGTTGTGTAACATAAGTAGTCAAGCAGGATAACTTTCTGCTTTGTGGAATGATGAAACCCAGAAAACAATCTGGGATCAACGCCATGACTAAAATGGGAAATACCGATTTTGGAAAATCAGATGCAGCAACTCTGCAGGGGTGGGGGAGTCGGAATGTCGTCTTCGAGTCTTGAGACATACGCTGTTGTAAACAGATTTTTTTTATCCTTGACAGCCGGTTCAAAAGTGATTGTACAATGAATACGATGGAAGAAGAGGTCGGATTTTTTCAGGTCTTCGCTTCCTTCTGCGCTTTTTCCATCTGCATCTGGTGAGGCATTGCAGATTTCTTCTATCATTTGGTTGCCATATAAAATAGCACCTACTTCCTTCACCGGAATGATCTGGAAGGAAATGATAGCCAATAACAGGTATGCAAAAATTTTCTTAGTCACGGAGTGTAAAATTACATCATGGAATCCAATTAAAATATAATCGCAATGTTATATTATTAAATAAAATTATACCCTGAATTAGATTTTATTATATGTTCAGGCCTCCGCAGGCGCTGAGCACCTGTCCTGTGATATAACTGCTCATATCTGATGCCAGGAAAAGGGTGGTATTGCCAATTTCTTCTGAAGAGCCGAACCTGCCCAAGGGAATCTTTGCCAGGAAAGCCTTGGCAGCGTCTCCTTCTTTTAGGTAGTGGGTCATGTCTGTCTCCACAAATCCCGGAGCAATGGCATTCACGCGAATATTTCTGCTGCCCAATTCTTGTGCCATGGATTTGGTAAAACCAATGATACCGGCCTTGCTGGCTGCATAGCTTGACTGTCCTGCATTGCCACGTATTCCTATGATGGAGCTCATGTTGACGATAGATCCCTTTCTTGCTTTCATCATGGGCCTGATGACCTGCTTGGTCATGTTGAAAACACTTTTCAAGTTAACTTCCATCACTTCGTCCCATTGTTCAGGCGTCATCCTGAGCAGCAAATTATCCTTGGAAATACCTGCATTGTTGATACAAACATCCACCGTTCCAAATTCTTTCACCACATCATTCACAAAAGCCTCTGATTCTGCAAAATTACCGGCATTGCTTCTCCATGCTTTTGCTTGCACGCCCATTCCTTGGAGCTTTGTGACCAAGGCAGCAGCCTTCTCCGCACTGCCCTCGCTTACGTAGGTAAAAGCAATATGTGCACCATGTTCAGCCAGTTTCACTGCAATGGCTTCACCAATTCCGCGCGCTGCGCCTGTAACGATGGCTATTTTGTTGTCGAGGAGTTTCATTTTTTAAAGGTTGAGGAGGTTGAGAGAAGTTGAGCTTGCCAACCATAGGTTGGTAAACCAGCCGCCAACCAAAGGTTGGTAAAAAGGCTGGGGGGTTGAAGAGGTTGAACTTGCCAGCCAAAGGCTGGGGGGTTGAAGGATTTAATTCAGTTTATCTGGTTTTCATTGAGTTACAGGTATTCAATATTTTGGATATAATGCCTTGTATAAATCAATGTTTTGGCAAAATTATTGAAAAACTGCAAGAATTCCACCACCCAGCCTTTGGCTGGCAAGTTCAACCCCTTCAACTTCCATTGGCTACTCCCAACCCAAACAAGGCCAAATCATACTTCACCGGGTCTTTGGGGTCAAACTGCTTCAAGACTTCTGTAAGGGCAATGGCGGTTTTCCAATCAGCTTTTTCTGCATCAATCAGGTTGAGCCTGCAGGCAACCCTTTGCACATGCACGTCCATCGGGCAAACAAGCTGGCTCATCCGGATGTTTTTCCAGATGCCAAAATCAACGCCCGCGGCATCTTTTCTCACCATCCAACGGAGGTACATGTTGAGGCGTTTGCAGGAAGAATTGTTGTCAGGGGTTGAGATGTGTTTTCTTGTCCGATCTGGGCTATCCTCCAACGAAAAAAAATAGCGGTGAAATCCTTTAAGACCATTCCCCATGTCTGGGTCATTTTTTTGCATGCCATGGGTGAAAACTTGCTCCAGGCTTGGTTCCTGCCCTTTGAACAATCTGTATCCCGAGGTATAATGATGGTTCAGCACGCGTATACAATGAAGCAGGTCTGTTGTGTTGAAAGTCCTGTGTTTGAAGGCCAGCAAGCGTTTCAGGTCATTGTCCTTGTGGCCGATAATGAATTGGTAGGGCGCTTCATCCATCAGTGCCATCAGTTCATTGCATTTGTTGATGATGGTGGTGCGGTTGCCCCAGGCAAAAACAGCAGCAAAAAATCCAGCAATTTCGATATCGGCTTTTTGGCTAAAACGGTGGGGAATGGAAATTGGATCCTTCTCAATGAACCCCTGCTGGTTGTGCCGCTTCAGTTCCTTGTCAAGGAAACACTTTACAGCCAATAATTCTTTTTTATTCATTTGCGCAAGCCGAGGCTTTTCCTTTTTTGAAAGGTGATCCAATGGTTGGAGATCAGCAAAATGCAAATCAACTGGTGATTGCCAATTGAATGGCATGGTCAAGATCAGCAATCAAATCTTCTGCATCTTCAATGCCCACAGACAGGCGGATCAAGGTATCCCCCAATCCGTTCTTGATTCTTTCTTCCCTCGGAATGGAGGCATGCGTCATGCTCGCGGGATGATTGATCAGGGATTCAACGCCACCAAGGCTTTCCGCCAATGAAAAAAGCCTGGTGCCAGAAAGCAATGCTCGTGCTGCTTCCATGGTATCCAGTTTCAATTCAAAACTGATCATCCCTCCAAAATCCTTCATCTGGCTTTTGGCTATGGCATGGCCTGGATGGTCTTCAAAACCAGGCCAGTATACTTTTTTTACAGCAGGATGGGCCTTGAGAAAATGGGCGATAGCTGCACCGTTCTGGCAATGCCTTTCCATCCTGATGCCCAGGGTTTTTATACCCCTGAGTACCAGAAAACAATCCATGGGTCCGGGAACTGCGCCACAGCTTTTTTGGATAAAATACAATTCATCCCGCAAGGCTTGATCGTTCATCACCAAAGCGCCTTGGATCACATCGCTATGGCCACCAAGGTATTTTGTAGCAGAATGCATGACAATGTCTGCACCCAGCGAAAGCGGATTCTGGAGCGCTGGCGATGCAAACGTATTGTCTACGCAGAGCAAAACCTTGTGCTGTTGTGCAACCGCTGCAATGCCCCTGATGTCTGCAATGTTCATCAAAGGATTGGTCGGCGTTTCCGCCCAGATCAGTTTTGTATTGGCATTGATTTTTGTTTCAATATTGTCAACAGCACCCATGTCTACGTAGTGAAAAACAATCCCGAATTTGCTGTATATTTTGCTGAAAAGCCTATAAGTTCCTCCGTACATGTCACTGGCTGCAATGACTTCATCGCCCGGTTTCAACAGTTTCATCACCGCATCGGTGGCAGCAACGCCACTGCCAAAAGCCAGTCCGAATTTTCCTTCTTCAATCACCGCCAATGCCTCTTCCAGGGCCTGTCTGGTGGGGTTTTGAGAACGGGCATATTCAAAACCCTTGTTCACGCCAGGGGCTTCCTGCACATAGGTAGAGGTTTGGTAGATGGGCGTCATGATGGCCCCGGTACTTGGGTCGGGATGCGCACCAGCGTGGATGTATTGTGTTGCTTTTTTCATTACAGTTATTTGAGGTGTAAAGATAGGTTGTTGGAAGAAGTATGGCCTTATCTTTGTGGGATGCCGAATGTTTATTTCAAGTCATCCATACCCCCAGCATACGAGGCCATCCAGCACCATGCAACATCCTTGAATATCGGGGAAAATGATCTTGTCATTCATGATTTTTATCATCGCATGCCAGGATCTTTGGTTGGTTTTTGGGATGCCTACCGGGAAAACAAATGGTTGAAAAAATCCATCCAAACTACAGAAAATGTTTTTGTATTCTCATCCCATACAAAAACGGAAGTCCTGAAATATTTTCCTCAAGTCAGGGATAAAATCAGCATTCTTGCCCCTGTTGCAGAAGCGCTGCACAGGCCTACGGATGAAGATGCCCGCGATGTGGTGCGCTATCAATTCACACAGGGCGATGCCTACTTCCTTTACCGTGGACCGGTTCACCCAGCTGCCAACATCATTGAACTGCTGAAGGGATTTTCAATTTTCAAAAAACGGATCGGCAGCAACATGAAACTCGTATTGGCAGGCCCTCAAGGTCATTATGCTGCAAATATTCTCACAGACCTGCAATCCTTCAAATACCGAAATGATGTTCTGCTGATGGAGCATCTGTTGCCTTACGATGAGTCTTCCATCATCAGCGCAGCCTATGCCATGGTGCATCCCTGCCGGCATGAAAGATTTGGTATACCTGTGGTCAATGCCTTGAAAGCCGGTGTGGCTGTGCTTACTGCAGAGAACAGCAGCATGGCTGAATTCACCGGCATGGCAGGCATGTTTTTCAACGAAAAAGATCCGCAGGATATTGGCGATAAGCTCATCAGGATTTATAATGATGAGCAAATGAGGTCTGAAATGATTGGTACCGGGCTGTTAAGATGATGCAGGAATACTGCAACTGAAAAATCTACTGTTTCAACTCAAGCAGATACCTTGTCAGGTGCACCAGGTCTTCCTCTGTTAATCCCAAAGAGACTGCGTTGGGCATGATCGAAGATTCCTGCTTTTTTCTTTTGGTTATCGATTCAGCGGATATTACATGTTTCTTTCCAGACAGATCTTTGATGACAACGTTCTTGCCATCTGCAACCAGAAAGCCATAAAAGGATTCTCCTGTTTTTGTGTCAATAATCCAGGGTTCATAGCCAAATACAATGGATGCATTGGGATATTTGATTGCATGGATGAGGGAGGATTGGTCTAATTTTTTTCCAATAAATGTCAGGTCAGGGCCAATGTCGCTTCCGACAGCAAACGTTTTATGACAGGATGAACATTTTTCCATGAAAATATTTTTCCCTTTCGCAACATTGGCTGAAACCTTTGATCCAACATCATTTGATGTGCCTACATCCACTGGTTGATTTTTTTCAGAGAACAATTTCTCTGCCCTCAATCGATTGCCCTGATCTGGATTTTTAGTGAATCCTTTGATGACACAAGATTGGATATCGGCGGGGATGCTATTTGCCTCGCCAAGTCCTAACAATATTCTGCCCCCTACTTCATCAGTTGCCATTCCTGTGGCTGTTCTGCAGCGGTCATCAACTGAAATATTTAGATTCATGATTCGTTCTTTGGCCGCAACCATTGAAGCCAGGCGACGCTCTTGTTTCAAATCAAAGCCAACCGTTTTCCAGTCCAGTAAATCAGCCCAATCATTTCCCTGCCTGAAGGCCAACCAATATTTTGCCTGGTCAGCAATGATTTTGCTGGAACTGCTGGAAAGTTCCAGCATCAGTTTTGCAGCTTTGGCATCATGGATGAATGCGAGGGCAGTCATTGCCCGCTTGCGCTCTGTCACAGGGATAGAGGGACTCAATATCCAGGCTTTGAGTTTTGGCACAGCGGATGCAGGGTGTAACCGCCAAACCAATCTTGCGTATGGCTTTATCCATTGTCCGGTTGCGCTTTTAAGTTTGGCATTATATTTTTGGGTTATAGTAGCATAGAGTTCTTCCTCATGGTGTTCGGCACTGATGCCGATGGTTTCCAGCAAGTAGTCATCGTTGCCATCATAGCGATTGGTGATGCGCTCAATCAATGCTTTTTTTTCAACCCAGTTGAAGTCCCGCAAGGCAATGGCCATTTCGCGGTCCAGGAATGAATTTCTTCCCATCTGTTGGCTGATCAGTTTCAGGAGTTGAGGTTTTGCAGTCGATTGACGCAGGGCCCTGAAAGCAACAACGCCCAAGCGGGTATCCTTTCCCGCCACCCATTGTTCCAGTGTTTTTTTACTGGCACTGTCTGCAGTATTCAGCAGCCAAGCGGCCCTCGCATGGTGGTAAGGATTTTCAGATGACAGCAATGTATTCACCAACTTTTTTGCACTTTCACCGAGTCCCATCGCTCTTGCACGTTCAAATCCGAATGCCCTTACATTTATAGCAGGACTTTTTAGGGCTTCCAGTACTCCGGCTTCAGTATTGAAATCAATCAATGGAGACCTTGGAATTTTCCCTTTGGGTTTGATCCGGTATATTCTTCCATATCCCATGCTGTCTTTCATTTGGTGTCCTCCAACAACAGGATCATACCAGTCGGCAATGTACATAGCCCCATCAGTGCCCATCATGACATCGCTTGGGCGAAACCATTTCCGCTTATCAGATTGATGCCCCTTATCATTCCATACGTATGCCTCATTGTCTTTCGGTATCGATGTGATGAAATTGGTCCTTCTCCCCTTTAAATCAAATCCACTGCCTTTTAATTGAGGTTTGTATCCAAACACCAAATTTCTTCCAGCGTCTGCACTAAACAGCATTCCTCTGTATGCCTTGCCCAGGCCATCACCTTCATTCAACACCACGCCAGTTGGAGATCCTGCACCAGAATTGTCTCCTGCAGGCATTATTCCCGGATCCTCCTGATGCCAATGGGCAGTAAACATGTCTTGACCCGGCCGCTGATCCGCCTGCCATAATCGGCTGCCATCTGCACTAAAATAACCGGCATTACCTCCTTCCATCAGCCAGCTCACCCTGCATGTAACCACCTGGTCATCGTTATCGTTTTGCCACATATCGCCATACGAGTCAACATAGGTTTCATAACTATTCCTGAAGCCATGGGCAACAGGGCGTAATCCGGTTCCATCTGGATTGACTTCGAGTTGAACGCCGCCCACCCATATTCGCCCATCATCACTGACCAATGCAGCCTTGTTTTTATTGTTGTAAGGGGTACCTCCGTTGTACGAACTACCTGACCGAAGCGTCCACCCAGACTTGTCTGTTACAATGTGCGGGCCAGCATTTCCGGTATTGAAACGCCATTTGCCATCCGGACCCCCAACAACAGCATGCAGTGCATGGTCGTGGTCGAATCCTCCAAACCCAGTCAGTAAAATTTCCTTGTGGTCAGGCTTGTCATCACCATCATCGTCTGTGTAAACAATCAAATTAGGAGCGCAGGAAACAATGACCTTGTTGCCAATGACCGCTATTCCCAGTGGAGATACCAGGTCACGGTCTTCTGCGAAAACCGTTGATTTATCTGCCTTGCCATCATGGTCAGTGTCTTCAAGAATGATGACCCTGTCGCCCCTTTCATGGTGCAGTAACCTGGTTGAATCGTTGTTGAAATTTCTATAATTAACCGCTTCTGTAACCCATATTCGCCCCTTTGCATCTACATCCATGTTGGTTGGATTGAACAACAGGGGGCTCTCTGCCCAAAGGCTGACTTCAAGGTCTTCAGGGAGGAACAATTCGAGGTCATCATGCAACGGTTTTTTTTGCCCGAGATGCAAGAAAGACATCAACATGCATGTTGATATTGCAAAAATGAACCTTGAGTATTTCATGAATTGGAACTTATTTGAAATTATTTCTAAGAAAACCCAAGTTATGCTGGTATGCTTTTAAGAGATCCATGTCTTTAGGCTTGGCCCATTCGATTTGCATCCATCCATCTCCATGGTACCCAATTTCTTCCAGGGTATGTGCAATACCGTTCCAATCCATTGTGCCCTCACCCAACAGATATCCATTCTCTTTCATGTGAATCTCACAGATGTTGTCTTTTCCGAGCAGTTTTATTTCTTTTACAACATCATTTCCTGCATCTGCAGCATTTCTGAAATCATAGTAAACCTTTACTGCTTTTGAACCCACCCTATCCATGATGTCGAGGTGTTCCTCAGCTGTCAGGTAAGATTCAATGCCAAGGGTAATGCCCATTTTTTCTGCTTTGGGAGCCACCATTTTCAGGCGTTTCACTACTTCTGCCTTTCCTGTCGGATCATTGCGGAGATCGCCCTTGGAAAAGAACGCCAGCAAAATTACGGGCACTCCAAGATTTTTGGCAACATCGATGCTGTCCCATACCCATACCTCCGTACGAGGATCAGATTTATAAGGGATCTGGTTGAGTTCACCAATGCCAAGACTTGAAATCTTGACCCCTGTCTGCCTGGACATGTTGATGAATTGTTGTTGCATCTCCTTTTCCCTTAAGTGCATGTTGTTTTTGAGGGTCCCAAGGCTTACCTGTAAACCATCCAAGCCAATATCCTTGGCCAGCTGAAGCCCTGTAACATCAGCAGTTTTGCCAATGGACCAGTCACAGGCTCCGATGCGAAAATGTTTTTTATGGAGGAAGTCCCAGAACGAACTTGGATTGATGGTTGTAGCACCCATGAGGCCGACTCCGTTGCGGATCAATTCTCTTCTTGTAAGCATTGTAGTAAATATTGTTCAGGAAAACAGCGCTAATGAAGTTACTCAATTGTGGTTAACTTTGCCATCAAATCAAATCAATGACACAATCCACCATTGCAATAGACGTTACCCTGGATGACCAAAAGATTCCCCACCAGATTCTTTGGAACGCCAGCCAATCCTCCTCTGAGGAAAAGCAGGATGCCAAAGCCATCATGATTTCTTTCTGGGATGGAAAAGAAAGGGCTGCGTTGAGAATTGACCTTTGGACCAAGGAAATGATGGTGGATGAGATGGCTGATTTTTACTACCAAACCATGATGACCATGGCCGATACATTTGAACGCGCTACCCACCAGCAAGAACTGGTAGGCGAGATGAAGGATTTTGCCACACAGTTTTACAACAAGTTCAAGAAAATCATGCAGGAACAACAACAAGGTTGATCTCCCCAGCCTACGGCTGGCAAGCTCAG